>ERZ773077.2813-NODE-2813-length-10983-cov-2.817441_pt1 | contig 10983 bp, 18 predicted proteins | sample MGYA00580612_ERZ773077 | MGnify/ENA primary metagenome ERZ773077 (study PRJEB29015, sample SAMEA2737971) | human oral metagenome | biome: human oral; feature: human-associated habitat; material: dental | place: China | collected 2021 ...
GCATGACTGCCAGCGCGATATATTGTGTGCGAGAGTTGTCATCCGTATGAAACCATTTGTCCACCGATTTAACGTACACCCCATGCCGCAGATTATCGGCACGCTTGGCCTTGATGCGCTCCCACATCTCATCCTGCTGCTCGGCTTTGAGCCGGGCGGCGCACTCTGGATCGATGTGCCACTGCTCGCCGTCCCAAGTGCTGGATGGGCAGGGCGGCTGCCCGGCCAGTACGGGCTTGCCGTCTTTGCCGGGCATGATGACTTGCCCGCTGGACTGCCCCGCCAGCAAGGCAGCGTGCTGCTCGGGGCTAATCGCTGCCGCATCTTCAGGTAGCCTGCTGTGGATGGTGTCATCGTAAAACGCCTGATTGGATTTTGAGTAATAGATGGTCATATCCTAATCTCCCTTTAAAAACCGATGGCCAGCACATAGCTCTTGGCGGGCTGGCGCGTGCCGAATGCCGACCAAAAATCCTCCACCAGCCTAAATTGCGATACTGATATTGGCATTACGCGGGTTAGTGCCCCATAACCGAGAGCAGGATTGGACAGGCAGGTATTGATGCTCATCGATAGACAGCCTTGCGTAAAGGCCACTGGGAAGCTGTAAACCGCACCCGGGTTGTTGCCGATGCTTGTGATGGTGTGCTCAATGCACAACCACTGCAGCAGCAGGCCGTTTGGCAGCCGCACCCAGCCGTTGGCGGATTTATCGGCAGTAAACAGATTGGTAACCGCCTGCGTAAAATCGGTAATCTCGCTGCTGCGGTGGGTGTGGCTTTTTGGCGCAACCTCATCTCGGTTGGCTTTGCGCTGCAAATCCGCCGCCAGCGTGGAGGCATCCAGCATGTCGGCGTTGGTAACTTTGCCGTAAGCCTTAACCCACATCACCACGTCGTCCAAGGTGTCGCGGGCTTTGATGCACAGCACCATAGCGATGGCTTTAGGGCGGTTTTCATCTGCCGTTGGCACAGCGCGGGAGGCATCAAAGACCAACGGTCGCCAATTGTTTGCCGCGTTAGAAATTACAGACATATTACTAACGGTGTCTGGCGATTTACGATCCGGATAGTAAATTGCCGATGTACTTGCCGCCGAATTTGGGTCGTAAGTAGTATCGCCGTCGTGACCAAACTTTGCTTCGCCCGTAATATTTCGGATGGCGTCGCCCTGCTGCGTACCAACCGTGAGGCTGCCTGAAGCATTGCGGATAAAGCGGTCTTCGGCCTTGGGCACGGCATCGATTGAGCCGTACTGCGCCACCAGCTTGCGGTAGAGCTCGGGATAGGCAGACTGCGTTACCTTGGTAGCAATCTCGTCGTACTTAATCCAGCCTTCCGGGATATCGTCAAAGGCAAAATAGGCGGTCATGCCGATGTCGGAGCGCGTGAGGTTGGGCAGTTTGTTGCCACCCAATACACGGTGCAGGTCGGGATAGGTGGCCTGGGCAAAGGTGCTGCCGTCGGCTTTCAGGTAGCCTTCTGGGTTGGTAACGGCGCGCGGAAAGCCGATTACTGCGCCAACTGGCAGGCCTTTGCCTGCGGATTCCTCGGCTTTGTCGTAAGCGGCCTTGACAGCTTTTAATGAGGCTGCGGTGTCTTCGGCGTCGCTATTCGTAACAGAGGAGATTTTAAGCAGGCCGGCGACGCTGTCGGTTGGCACGGCATCGATTTTGTCTTTCAGGTAGCCTGTTCGCCCGACAAGGTGGGAGAGGCAGATATTGATGGGGGCATCGGTGCCGCCGATCACGCGGTCGCCGACTTCGATTTGGCGGACGTTTTCCACCCATTCTTTGGTGTTTTTGATATTAGCCACTTGTGATTGCTCCAAATGTGTAGTTGCCGTTAAAGGTGATTTCGCCGTCCCAGTACAGCGGGTTGCTGCGGAAGTCGAGATAGAGCAGCTGGCAGCGAGCGGGGGCGATTTCCGCGAGCAGCGCTTTGATGACTTCGGCCTGCTCGATGCTGACTACCCGTTTGAGGACGATGGCGTATTTGGCCCAGTCGCCCGGCGCGCCGCCGAACAGGTGCGTGCCGTCAAAGCTAAAGCTGCCGTCCCATGTTTTTTCAGTTACCCGTTCCAAAATTTCCACTTCGCCGAGCTGCAAATCCCTAAACAGGCGGCGGATGACGGCCGGTGTGCCCTTGAGCTGGTGCTTTTCGATGTAGCCGGCGATGAGGTTGCGCTGCGCTTGTTCGGTTTCGGCAAAGCGCCAGCCTTCAGCGTCGCTGATGCTGTTTTCCCAAGCCAGCCACGGCAGCCAGGCGGCGGCACACACAGCCGGGTCTTTTGACTGGGTGATGACGCGCCAATCGATGGCGGCGGTTTCGGCCTCGGTGAGGCGCGCGAGCGCGTGCATCAGCGGGCTGTTGTTGCTGGGTAGGATGGTTTGGCTCATGCGCCGACCTCGCGGGCGGTTATGGTGGCGACGCGGATAAATTCGCCGGCGGTGCAAACGATGTCTGCGGTTGGCTGGATCAGGCGCACTTTTTTTGCGCCCACCACATCGAGCGCGCCGATGATTTTGGATAGTGCCAGCTCACCGGCCAGTCCGCTGTTTTCATCCAGCACTTTTTCCAAGTCGCGGCGCTGTTGGGCGGCGACTAGGGTTTTATCGGGCCCGCTCTCAAATACGGTTTCATACTCGATATTGATGGTTTTCGGCGTGGCGGCTTCAACCTCGACCACATCGTTGAGCGGGCGGCGCTCTTCGGCGGAAAGGTGGGCGGCAACGGCGGCAAGCAGCGCACTGTCCGGCACGCCTTGGTTGGCGTAACTCTTGATGTACACGCGCACGGTGCCGGCCACCGGACGGGTTGGGTTGGCATCGGCCACGCCGTCCACATCCAGCGCGTGAGCGATGTAGGCGGCACGCGGCCCGGCCGCCGCGAATTTTTCCGGGTGGAGCTGGATGCGTTTGCGGAAATCGCTGTCGGATTCTTTGATTTCCGGCACGGGCGGGATTTGCGTGGGGTCGGCGGCTTGGATGATTTTGCGGGTGAGCCCGCGCCCGGCGCCGATATGGTCGAGGTCGGCACCGGCGGCCAAGGCCAAAAAGCCGGCGCGGGTGGCCTCGTTGATGCGCTGGCGCACCATCATTTCGGAATAGGCCTGCTGCTGCAGGTCGATGGTGAGCGGCTCGCTCTCCAGCTCCAGCGTGGCGGCAATGACGGTGCGGATGCTTTCCGGGCAGAGTGCAATGAGCTGCTGCTTTTTGCGCGCAAAAATCTGCTCAAAGCTAAACACCTCGACCGCATCGGGGGCGGGCAGTTGGGTAAGGTCGATTTCCATGTGGTTACAATCCGACAATAAAGTTTTCGATTTTGCCGCCGAGCCGCCCGGTGATGCTGATTTCCACACGCAGGCCGTTATTGGCCGGGACGGCGCGGGTTTCGGCGGCAGTAATCACCAAACGCGGCTCCCATTTGGCGAGTGCCAGCACCACGGCGGCATTGCAGCGCAACAGCGTTACCTCGTTGAGCGGGGCATCCATCAGCAGGGGCAGCAGGCTGCCGTACTCCTCACGCTGGACGCGGGTGCCGACGGCGGTAAACAGGATATTGCGGATGGATTGGCGGACGTGCTCGGCCAGCGGCAGCAGGCGGCCGGTGGTTTCTGACATCATTTCGGGCCTCCTGTATCTGCACCGCCTGACATCACGCCACTATGGACGTGGTCGTCGAGCACCACATTGTTGCTGCTGACTTTGCCGGTGTTTTCAAAATTGCCGTGATGCTCAAAGTCACCCTCGATCACGGTTTTGCCATTGGCTCCGTTGCTACCGGATAGGCCTGCCTGATAAGTAAACAAACCCTGCACGGTAACGGCACCGGTGAAGGTACTTTGCGGGCAATCTACGGTAGTCAGGCTGGCGGCTTGGATGTTGGCGGTATTGATGCCGGAAATATCGAGCTTGCTGGCGGCGTGGTTGTATTTGGCGACTGCGCCGTCCGGAAATTTGACGATGGTTTCGTCTGCCGATTGTCCTGGTTGCGGGAATTGGTCGGAGGCCATGCCGCACAAGACGACGCCATTGGCGGGCTCGCCGCTGGGGGAGAGCACAATGCAGTTCTCGCCGACACTGGGCGGGCGGTGCACGGATACGCCGCCGGCGGCGGGCACGAAATAAGGCAGCCAATCGGTGGTGAGGCCGCCGTGCAGCACGCGCACGCGGCCGGCTGCCGGGTCGCTTTCGGCAATCGTGCCCTGCTTGATGAGGTTGGCGAGCAGGCGGGAGAGTTCGGCGGTGTTCACGGGGCGGCTCGTAAAATGGACGTGTGCCGATTATGCCGCCGCTATCGCGCGGGGGCTGTTGGCGGCTGGTTTGAGGGGATTTTTTACAAGAAGCGGGAAAGGCTACCTGAAATTTCAGGTAGCCTGATTTATTGCCGAGCGGCTTGGAAATGTTGGATAACCAACTCTTCGATCAGGCTCAAATCCTCCGCCGAAAAGCCGAGCAGCTCGCGGGCGGGGCGGCCGTCTTCGCCGTAGTGGTGGGCGGCAGCGATATAGGCAGCCAAACCGCTCATAAAGCCGACAGCCGCCTCGTTATCGGTGGTTTTGAGTTTGAGGTATTTGTATTGGTGCAGCTTTTTAAACATCAGCTTGCCGCGCGGGCTGTTGTCCGGCTTGCCGATTTTGCTGCGCAGAGCCTTGAATAGGTGGCCGGTGGTGTATTCCCAGCCGGCCACAGCATCGGTGTCGGGTAGCTGTCGCAGGGTGCGGAAGCGGCGCAGTTTGCCGTTGTAAACAAAATCCTGCTCCACCCGCAGGCGGCCACCGAATTTGCGCGCGGCCACGCCACGGCGCGGGGTGAAGCGGCTGCCGTCGGGCGCGATGTTGGCCTGGATGCGGCGTTTGTTGGCTTGGCGGATATGGCGGCCAATGTCGCCGGCAAGGCGGCGGCGTTCGGCGGGCGACAGTTTGCGGATTAATGTATCGAGGTTTTCGATGTAGCGGTCGAGTTCGGGGGATGCAGACATTTCAGGTAGCCTCTTTCAGGTAGCCTTAACCGCCATTGCCGAGGATGCCGGTGAGGTCTGTTTTATGCTGCGGCTCGGCCGGGTGGTCGATTTGGACGTTGCCGTTATCATCCACCAAGGCGCGGGTGCGCTCGGAGAGCTTGAGCTCGATGAGGATGTCGTAGCTGTTATCGGCGAGGATGTCGGCCTCGAAGCGGTAGGCAGCGGGGTCGGTGTTGCCGGGACCGAGAATATCGGGCTGATGGGTTTGCAACCAATGGACGATGGTGGTGTGCAGCACGTCGAGGTTGCCGGTGAAATCAGTAATCAGCAGGGAGAGGGTAAATTCGGCGGTGTGCGATAGGGTAGCTTTGTAGGCGCGGATGTGGCCGTTGCCGACAAACAGGGTGAGTTTGTCGGGATGTTGTGCGATTTCCGGCAGGCTTTTTTCAATCGCGGCGCGCAGCGATGCGGGTTTTTCCATAGTGCTCGATTTCCTCCTGACAGGTTACGCAGCAGCGGCAGCCGATGACGGCGCGGCGGCGCGCTTCTGGGATGGGCTCGCCGCACTCTTCGCACTCATAGGCGGAGATGGCGGCGGCGGCTTGGCTTTTTCGTGCCTGCTCTTCGAGGGCGAGACGGCGGTGCATCTCTTCGATTTCGCAGGCTTGGTCGATTTGGCGGCTCATGGTTTCGGCGTGGTGGTGAGGCATTGCTGCAGGGTATCGCGGGCGATTTTGCATTGCGCCAATTCGGCATCACGCTGCAAATAGGCTTGGGCGAGGTCGCCGTTGGTGGTGAGACTGACGGGGGCACGGGTGCATTCAGGCACGGCGGGGCAGCTCGGCGGCAAGTAACGGACAACGGTTTTCGGGGTACAGGCGGCCAGCAATAAGGTGGCGGCAATGACGGCTTGGGTGTGGTTCACGGCACTAATCCCTCCAAATAGACGGTTTGCAACTTGCCGCCGATGCGGCGTTTAACTGAGGTTTTGATTTGGTTGCGTTCGGTGCTGTGGTGGCGGCAGCCGAAATGCACCCAAGAGTTGATGCCCGGCGTGTCCGGAAACTCAAGGATGAGCTGGTCGAAAGTAATCAATCCCTCATTGCGCATCTGCACAATGTCTTCGGCCAGTTGGCGGCTGGTGAGGCCGGCGGCGCGGATGTCGGCAGCCGAGCCGTGCAGGTGGGCGGACGTGGGCGAGCCACCGGCGGCGCGATTGACTGCGGGGCTGCGGAAGCAGGAGGTAACGCGGATAGCGACGCTGCGGTCGTATTTTTGGCACAAATAGGCGCGGATTTTCTCTAGGCGCTCGGCGGTGGAGCGGATATTGGCGAGCTGCTCATCGTTTGGCTGGTTATTGAGGCCACGGGCGGCGGCAACGCTGCTGCGGGTGAGTTCGGCCAGGGTGAAATGCGGGGTGATTTGGACGGGGGCGGTCATTTTTTCAATTGCTCCTTAACGGCGGCGGGTAGTTCGGTATCACGCCAGGCGGCATTGGCTTGCAAGGCTTGGGTCAGCGCATCGCGGCGGGCGGCGGCTTCGGCTTGAGCAGCGGCGAGCTGCTGCATCATTTGCTGGTTGGCGGCCTGCAGCGCGGCTGCGCGCTCATTAGCCTGCTTGAGCTCGTTGCGGTTGGTTTCGAGGTCGTCTTTAGCATAGGTGAGCTGGGTTTGCACGGATTTGAGGCGGTAGTGCTGCACAGTTTGGGCAATGCCCGACGCGGCGAGCATTGCAGCAAGGACGATGGGGAGGTTTAGCTTGATGGGTAACATGGTTTCAGCTTTCAGGTAGCCTGAACTGGTGCATTTTTTGCACCAGTTCAAAAATTACACTATTCGGGAAGATGTTATTTTTCGACTGCCGGGGCGGCTTGGGCGGCGTAGCGCTCGTAGGCATTGGCGAGCTTGCTGTCGTAGTTGTGCCGTTTGTAGGCGGGGCCGTTGTACAGGCTGGCAAATTTAGCCCAGTCTTTTTTCTGCAGGGCGGCGTGCATGGCTTTGTTGGCTTTGACAAAGCGGGCAAAGGCTTGGAGTTGCTGCCCTTCGCCCTGTTTCATGGCATCGACAAACGCATCCACGGAATCGAAACCGGCCGCCTGGAAATTGAAGCCCATGATTTGAAACAGGCCCCACGAGGCGGCGGCCAGGCCGGCGGTTTTATCAATGCCCATTGCGCGGGCGAGGCGCGGATATTCGGCGGTGCCGCCGCGATAGCCGCCCGGCTGCGGATGGCAGACATGCGGAGCTTCGGCAGCGGCGTGCTCGGCAAACTCTTTGCCTTTGGCCTTCGCCAGCTCACGATAAAAAATGTGGCGCTCGAACAGGATTTTTACGCGCCCGTCCGGCATGAAGCCGCTACCGGCGCTTTCCACCTGCACAATGGCTTTGATGGCGGCGGCATCGACATCCAGCAAGGCGGCGGCCGCCTGGATGTCGGCTTCTTTCAGGTAGCCTTTTGTGGATGCCTTGGCCATGGCGGCGGCTGTGGCGGGGCCACAAATACCGTCGGCAACGAGGCCTTGCTGTTGCTGGTAGGCGGTGAGGGCGGCCTCGGTTTGGTCGCCGAAGTCGCCATCGGCGGCGATTGGGTGGCCGGCAGCAATGAGGGCACGTTGTAGGACGGCGACGGGCTCGCCTTTGTCGCCGTGTTTGAGTAGCGGGGTCATGATGTTTTGCTCCTAGACTGGTTACATTTTTCGGGGCGGTTGGATTTTTGTTACGTTGCCGCGCGCCAGCAGGATGCTGCCGGTGTAGAGCGCGAGGACGAGGATAAGCAGCCAAATGATGAGGCGTTCGGCGCGCAGATAGGCGGCACCGGCCAGCGCGGCCATTTGCAAAAAAATCAGGTAGGCGATGACGGAGGCCAGCGGCTTGTGCGTCTTACCGCGTTTGTCAAAAAACAGCACGCTGATGGCCGAGGCGGCAGCGAGTGCGCCGATGATGCCGTATTGCAGTGGGGTCATAAGTCTGTCTCCTCTCGGTTGCGGCGGTCGATGATTGAGTAGGCATACTGGATCAGGGCCACAGAAAATGCGGAGGCGAGCACCGCGCCCGTGAACTCGTTTATCTGCAACAGGCCGCGTTCGGGCAGCAGCCAGTTGATGATGGCGGCGGCATCCTCGCCGCCGAATACGCCGGAGAAATAGGAGAGCGCAAACAGCCATGCTTTATAAACCGGGCCGTGGCCGCGCCGGCTGAGAATAAACAGGCTGGAACCGACCAGTGCACCAAAAGCGATGGAGATAGGCAGGTGGTAGCTGCCGATCACGATAACGACGGTATTAACTAGGGCGGTGTGTTTGTCGGATGCAGGGGTTGGGGTCATGGTTGGTTTAGTCCCACAAATTGACGGTTTTAATAACGGCCGGCTCGTTGCTGCCGGTTGGGATGGGCAGGCTGATGGCGATACCGGCGGGCAGCAGGGCGGGATGGCGGCACAGGCCGGGGTTGCGTTCCAATATTTCCTCCACGCGGTGGCGGCTGCTGCCGTAGAAGCGGTAGGCAATGGCGCTGACGGTGTCGCCCTCTGTGCTGATGACGGTATCGGCGGGCAGTTTGGTGCGGCGCATTTTCAGGTAGCCTCTTTCAGGTAGCCTTAAATCAGCTCGCTGTCGATGCGGCGGTGGCCGAGCAGCCAGGCGATGGCGTAATGGCCTTCGCGGCGGTAGTCTTCGGCCTGCTCCTGCTTGGCAGCGGCGCGTTCGGCGGTTTTACCGGTGGCGTCGTAGTCGGCATAGGCCTCGAGCAATAAGGCTTTGGTGTAGCAATACACGGCGCGGCGGTAGCGGTGGATGCGGATGCTTTCGCCGTTGATGGTGAGGTCGTCGGCGCGGGCCAGCTGCGGGCGCAGCGGTAGCAAAGAGGACAGCTGGGCATTGACGTAGGCCACCGCTTCGATTGCCGTATGGTGCAGGCGCTCCGGGGTGATGGTGGTGTCGATGCGGGCAGCCTGCCGTAAGTGGTCGAGGTCGATTTGCGGCCAAAAGCTGCCCGATTCGATGGTTTTCAGCGTGGGCGGCTGTGCATTACTTGGGGCAGTTGGAAAAGTGAGTTCGGACATGGCACGGCTCGCGGGTTATGTTTTGGTATGGCGGCAGCGGCGGCACGGGCTGGCGGCAAAGGAAACAACAGGAAATCCGACAGACAGGCCGCCGCGCCCCATACGGCGGGGGAGACGGTTAGCTGTCGCCTTTACTTAATGCGGTGATGCGGGTTTTCACGCCGACACGGTCGTTATAAGTGAGCGCGGTTTCGTACAGGCTGCGGGCGTAGTCGGGCATTTGCTGCTCTTCGGCCCATTCGCCTGCGGCTTTGAGCAGCTTGGCGCGGATGTTGTCATTGACGTTGTAGCGGTGCAGGCCGTCTTCGCCTTTGGCTGTGGCCCATTCGACCAGGGTTTTCAGGTGGTCGCCTGTAATGGTGTAGCCGGCGGCAAGCTGGTCTGCGTATTCCTCCAGCAATAAATCCGGCATCTCGCGCTGGAACTCGTCGGCGCTGGGCAGCTTGTGCTCGATGGCAAAGGCGGCCAGCGGCATCGCCTCATCCAAAAGGCCGCAATCAATCATCCAAATCAGCACCGTGGGCGTGATTTTGTCGTCGGCTTGGGCTTGTTCGCCCTGCAGCACCCCGGCAATCCATTCGGCGTAGGCGGGCAGCATGTCGGCCTTGGCTTTGGCTTTGTCGGTGTTACTGTTGATGGCTTTAAGGATGGTTTTGTCTTGATACAGTTGTTTGAGCAGCTGCTGATAAACGCTTAATTCGGCAAGAGGGATGTCGCCACCGGCCTCGGCGGCAAGGCGGGCGCTTTCCTGCAAAAAGTGGCGACGTGCGGGGCTAGTCATAATTGCGGTTTCCTTAATGATTCGGTAAACGACCGGCTGCCGAATGTGGCAGCCGGCTGGCGGTGGTGGTTAGGCGGCGTATTCGAGGTTTTCCACCAGCACGGCGGCGCCGTACTCTTCGACGATATAGTCGATATTTTTGGACTGGTAGCTCTCGATTTGGTCGCGCTCGGGCGCGTCTTTAATGTGGCGACGCTCTCCGCCGGTCTGATAGTAGATAGACAGGTTTTTCAGCGGGGTAACAAGGATGGTGTCGGCCGGAAAATTGGGTACATACATCACAGGCAGGCCGCCGAGGGTGCGTTTCTCGCTCAATCGGCCGCCAGCCTCGATTTCAGTGGCTTTGTCGCCGCTGGCATTGACGATGCGCAGGTATTTGTCGCCCACGGTGCGGCGGGATGCCAGCACGACAAAGTCGGTGCGGTCGGCAAAACGCTCGTCCATCATTTCGTTGAGCACGTCGGTTACGACGGCATCGAGGTTTTTATAGTCGGGGGCGCCGGGGCCATATTTAACCGCCTGCTTGGTGGTGCCGATTTGGCCGGACTGCCAGCCCATCACGCGGGTTTGGTTCTCTTCGCGCATTTTTTGCAGCCAGCCTTTGGCTACGTCCTGCAGCAGCGGATTGCTGGCAAAGTCGCTGTCCCTCACGCGTTTCTTGCCGTTGACGCCGATGGTAATCAGGCTGATGGCGATGGATTCGGCAATTTTTTTATTGATTCTGGCGGGAAAATCTTTGGCTACGGCTGCCCAGCCGTCGATTTCGTCGTAGCGCAGCGCCACGTCGAAGTTGGTTTTTTCGAGCAGGTATTTGCGGCTGCTCAAGCTGTGGATGCTGCGCGGGCTGCGGGTTTTGTTGGCGGCGGAGGTATCGGTGTTGGAGCCGATGAGGCCGCTGGAGAGGCCGATGATTTCACCGATTTTTTCAGTTTTGCCGATGATGTTGATTTTTTGCAGCAGCTCGCTGGACAGGGCGATTTCGTCGTACATCTTCTGCACGGCGGCGGGCTCGACGGCAAAGTCTTTGCTGACTTCGTCGGGGGCGATGTGGTTGGCGGCGGCGACGGCGCTAAACAGGCTGCCGATGGCAAGGGTTAATTGAGTTTTGCGCATGATTTGGTCTTTCGTATGATTTGATGTGGCGGTTTGGGTGTGGCAGTTTCAGGTAGCCTGTGCGGC
>ERZ773077.2814-NODE-2814-length-10981-cov-2.986454_pt1 | contig 10981 bp, 9 predicted proteins | sample MGYA00580612_ERZ773077 | MGnify/ENA primary metagenome ERZ773077 (study PRJEB29015, sample SAMEA2737971) | human oral metagenome | biome: human oral; feature: human-associated habitat; material: dental | place: China | collected 2021 ...
TGTCCGAGCCGATAAAGGCGTTTTTGCCGATTATCGTTTTGTATTTTTTCTTGCCGTCGTAGTTGCACGTAATCGTGCCGCAGCCGATATTACTGCCCTCATCGATCTCGCAATCTCCAAGATAGCTTAAATGCCCCGCCTTGATCTTGTTTACTTTTGCGTTTTTAAGCTCGACGAAATTTCCGATATGGGTGCCTATAACCTCGCATTTTGGGCGCAGATGCGCCATCGGACCGATGTCGGAGTTTTTTACGATGCTATCTTCGATGACGCAGCCGCTTTTGATGAGCGAGCTTTCGATCACGCAAGAACCTATGATGCTCACGTTTTCTTGCAGCTCGCACTCGCCGATAAATTTTGCTCTGCTATCGATGTAGATGCTTTGAGGCAGGCGCATCAAAACGCCTTGCTTCATCAAATTTTCTTTGATCTCGTTTTGCATTAAATTTTCGGCGATACTAAGGGCGAGCTTATCGTTTATGCCCATGAAGCTTTGCTCATCCACCCACACGGCGGCGCATTTTAAGCCCATATCTTTGGCGATTTTGATCGCGTCGGTGAGGTAGTATTCTTTTTGCGCGTTATCTGGTTTGATCTGCGGCAGAATCTGTTTCAATGCCTCGCTTTTGAAGCAGTAGCAGCCCGCGTTTGCGTCTTTTATCGCTTTTTCTTCCTCGCTTGCGTCCTTTTGCTCGACGATCTTTAAAATTTCGCCGCCTTTGGTGATTACGCGACCGTATCCGAATGGATCGCGCGCGCTAAAAACGCTTAGATTTACTTCCGCGTCCCCCTCGCAGAGTTTGCGAAGCTCGGCGCTTTTTACCAAAGGCATATCGCCGCAGATTATGAGCGTTTTTTCCCCGCTGATTTCGACCTCTTTTAGCCCGCCCGCAGTGCCGGGGAAATGCTCGTGATCTTGTTTGTAAATTTTAGCGTTTGGAAAGTGCGCCAAAACTGCGCTTTTAACCTCGTCGAATTGGTAGTGTAAAATCACGCTCACGTCGTTTGAAATTTCGTAAGCTTTCTTTAAGATGTGGATTATCATCGGCTCGCCGCAAAGCTCGAAAAGAACTTTAGCTTTTTGCGACTTCATCCGAGTGCCGAGTCCTGCGGCAAGAACTATAACCGAAACGTCGTTCATTTTTACCCTTAAATTTCAAAAATCGAATAATTTTAACACATTTAAAATAAATAAAAACCTAAATTTATGCCGTACGGGCGAAATTTAAATCCCAAATTCAACTAAAATTTTATAAAATTCCGCCTAAATTTTAAAGCTTAGGCGGACGTTTTGAAAAAACTGATTTTGGTTACTTGTATTTGGGCGTTTAGCTTCTCTCTGATCGGCGAGTTTTTGCGCGGCATAGACAGCGCGTATTTGGCATTTTCGCGCGTATCGTTGGCGCTAATTTGCTTTTTGCCGTTTATGAAATTTCGTGGCGTAAATCCAGTTTTGGCGCTTAAAATTTGCGCCGTGGGCGCCGTGCAGATCGGCGTGATGTATATCTTTTACTACCGCAGCTTTACGTATTTGAAGGTCTATGAAGTGGCGCTTTTTACGATATTTACTCCGTTTTACGTGACGCTGCTTTACGACGCGCTTAAGCTTAGATTTCGCGCGCTATATCTTTTTAGCGTCGCAGTCGCGGTACTGGGGGCTTTGGTGATAAAATTCGGCGCGATAAGCTCAGAGTTTTTGACGGGCTTTTTGCTCGTGCAAGGCGCAAATTTATGCTTCGGACTCGGACAGAGCGCGTATAAATTTATGCTTGAGCGCCACGGTTTTAGCGAGCAGAAGGAGCTTTTCGGCTATTTTTTTGTCGGAGCTACCGCGGTTACGGCGATTGCTGCGATCGTGCTCGGAGATTTTTCTAAATTTAATCCTAGCTTCTCGCAGGGCGCGGTGATCGTGTATCTGGGCACGGTAGCCAGCGCTTTAGGGTATTTTTTGTGGAACAAAGGCGCGTGCGAGGTCGATAGCGGCGTGCTTGCGATTATGAATAACGCGCTCATTCCCGCAGCGATCGTCGTAAATTTAGTGTTTTGGCAAAAGGACGCCGATATAGCGCGCCTGCTTGCGGGCTCGGCGCTGATTTATGTTTCGCTTATTTTGCATAAAAAGATCATGAAATTTTACGCCCTGCGCGAGCAAAGAATTTAGTATTTAACTAAAATTTTATATTTTTACATTAGAATTAGCCCTTATTTTATTTGAAGTTGGCAAAATGAAAAAAACCTTGAAATTTATCGCCTTTATCCTGCTCATCGTCATTGCGATATACTTCTTATACGGCAAATTTTTTAAGCAAGAAGAGGCGCCGAAGGCCCTTACCACCAGGCTTGAGAAGGGCAATATTAGAGGCACGGTGACGGCTGCGGGAGAGGTTTATGCCAGGGATTTGGTAGACGTGGGCGCGCAGGTAAGCGGTCAGATCAAAAAGCTCTACGTCAAAGTTGGCGATAAGGTTCAAAAGGGCGATATGATCGCACAGATCGATTCCGTCACTCAAGAAAACGAGATCGCGCAGCAAAAGGCGCAGCTTCTAATCCACGAAGCAAATTTAGCTTCGGCAAAGATCGCCGCGGCGAACGCCAAAACGCAGTATAACCGCGAGCTGCAGCTGTATAAAAGAAACGCCGCTTCCAAAGAGGCTGTGGAAAACGCCAAAAATAGCGCCGCTTTAAAAGAAGCCGAGCAGAAGCAGATCGAGGCGCAGATCGAGCAGACCAAACTTCAGCTAAGCACGGCGGAGACAAATTTCGGCTACACCAAGATCACGGCTCCGATAAGCGGCACGATCGTTTCGATGCCGGTAGAGGAGGGCAAAACGGTAAATTCCAACCAAACTACGCCTACGATCGTAAAGATCGCCGATCTAAGCAAGATGGAGATCAAGATGCAGATCGCAGAGGGTGATATATCCAAAGTAAAGGTTGGAATGGACGTAGAATACTCCATACTATCGGATCTGGATAATATCAAAAAGGCTAAAATTTACAAGATCGATCCGGGTCTTACCACGCTTAGCGACGGGACTTACGATAAAACCTCTAGCGGGTCGTCCTATTCTTCGAGCAGCAGCGACAGTGCGATCTATTTTTACGCAAAGATGCTCGTAGACAATGAAAATGATTTTTTAAAGATCGGAATGACGACCGAAAACAACATAATCGTAAGCGAAGCGAACAATACGAGCTATCTACCTACCTCGGTTATCAAGCGCGACGCGGGAGGCGATTACGTCACGGTGCTTAACGGCAAAGAGTCTGAACAGCGATACGTAAAAACGGGCGTCAGCGATGATTTGAATACTGAAATTTTAAGCGGTTTGGATGAAAAAGACGAGGTACTTATAGCCGACGGAAAAGCCGCGCCGTTAAATATGGACGGGCCTCCGATGGTGTTTTAGTTAAAATTTTATGGTGTGAAGATGCTAGAGCTTAAAGATATAAACAAAAAATTCATTCTCGGCGATAACGAAATCCACGTACTAAAGGACGTAAGTTTAAATATCGAAGCGGGCGAGTTTATATCGATAATCGGGCAATCCGGAAGCGGAAAATCGACGCTGATGAACATAATCGGCTGTATCGATACGCCGAGCAGCGGAAGCTACAAGATCGAAGGCCGCGAAGTCGTAAACCTTAGCAGCGACGAGCTTGCTATGCTCAGAAGCAAAAAATTCGGCTTTGTTTTTCAAAAATACAATCTCATCGCTACGATGGACGCGACTGCAAACGTCTCGCTACCTGCGGTGTATGCGGGCGTAGGAGCTAGCGAGCGGAACAAGCGCGCGGTGGAAATTTTAAACAAGCTGGAGCTTAGCGACCGCACTAAGAGCCTGCCGAGCAAGCTTAGCGGCGGGCAGCAGCAGCGCGTAAGTATTGCCCGCGCTCTGATAAACGGCGGCGAAGTGATTTTAGCGGACGAGCCTACCGGCGCGCTCGATAGCAAAAGCGGCGAGACGGTGATGGAAATTTTAACGGCGCTGCACAAAGAGGGCCACACCATCATCATAGTCACGCACGATGCGCATATCGCGGAATTTGCAGATCGCATCATCGAGATCAAAGACGGTAAAATTTTAAGCGACCGCAGGAAAGCCAAGCGCGTTTTTGAGCTCAAAAAGGAGCCGTTTAAGACGAAAAATTCCTTCATCTTGCATAAAGATCAGCTCATCGAAAGCTTTAAAATGTCGGTTAGCGCGATATTTTCGCACAAACTACGATCGATTTTGACGATGCTAGGCATCATCATCGGCATCGCCTCGGTTATCTGCGTAGTGGCCTTAGGTAAGGGCTCGGAGGAGAAAATTTTATCCGAGATCAGCGAGATCGGCACCAATACGATCGATATTTTCCCTGGTAAAAATTTCGGCGACGTGCGTGCAGGCTTCGTAAGCACGCTTACGATAAACGATTCTGCGGTCTTAGCGCGCCAGCCATACGTCGATTACGCTACGCCCAACGCCTCCGCAAGCGGTATGATAACCTATGCAAATTTAAACTCCAGAGGCCTTTTGCGCGGCGGCAGCGTCCATTCCCTAGCCGTTAACGGCATACAGATCAAAGAGGGTAGAAATTTCAGCGAGAGCGATATTAAAAATTCGCAATCTGTAGTCATCATCGATCCGAATACTAAAAAAACCTTCTTTAAAAATACGAACCCTATCGGCAAAACGATCTTCTTTTTGGGCAGGCCGCTTAAGGTTATCGGCGTTACGGGCAGGGACAAAAATGTCTTCGGAAGCAGCGAGAGTTTAAGAATTTACGCGCCGTATTCGACCGTGATGAACAAAATCAGCGGCGAGCGAAAGATCAGCTCCATCACCGTCAAAATAAAAGACGACGTCGATGCGCACATAGCCGAGGAGAGCCTTACGCAGCTGCTCATCCAAAGACACAAGACGAAAGATTTTCACACTTTAAATTCCGACACTATCAAAAAGACCATACAAAGCACCACTAGCACGATGACGATTTTGATCTCATCGATCGCGGTGATCTCGCTCGTCGTCGGCGGCATCGGCGTGATGAATATAATGCTCGTAAGCGTTACCGAGCGCACGCGCGAGATCGGTATCAGAATGGCGATCGGCGCAAAGCAATCCAATATCTTGCAGCAGTTTTTGATAGAGGCGATCTTGCTTTGCTCGCTAGGCGGAGCTTTGGGAATTTTAATCGCTTTGGCGCTTGGATTTGCGTTTAATACCATAAGCCCGGATTTTGCGATGAAATTTACTACCGCGCCTTTCGTGATCGCCTTTGCGGCGTCATCCGCGATCGGCATAGTTTTCGGCTATCTGCCGGCAAGAAACGCCAGCAGATTAAATCCGATAGATGCTTTAGCACAAGAATAACCAAGGAGAGAAAATGATAAATTCCAAAGTAATTTTAAGCGGCGTTTTGGCCGTTTTTATCGGTGGCTGCGCCTCGAATCAAGGCGAGATCAAATATGAACCTAAGCAAAATTTTAAGGATGAAAACGCGACTTATCAGATCGATACGCTTTGGTACAAAAAATATAACGAATCGTATCTGAACAAACTCGTAGATCAGGCGCTTACGAACAATTATGATCTAAAAACCGCAGCTCTTAACGTCGAGAGCGCTTATGCAAATTTAGGGCTAAATCGCGCGGATCTATTTCCTACGCTAAGCGGATCGGTAGGTGGCAGCAGAGGTCGCGATATCAGCACGAGCTCAAATTGGAGCAAAACATACAGCTCTGGCTTTAACGTAAGCTACGAGCTCGATCTTTTCGGAAAAATTCGCTCGGCTGTAAATTCCAGCGAGTGGAGCGCGAAGGCCAGCGAATTCGATCTTGAAAACGCACGCCTTACGCTGATAAACTCCGTCGTAAGCGGATACTTTGAGATGCTGTATCTAAACGACTCGCTAAAATGGACTAGACAAAATTTAAGCGATTACCGCGAGATCGAAAAGATAATCAAGGCCAAATACGACTACGGCAAGTCCGAGCAGCTCGATTATAGGCAGATCAAAAATAGTATCTTAGGGCTTGAAAATAGGGTCTTGGAGATTCAGAAAAATATCGAGGATAATAGAAAATATATGAGAAATCTGATCTCCTCGAGCATGCAGTTTAACGACAATACCAACTCGATCAGCTCGATTAAATTTCAAGGCGTCGATTTGGACGTGCCGTATACCGCGCTATCAAATCGCCCTGATATCCGCGCGGCGATTTCGCGGCTAAATTCCAGTTTTTACGATAACCAAACCGCGCAGCTAAATTTCTTCCCTAGCATAAATTTAGGCGCCGGGCTAAGTAGCGGGCAAGCCGGTCGCGCCGACGATAGCTTTAAGCTAAATTTCTTAAGCGGCAACGTTAGCATTAGCTTACCGTTTTTGGACTACGCGCGACTTGAAAACCGACTTAAAATTTCGGAGATTGACTTTAGAAAAAACGTAGTCAATTACGAGCAAACGCTCTCGACCGCGACTAATGAGGTTCTAAATTTATATAGAATTTACGAGATAAATTTGGCTACTCTTAAAAATTTAAGCGCCGCATACGACGAGAAGGCGCGTATCGCCGATCTTTACGCCGCTAAATACGAAGCGGGCTCAAGCGAGCTAAAAGATATGCTCGAAGCGCGCACTGACGCGGTGGATGCAAAGATCAGCGAGCTGAATCAAAAATATTTGACGCTGCAAAACGAAGCGGCGATCTATCGCGCGATGGCGGGTAAATTTAGACGCAAATGAAAGAAATTCTGATATTTCTGCTATTTTGCGGCGCGACATTTGCGGCGGAATACGACTGCACTTTCAAAGGAAGCGGCTTTGAGGAGCACCGCCGCGAAATTTTGCAAAACCGCCGCAAGATCGAAAGCGAGGGTAAAATTTTGCAAGATAATTTAGAGCGCGGCGGCTCGCACGGCGAGCAAAACCGCGGCTTGCAAAATTTTCCTCCCGAAAAGGACAAGATGCAGAGCATAAGAGAGCAAAACGACAGGGCGGCGCGGGAGCTTAAAATGCGAAATCAAAAGCTACGCGGCAATTCAAAAAGACGCTAAAATCCCCGCGCTCGTTTATCGCTTTTTAAGTAAAATTTATATAAAATCTTCGCTTTACATTTTCTTTAAGGAACAGTTATGAAAAGAACGTACCAACCCCACAATACCCCTAAAAAGCGCACTCACGGCTTTCGCGTCCGTATGAAAACAAAAAACGGCCGCAGAGTTTTAAGCGCAAGACGCGCTAAAGGCAGAAGAAGATTGGCTGCGTAGGCGAATTTGCTGCGATAAGCGATAGCAGGGTTTTTTCGGAAGTTTATAAAAGTGCGGCAAAGTGGCATTGCGAATGCGCTGTCGTGTATTTTTTAGCGAGCGAGGAGCGTAAATTTAGCGCGGTCGCCAGTAAAAAAATAGGCAATTCGGTCACGCGAAACCGCGCCAAAAGACGTTTGCGCGCCGCGTTTTATAATCAGCAGAATTCCATCGATAGCGGCATTTTTATACTGATCGCGAAAAAACAGATGATCGATATGAGTTTTAGCGAGCTGGAACGAAATTTAAAATGGGCGTTTAAAAAGATCGGAGCGGCAAAATGAAGGAATTTTTTATAGCCGCAATCGGGTTTTACAGAAAATTCATTTCGCCCGCGTTTCCGCGCTGCTGCCGCTACTATCCGAGCTGTTCGCAATACGCCCTTTATGAGTTTAAATTTAACGGTCTTTTCCGCGCTCTTTGCGCTACGGCCGCTAGAATTTTAAGGTGCAATCCGCTGTTTAAAGGCGGCATAGACCATCCGATAATCACGCGAAATTTTAAATTTTGTGTATTTTCAAAAACCTGCGAAAGCCGCTTTAACGCGCGCGCGCAGGAATTTAAGCTTTGGTTCATACCATATAAAAAAAATAGATACTATATCATACTAGCAGGAGAGAAATAGTGCTGGATAAACTACCTCAATCAAAACGCCTCGCCATCGCAGTGGCACTCGCGCTTATATTTTTTGTCGCCTACGATCATTTTTATTTATCAAAAATTCGCGCCTCGATGGAGGCGAATGCGACCGCGGCACAGAGCGCGCAAAATACGGCCGCTCCGCAAACTTCCGCCGCCGCTGGCGCGCAGGGCGCAAATTCCGCCTCCGCGCCGTTAGTACGCGTGATCGGTAAAGAGGCAAATTTCACGATCGACGGGCTCGGTCGCATAAGCTCGTATCTGCTAAACGATGTGAAATTTCGTGACGGAAACGGCGAGGCTCTAAATTTAATCGATGTCAAATCTCACTCTAAGCCGCTTGAGGTGCGCTTTGAGGACGCGGCATTAAACGCGATGGCTTTCGATACTCCTTACAGCGCTTCATCTAGCGAGCTGGACGTGCGAAACGGCGAAGCTAGCGTGAGCTTAATTCAAAATTTGGGCTCGGTAACTATAACTAAAAATTTGATCTTTTTCCCGAACGGCAGCTACAAGCTGGATGTGAAATTAAACGGCGGCGCGCCTTATTTCATCACTCCGGGCTCTCGTCCGAACGTCGAAGTGGATAGCTACACTATTCACGGAGTCATCGTCGGAAAGCCTGGCGAGGTCGGAATTTTTGATAAGCTTACCTCATTTTTTACCGATTCGCAAAGCACTAAAGAGAACATTGAAATTTTCAAAGACGGCGACGTGGATAGCAACGAGCGAATAAGCAACGCCAATATCGCGGCGAGCTCGGATCGATACTACACGACGCTGTTTTATGGAAACAATATGGATGTGACCGTGACCGACGCGGATAAAATTTCGCAGGCATTCATCCGCTCAAATGGCGATTTTAGCGTCACGGGATATTTGGGAGCGAAGGATCATGCGACGCTAAATTCGATAGATCCGGTTCTTACCAATATCATCGAATACGGCTGGTTTACCTTTATCGCCCGCCCGATGTTTAAATTTCTAAACTGGCTGCACGGCTACATCGGCAACTGGGGCTGGTCGATCGTCGTGCTTACGCTCATCATCCGCTTAATCCTATTTCCGCTAAGCTACAAGGGAATGCTATCGATGAACAAGCTAAAAGATCTGGCGCCTAAGATGAAGGAGCTTCAGGAGAAATACAAGGACGATAAGCAAAAACTGCAGATGCATATGATGGATCTGTATAAGAAAAATGGCGCCAATCCGATGGGCGGCTGCTTGCCGATACTGCTTCAGATCCCGGTATTTTTCGCGATCTACCGCGTCTTACTTAACGCGATCGAGCTAAAGGGCGCTGAATGGGCGCTGTGGATTCACGATCTATCGCTTAAAGATCCATACTATATCCTGCCGATTACGATGGGAATTTTGATGTTTTTGCAGCAGAAGATCACACCGACTACCTTTACCGATCCGATGCAAGAGAAGATGATGAAATTCTTGCCGCTTATTTTTACAGTATTTTTCGTGATGTTCCCTGCGGGTCTGACGCTGTATTGGACGGTCAATAACTTCTGCTCGATCATTCAGCAATACGTCATAAACAAGGCCTTTGCAAGGCATAAACGAGCTCAAGTAGCGGAGAAAAAATCATGATAATCAAAGCTGAAAATTTAAAAGACGCCTACAACAGAGCCGCTAATGCGCTTGGATGCTCGGTGACGCAGCTTAACGTGCGCGTCTTGCAGCATCCAAGCGGTGGATTTTTGGGCTTTTTTAAGAAAAACGCCGTAATCGAAGCTGTTTTAGAAGGGGAAAAATTTAGCGAAAATCCGGAACTTAACGCCCCGCAAAGTAAAGCCGGCAAAGCGGAGAAAAAGCAAAGCGACAAATCGGAGCCGCAAAGCCCGCGCACTGCACATCCTAAACACCGCAAAGAAAAGCAAAAAGCCGTCGTAACCGATGAAAATTTAATCGAGATCAAAGAAAAGCTCTCGGCGCTTTTCAAATCGAGCGAGTTTAAGATCGAAGTGAGCGAAGTCAGCAAAATCGACGAAAACAGCATTTATATCAAGCTTGACGGCGAGGATAGCGCGCTTTTGATAGGCAAAGAGGGACACCGCTACAAGGCGCTTTCGTATATGATCTATAATTGGATCAGCATCAGATATAACCTCGCAGTCGTATTTGAAGTCGCGGAATTTTTACAAAATCAAAGAAAATTTATCGACTCTTACGTCGATGCGCTCGTACAAAAATCAGGCGATGAGCGTATCGTGACTAAGAGCTTTGACGGAGCGTTCGTTAAAATCGTAGCCGATAAGCTAAAGCAGGCCTATCCTGATCGCATAGTCGGTATAAAATCCACGCGCAACGGCAAAATCGTCATCGTAGACGAAAAAAGCTAACGATGAACGAAACTATCGCCGCTATCGCTACGGCTCACGGTATCGGCGGAATCTGCATAGTTAGAATTTCAGGTAGCGATGCTCTGCGTATTGCGTTAGATATTTCGCATCGCAGCTACCTTGAGCCGCGCCGCGCGACGCTTGCCGATCTTTTTGACGCAAGCGGCGAAATTTTCGGCGAGGCGATACTGATATATTTCAAATCCCCCCACAGCTTTACCGGCGAGGACGTAGTCGAGATCCAAACTCACGGCGGCTTCGTCGCATCCTCTCTAGCTCTTGAAGCGGCGGTATCGCTGGGCGCTCGCATAGCGCATCCGGGCGAGTTTAGCAAGCGAGCTTTTCTGAACGATAAAATGGATCTTAGCAAAGCCGAAGCCATAAGCGATCTCATAAACTCGCGCTCGCAAAGTGCGGCTAAAATTTTAGCTAGAAATCTGCGCGGCGAGCTTGAGGGCTTTATAGGCGATCTGCGAGCGGCTCTGGTTACGACGCTGGCTTTTGTCGAGGTTTGCATAGATTACGCGGAGGAAGATCTGCCTTCTGACGTGCTGCAAGACTCGCAAGAAATGCTTAGTCAAAATATCGCTTCGCTAGAAAAAATCACTCGCATCAGCCGCAGCCGAAAGGGGTTGATCGAGGGCTTTAAAGTAGCGATTGTGGGTAAGCCCAATGTCGGTAAATCAAGCATTT
>ERZ773077.2817-NODE-2817-length-10979-cov-6.674295_pt1 | contig 10979 bp, 7 predicted proteins | sample MGYA00580612_ERZ773077 | MGnify/ENA primary metagenome ERZ773077 (study PRJEB29015, sample SAMEA2737971) | human oral metagenome | biome: human oral; feature: human-associated habitat; material: dental | place: China | collected 2021 ...
GGCGCCCGGGCCCCTCCCGCCGACGGACGGGAGGGGCCCGGATCCGGACTCAGCGCTTCATCTGCTGACCGAGCTGGCGGTCGGTCTCCTCCAGCGCCACGACGATCTTCTCCAGGTTCCTCGAGATCGCGTCCAGCGAGTTGATGGTCTGCGTGGCCGAGGTGGTGAACTCGTGGTACGAGTCCTGGAATGCGCCCGAGGCCGAGTCGGTGACGAAGCCCGAGGAGACGAGGTTGTCGACCTGCTGGCGGGCCGTGGTCAGCGACTGGTTGATCGTGTCGCGGGTGGTGCGCAGCTGACGCGCCTGGTTGCGCATCTCCTCGTAGGATGCGGAGATATTGGCCATGATGTGTTCCTTTCATGTGGCCCGGCCCCGGCCCATTGCCGTGGTGCCGTATGTGGGTGGTGTTTTCCATGGACAGTCTCGCGCCCGAACGGGTGCGGGGCGATGGGGATCAACCCCCGCCCCCGCTCAGTCGGAGACGAGGAGCGTGGACAGCAGCGCCTCGACGGCGGGGACGGCCTCGACCAGGTCCAGGGCGTCGGGGCCGACGGCGGTGCGGGCCACAAGATCGCGGCCGCCCCGGCGCAGGGCGTGGAAGGCGGTGAAGATGGCGTCGGCCCCGCTCTCCCCGTTCTCGCCGCGCTCGCCGGGGAAGGCGGCCACCGACCGGTGGGCGGTCGCGCCGTCGGCGAGCTCGACGGTGTCGCTCACGTGCGGGCCGCGGCGGGCGGGCTCGACGGTGATGAGCGCGGGCAAGCGCTCGTCGGCCTCCCCCTCGGCGACCAGCTCGTGCAGATCGGTGAAGACGGGGTGGAAGGGCGGATCCGGCAGGTACAGCAGGCGCACCGCCAGCGTGTCGTCAGCCGGGATCTCGGCCACGCGCCGGGCGGCGTCCAGCAGGTGCTCGACGTCGTCGGGGTCCTCGTAGCGGGGCTCGCGCTCCAGGTCCGCCGGCCAGTGCGCGACGGCGTCGGCGTCGTCGAGCGGCACGACGAGCCACCGGTCGGCCAGGTCCATCTGGAAGGTGGTCATGAGAACCTCACGGACTGCACGATGGCGTCGCTCAGCGCCAGGAGGGAGTCGACCAGGGCTTGGGAGTCCTCGTCGTCCTGGGCGGTGATAATGGTGAAGAAGACCATCCAGTCATCCGGCAGGCCGGGGTCGCCGACGTAGTAGGCGGCCCGGGTGCGCTTGACGGCGGCCCCCTCGGGCAGGTCCGGCAGCGCGGGCGGGTCGGGCAGGGCGCCGGCCAGCTGCTCGCCGGCCGCCCCCAGGCCCTCGCGCACGTCGTCGGTCGCGTCCGAGACCGTCACGGTCCGCATGACGACGAGTTCGCCGGCGTCCATGACGACCGTCTGCGGGGTCTGGGCGGCGATGGCCACGAGCGCGTCCATGGGGTCCTCGGCGAGCTCGCGGGGGAAGGGCAGGACGGCGATGAAGGTGCCGGTGCGCACCCCCGCCATCGGGTCGGCCTCCAGCAGGACCCGCAGGGCGCCCGCGCCCGCGAGCGCGGACAGGGACGTGCGCAGCTGGGCCTCGACCAGGTCGCGGGCCGCCCGCACCTCGGGGGCGTCGGAGGACCCGGGGGCGCCGTCCACGATCCGCTTCGCGAGCCGGTGCAGCTGGGGCGGCAGGCTCGCGCGCAGGTCGATATCCGCCCAGCCGGACGGAAGGATGAGCTCTATCTCACGCATGGCGGCTCCTGTCGGTCATTCGGGGTGCTGGACGGGATGCGGGCGGTGGGAGCGGCGCCGGTCCGGGCGCCGACGGCCAGAATAGTGGCGGCCGGGGCGGCGCCGACCGGAGCAGCCGGACGCGACCGGACGACCCGGGCGCTCGCGGGGTTCGGCGCGGTCACCATCCGCCACCGCCCCCGCCGCCCCGGGTGGAACTGGCCCCGCTGCTGGGCGTGGACGCCGTCTGGGGATTCGCGTGGCCGGTGGTGATGAGGTTGTAGAATTTCATACCGGTGAACGAGTCCAAAAAGTCCCTATCCGTCTTGCCCCGGGCACCCAAGTCCACGGCCGTATCGGCAGCTCCACGAGCCATATCATTAGCACTAGTCGTGATCACTTCACGAAAGCCCTGGTAGACACTGGCGCCCACCCTGCCCGTCATAATGGATTTCTTGAGCGCCGCGCCAGCAATATCATCGACACCGAGCCCCGCCAACTCACTCGGGATACTCGCAATCTGTGTGACATTAGAAGCGAGATCTTTGGACAAGAGATTCGAGCCGCTGTTAACTTTCAGAGCCTTCCCCAGCGCCGATGCGGGCTTGGCCGCGTCCACTGCCGCCTTCGCACCGGAAAACGCACCCTTGACCGCTCCGGCCGCACCGACGACACTGGCCGTGGTAAATGCGACGTCGACCGCGGTCCGCGCAATGAATTCACCACAGGACATCTCGCCGGAGGCCAACTTCGACCCGTTGACCACGAGATTCCCGGCGGTCTGAAATACGCTCACAGCCGCTCCCGCCGCCAAAAGAAATGCGACAGCCGGAGTCGCCGCACCCCCCGTGACCGCCACCGAAACAACTGCGACCAGGATCGTGAGCACGGTGATAACAGTTCCGATGTCTTCCAGAGCGGGAAGCGCCGTCTTCTCCAGCCATGTGATGACATCGGAGAAGGCATTCTCGATCTTCTCCCAGAACGTGTCCTTGAGCGGGCTGTTGCGGCTGGTCTCCCGCAGGGCGTCGGCGGCCCTGTTGCCGGCCTCGTCGCGCTCCTTGACGACGGCCTTGAGCCGCTCGCGCGCCTGGGCGATCCGCCCCTCCGCCGCCGCGCGCTTCGACTGGGCGGCGCGGTAGTCGGACTCGGCGCGGGAGCGCTCCACGGGATTCGTCGTGCGCTGGTGGCGGCAGTACTGCTCCCACTCCTCTTGCTTCCACCGGCGCCGATCCCCCTGGGCCTCCTGGGCCTCCTTGAGGATGGGCAGCGACTTGGCCTGCGCGCCCTCCAGGGCGCCGGCGTAGGTCTTGAGCGCGCCGGCGGCCCCGGAGCAGCGCGAGCTGGCCTGCTTGATCTGGACGACCAGGTCCTCGCAGTCGCTGCGCAGTTTGTCGATGTGGTGGCTCTTACCCTTGAAGGTGATGGCGAGGAGCCGGTCCCTCGCCGTGTTGATCGCCTCGGCCACATCCGCGTAGTTCTGGGCGGCCTGCCGGACGACGCCGGGGTCGCCGGGGATCGGGTCCGAGGACGCCAGCGGATTCCAGTCGGTTGGACGCGCCATCAGTTCTTCTCCTTCTTCGCGGCCAGGCGCTCGCGCAGGCGCCGGGCCTCGTCGTTGCGCCGGACCTCATCGCCCGGGTTGGCCCCGCCGCTGCGGGCGCCCAGCGCGCTCATGCCGGCCGCCAGGCCCATGCCGCTCATCATTCCGGCGTCGCGCGTGCCCGTCGTCGAGCCGGACGGCTCGGAGGCGGTCGACGGCGCCGTCGTGGTGTCGGGGGCGAGGTCCTCGGCGGCCGGGGGAGTCGGCGCCGCGGTGTCGGCGGGCATGTCGACGGGGCCGGCGCCCACGCCACCGGAAACCGGCAGGTCCGGATCGGTGAGCGAGCCCGGGCCCGGGTCGGTGAGCGGATCCGAACCGGTGAGCGGATCCGAGGAGCCCCCGTCCGACGATCCCGGGCTCGACGGGAGGGGATCCCCGGCGGCTCCCGGCGCGCCGGCGTCGCCCGAGGCCCCGGTGGCTCCCGGCGCGCCAACAGGGCTGCTGGGAGTGCCGGCGTCGGCGGGCTGGACCTTGACGTCGTGGATCTCGGGGACGGCGCCGTCGGAGTCTTCTTCGGCGTCGTCGGAGCCGATGTCCGCGCCGTCCACGCCCAGCAGGCGCTGAAGGATGGAGGCGCGGTCCTCGGCGACAACCGGCCCCGCCGCCGCGCCCGTCCCGTTCTTCCTGCCCTCGGCCAGGGAGCGGCGCAGCGCCTCGGCGGGGTCGGCCTCGCCGCCCTGCCCGGACCCGGCAGCGCCCGGCGCCGTGTCGCGGCGCCCCAGGAGCGTGGCCAGCGCCGTCAGGCCGATCCCCGAGACGCCGGCGACATTGAGCGTGGTCTCGCCGCCGTGCGCGGGATCCAGCGCCACGTCGACCAGGCTCCCCAGAACCCGGCGCACCCTCTCCAGGTACTCCCTGTTCGTCCCGGTCAGGTTCGCCTGACCGGCGCCTCCCTGGACCTGGGCGACGCCGGCGTCGCCGGTGCCGGGATCGGTCTTGTGCAGGTTCGCCTGGCCGGCGCGCCCCTGGACCCGGGCGACGTCGGCGTCGCCGGTGCCGGGGTCGACCTTGTGCAGGTCCACGGCCCCGGCGGGCACCTTCACCTGCGAGATGGACACGAGGTCGCCCTTGTCGTTGTAGACCGGCTGGAGGTCGGCGATATCGCACACGGTGCCGTCGGGGGTCACCACGGTGGTCACCTTCGGCGGCGGGCCGGCCTCCCCCATGAGCGTGCCCACGCCCTCCAGGTGGCCGAGCTTGACCTGGCGGGTGCCGTTGATGACGACGTTCGGCAGCTTCTCGTCGGTGGTGGTGTCGTCCAGGGAGGCGTGGCCGTCCTTGCCGGTGACCTGGGAGGGATCCTTCGTCGGACCGGTGGTGGTGTCGTCCAGGGAGGCCCCGGAGCCCGGGCTCGCCAACGGGCTGGGTGCGGTGTAGCCGGGGGTCCGGGGGTCCTCAAGGCCGCCTCCGCCGCCCCCTCCGCCGCCGGGGGCGGCGGGGGCGGGGCTCGGGCTCTGACCACCGCCCTGACCTCCGCCGTCCTGGCCGCCGCCCTGATCGCCCTTGTGGCTCTTGTTGTAGGCTTCGGCGATCTCCTTGTCGATCCGGTCGAAGGTGTCCTTGCTGGTCTCGAAGTTATGGCGCAGCCCCTGGACCGCCTCGGTCAGCTTGCGGCGCTTGGCGCGCCAGTCCTCGTTGAAGTCCCGGTAGGCGCCCGCCAGGCCGGGGTGCCCGACGGCGTCGGCCACGGAGTCCTTCGTGTTGGTCATGGATTCGAGGCCGGATTCGATGCGCTTGAGCGAGGCGATGGCCTGGACGTAGTCGTCGTGGATGAGCAGGAGACTCAGCTCCGACATCGTGGCACCTCCTGGAGTGGTCGTGAGCGGATGGGGTTGCGGGTCGCCCTCACGGTAGGGGGGCGGGTCCGCGCCAGTCGATGGGGATCAACCCCCGCGGCCGGACCGGGCCGGGCGGGCCGCGGTGCGACGGCGCGGCCGCACCACGGGGCGGTGCGGGGCGGTCAGGTGTCCATGAACGGCACCTGCACCTTCGTGGCCTTCGAGGCGTGGATCCAGAAGCCGCGGCCGATCGGCATCTCCCCCTGGCGCACCCGCGGCGTGTCCGTGCGCAGGATCATGGAGCCGTCGGAGGAGTCGGGCTGGAGCAGCAGGCCCGTGCGCGCGGCGCGCATCTCCGCGGGCAGCGACCACATGGAGTTCCAGGCCGAGATGTCGCCCTCGGCGACCACGAGGTGGCCGTTGCGCTTGATCTTGCTGACGGCGTCGGTCACGGGGGTCTCCAGGGGCGTCTGGATGATGTCCTGGCACCCCTCGATGAACAGGGCGATCGTGGGGCGCCCCGGCTCCGCCGGCACGACGAGGCTCGGGTCCAGCAGGTCCAGGATCTGACGGATCCCCTCCTCGGTGGAGGCCGTGCTCTCCCACAGGTCCTGGACCCCGTCCAGCGGGCTGCGGCGCGGGGCGATGCGCACCAGGACCACCCCGCCGTCCCACTCCTTGATGGACGTGGCGATCCAGCGCAGCGCATTGGTGGTCCCGGACTGGGGCGGACCGGCCACCAGCAGCGTCCCGGTCGGCTCGAAGCCCACCGGGCCGAGCGACTCCGCGCCCATGCCGATGACCGGCAGGCCGTCCACGGTGCGGGCCAGGTCCCGGGGGGACAGCTCGGCCGGCAGGAAGCCCACCGGCTCGGGGCGACGGCGCCCGTTCGCCTCCAGGTAGTGCGCGAACTCCTCGATCTTGCGCGCCTGGGCCAGGACGTTGCCGTCGCCGCCGAAGACCGCCAGCTGGAGCTCCTGGCCGCTGCCCACCTGCATGCACCGGCCCGGCGGGCTCGTCGGGCTCAGGACGTCCTTGGGCAGCCCGAAGTACAGGTAGCCCTCCTCGTCGCTCTGACGCAGCACCACCTTGTGCAGGAAGGAGCTGGTCATGGACGAGGGCACGGACTGGGGCCGCTCCGCGGAGGCGGCCACGTGCACGCCCACGGCGCGGCCGTCCACCAGCAGGCGGGTGAAGACGTCCAGGAGGTCCTGGCCGTCGGAGCTGCGCTCGCAGGCCTCGCGCCAGGCCCCGATGCCGTCGACCAGCAGGAGGATGCGCGGTTCCTGCGCGCCGTCGCTGATCTGCCGGTACTCGGTGAGCGTGCCCGCGCGGGCCGCCGAGTAGCGCTCGGAGCGCTCGTCGACGATCCGCGCGAGCCGGGTCAGGAGCCGCTGGACGCGCTCGACGTCGTCGGAGTCGATGACGGCCCCCACGTGCGGCAGGGCCTCGAGCATGCCCAGGGAGCCGCCGCCGGCGTCGATGGCGTAGACGTCCACCGGGCCGGATTCGGGCGTGATCGCGGCGGCGATGGCCAGCGAGCGCAGGGCGGTGGACTTGCCCGAGCCGGAGGCGCCGTAGAAGACGATATTGCCCTTGTCGTCGGGGTGGAAGTACTCGGGGTGCTGGTCCTGATTGTCCGGGTCGTCGACGATCCCCAGGACGATGTCGGTGTCGCGCTTCTGAGTGAGGTGGTTGAGGTCGTAGCAGGCCGCGAGCTCGGGCAGCCACGGCTTGCGCGGCTCCTGGATGCCGGCGAGCTCGGCCGCCCGGGCCATGGTGTCGACGACGCGGTCGATGTCCTGCCTGACATTGCCCGTGTCGACCTCGCGGCGCGGGACCTGCCAGGGGCGGGGCACCCCGAAGGTCATCTCCTCCACCGCCACCTGCGCGGCGGAGGTCTGCGCCGAGGTGCGCGCCCCGGGGTAGGCGGACTGGAACTGGGTGATGCGCCCGGGCCCGGTCTTGGCGGCGGCGCGGCCGGGGATCTCCGGCGGGAAGTGGGCGGCGGTCTTCTCGCCCAGGACGTCCTGGGAGTCGGTCTCGTCGGCCATGCGCAGGGCCACTCGCAGGTTCGTGTTGGCGCGCAGGTTGTCCTTGATGACGCCCGCCGGGCGCTGGGTGGCCAGGATGAGGTGCAGGCCCAGGGAGCGCCCGCGCTGGGCGACGTCGACGACGCCGTCGACGAACTCGGGGACCTCGCTGACCAGGGCGGCGAACTCGTCGACGACGATGACCAGGCTCGGCGGGCACTGCGGGTCGCCCTTCTTCTCCAGGGTGACCAGGTCCTTGGCGCCCTTGTCGTTGAGCAGGTGCTCGCGGTGGCGCAGCTCGGCCCGCAGCGAGGTCAGCGCCCGGCGCACCATGGCCGGGGACAGGTCGGTGACGATCCCCACCGAATGCGGCAGATCCGTGCACCGGGCGAAGGCCGACCCGCCCTTGTAGTCGACGAAGAGGAAGGTGACGCGGTCGGGCGACAGCGCCTGGGCCATGCCCAGGACCCAGGACTGGAGGAACTCGGACTTGCCGGCGCCCGTGGTCCCGCCCACCAGGGCGTGCGGGCCGTGGACCCGCAGGTCCAGGGCCAGAGGCCCCTCCGCCCCCTGGCCGACCAGGGCCGCCAGGCTCACCGGCCGCTTGAGGGGGGCGACGGCGGCGCGGTCGATGACCGAGTGGCTCGCCCTCCACCGCACGACCTGGGCGTCGGGGTCGTCGGCGAGCTCGGCCCCGGTCAGCCCGATGTAGGAGATGGAGCCGGGCAGGTCGGACTCGTCGTCGACCGGGACGCCGGCGTCGACGACGGGGGCCAGGAAGCGCCCCAGGCCCGCGGCGCGCTGGGCGTCGAGAGTCTCGACGACGACGATGTCGCTGGTCATCGAGCGGCGCACGAAGCCGACGCGGCAGGCGCTCTCGCCGACCTCGATGAAGGTGCGGCAGGCCGCGGGCAGGGACTCGACGTGGTCGGCGACCCAGATGACGTGCACGCCCACGTCCGGCCCCTGCTCGACGATGCGGGTCAGCCGGGCCCGGTCCGCCCCGGTGCCGTCGACGAGGACGACGACGGCCGGCACCGTGGGCTCGTCGCCCTCATCGTCGCCCTCGTGCTCGGCCGGGCCCCGCAGCCCCGGCGTCCCGTCGCGGCCCCGCTGGGCGATGAGCTCCTCCAGGCGGGCGACCAGCAGGGTCCCGGTGCGGGTGTCGCAGGCCAGCTGCATGGGGCCGATGGGCGAGTGCGGGGAGGCGGTGTGCGGGATCCACTCCAGCCAGGACCACCGGTCGCGCCCGCCCCGGTCGGTCAGGCACACCAGCGCCAGCTCGGCCGGCGAGTGCAGCGCGATGAGCTGGGCGACCAGGGCCCGCGACACGCCGTCGAGCCGGTCGCGGCGCCCCGCCACGCCCAGGGAGCCGTCCTCGCGCAGATTGGCCACGACCGGCACCGAGACGATCCGGTCGTTGACGGCCCGGACCTCCTGGATCATCTCCTGGTGGACCGGCAGGGCGGTGGCGTCATCCATGCCCTCCACCTCGGTGCGCGGCACCTCCGAGCCGATGCCCAGGCGCAGCTGGAGGAACTCGGGGTGCTCGGGGCGGCGCGACCACAGGCGCGGGCCCAGGGACTCGGCGTCGGCCAGGACCTCCTCGGTGGAGGGGTACTGGGCGAGCCTGGCCACGCGCTCGCGGGCGTGCGCGGCCTTGATGTCCGAGCGCGCCTTGGCGAGCGCGGTCATGAAGACCCCGGTGGAGTGCTTGAGCATCCGGCGCCGGCGGATGCGCTGGTCGACCCAGGTGCCGATCATGATCAGGGGGCTCAGGGCCACGAAGACGATGCTCATGACGTTCCTCGTCATGAGGTACATGAACGCCCCCATGACCAGCGGGGCGACCAGGGCCAGGAGCGGGAAGCGGGCCTTCTCCTCCTGCTGGGGGGCGGCGGGCAGGGTCACCTTGACCTCGGGCGTGCGGGGCACGACCCGCGGGGAGCGGATATGGCCGACGTCGGTGGTGTCGGTCACGCCGGGCATCTCGGAGGCCCCCACCAGGCGCGTGATCCGCAGCGTGGAGTCGCCCACCGTCACCACGTCGGCGGAGGTGACGGTCTGCTTGGTCACCCGCTCGTCGCCGATGAGCAGGCCGTTGGCGGAGTTGAGGTCGGTGACCTCGACCTGGGCGCCCACCGTCAGGCGCAGGTGGTGCTTGGAGACCAGGGGGTCGCGCGACAGGCTGATCCCGCACTGGGAGGAGCGCCCGATCTCGGTGGCCCCCAGCGGGACGGAGTAGCTCTCCCCGGCGTGGGGCCCGCTCAGCACGAGGACGACGGCGCCGTCCTCGGTGCTGTTCGCCCGCGCCGTCGTCACGGCGCGCACCCCCACCACCGCCCCCGAGCGCAGGCCGGACTCGTTCAGGTGCAGGTCCGGGTCGAGCAGGCGGCCCGAGCCGCCCCCCAGCGAGGCGCCCGTGCGCCGGGTGGCGCCGAGCGGGCCGCCGGGGGCGAGCACCTCCAGGGTCCGGGAGCGGGGGTCGACCGGCTCGGCGGCGCGCACGGGCCCGGCGCCGGCCAGGCCCGCGGCGACGTCGCCGACCGTGGCGGTGGCGTCCGCGGTGATCCGCAGGTTCTTCGTCATCCCATTGGGGGCGGTGACGGACAGGCGCAGCTTCATGGGCGTTCCTCCGGGGCGCGGGTCGAGGGGGCGGGGTCGGCGGCCGCGGCCCCGTCCAGCAGGGGCAGGTCCTCGGCGGTGACCAGGCGCGCCGCGAGCGCGTAGTCGACGAGCACCATGCGGCGGAAGGAGGCGTGAGCGCGCGAGCCCCCGCGCACGCCCTTGACGCCAACGGCGTCGAGCTTGTCGCAGACGTTGTCGAGCTTGCGGTTGAAGCGGGTGAGGGTCCACCCCAGGCGGGCGGCGGCGTCGACGTTGCGCGGCAGGTCCACGGGGCCGGCCCCGGCCCGGCGCAGCCAGGGCTCGGCGATGGCCAGGATGAGCAGGCGCTGGCTGGCGGTGAGGGTGATCCGGCCGATGGTCGTCTCGGAGTCGGCGCTGCGGCTCACATCGACGGTCGGCTCGTAGGCGGGGCAGGGGACCCGCAGTCGCAGCTCGTAGGTGGTCCTGCCCGCGGAGAAGACGACGCTCATCCGGGGGAAGACGAGGGGGACGCGGGTGCCGGGCGCCACGAGGGAGTAGGAGACCCCCGTGCTCTCGGCGACCGAGGCCCCCAGGCGGGTGCCGGCATTGGCCAGCCACCACAGTCCGGCGTCGTGCTCCAGGACGAGGAAGTGGCGGTGCAGGAAGGGGTTGTCGTCCAGGGCGAGATCGCCCTCGCGGCCCACCCGGAAGGCCGTGCCGGGGCGGACCTCGAAGACGTCTCCGGAGAAGTCGATGACCAGGGGCGCGTCCGCGGCGGCGCTCGCGGCGGACGCGGTGCTCACGGCGCTCTGGGCGTTGTCGGCGCTCATGGCGTGTCCGTGCAGGCGGTGACGGGGTCGGAGGAGGAGCCGTCGGCGAAGCGGACGACGACCTCCAGGCAGGTGCGCCCCGGCAGGGCGGGGACGGTGACCGCGGGCTCCTTCGTCTCCTGGACGACCTTCTGGGCGCCGGGGTCGACGACGGCGTACAGGAAGCCGGCGGCCTCGCCGTCGTAGGCCCAGGTGGCCCTCACCCGCCCGTCGGCGGCGGTGAGCGTCAGGTCCTTCACGCCGGAGTCGGAGACGAGGCCGTTGCGGGGTCCGACGACGTCGGGGGCGGGCGAGGAGGCGCGGTCGACCACCGTGGAGTGGCCCTCGTCGCGCAGCAGCGACCACCAGGCGACCGAGCCGATGAGGACCAGGACGACCAGCGCCGCCAGGGCGACGGCGACGCCCCTGCGGGTGGGGCGCGCCCGGGCGCCGCCAGCGTCCGGCGCGGGCAGGTCCCGCCCGCTCCGGG
>ERZ773077.2819-NODE-2819-length-10974-cov-17.563971_pt1 | contig 10974 bp, 8 predicted proteins | sample MGYA00580612_ERZ773077 | MGnify/ENA primary metagenome ERZ773077 (study PRJEB29015, sample SAMEA2737971) | human oral metagenome | biome: human oral; feature: human-associated habitat; material: dental | place: China | collected 2021 ...
ATTTTTTTTGTCCTTATAGTTTTAATCTAAGGAGCAATAACTACAACTAACTTTACTAAAATCTATCCATTAATCTAAATTATTTTTTAAACGTGGTAAATCAAAAAACAACCAGAACAATTATTTCCTATCTAATTACCATTACATAGGGACCTTGTTTTGATTGTTTTAAATCTAATTTCTATATTTTTAACTATAAATATTTAGCAAATATTAAAATCTCTCTACTAATGTACCTTCTCTATATTCTTCTAAAAGAAGCTTCAATACTTCTATCTGTTTTTTAATTTTTACACCATTATCGGTATCAGAAACTCTTTTTCTATCAAGTCTATCTACAACACGTCTTGTTGATACTATGTCAGTTTCATTTTTTAAAGCTTGTTTTTTACTTTGGAAAATATCATGGCTCATTATTTGAAGTCCATAAGAATTATATGTCAATGTATATCCACCGTGACCTGTTGTTTTATGATAAGCTCTTGACATCCCACCATCTATAACTATAGTTCGTCCACCTGCTTTTACCGGATTTTCTCCCTTAGAAGCTTTAACTGGTGTATGTCCATTAATAATATGCCCATCTGATGATAAGCCGAATTCTTTAAGAAGTTTTATGCAAAACTCTTCATTATCTCGTAGTTGATAGTATGCATTTTTTACTTCTTCGTGCGTAGTTTTATCTTCTATAAAGTATCTTTCAAATGTTGTCATGTCTCTTTTCCCAAACAATGGAGAATATTCTCCTTGCCAAAGATAGAAGAATAATCCATTATCTTGTCGGACATTACTATAGAAAATACTACGTATTTTTTTATCAAAAAAGTCTAACATGGCTTTCCCAGAGTATTTATTTCCTTCATAAATAAACTCTTGGAAATTTCCCATATCATCTACCGGCATACAACCATGTATAAGTAAATTACCATTATAACAAGTATACATTGCACCTTTGTTAATAAATAGCTCTATATGTTTTTTTAATTTATCACTTGTAATAAATAATTCTCGAAGTTTTGTCATAACTTTTTCTTCTTCTTTTGTTAGCTTGTATGGATTTTTTGTGTCAACAGTAGGAAAATCACAAGAAGTCAACGGATAAACCTTCCCTCTTATTGTTACTGTCTTCTTCTCAAAATCTATTTTATCTAGTAATGCGCGACTACTAAGATTAAATTCTGGGTATTTATCAATAATTTGTTTTTCTATTTTAAACTGGATTATTGCCATCGCTTTGTGCATACGAGCAATTTGCATAATTTCATGTTCACTATATTTTAATTTATCATCTTTAGATAGTTTTGGTAAAAACTCTTTACATGAATCGTCCTTATAAATCGTTTCACTTAAATTTAATAATGAACGTAAAGAAATTCCATACCTATCTTCAACTATATCTAAATTATCGTATCTAGCACAAATACGAATTACATTAGCTAATGAAATCCTATCGCCAAGATAAGCTCCTATCCACAACATATCATGATTTCCCCATTGAATATCAACAGAGTGGTATTCAAGTAATCTATCCATGATTTTATCAGGATATGGTCCTCGATCATAAACATCTCCAACAATATGCAGATGATCAATAATAAGTTTATGAATACTCAATGATAATTCAATTATAAACTTATCTCCTGCCCCAAGTTCAATAATATTCTCCAGTATTTTTTCATAATAATCTTCCTTATCTCGATTTTGCATTTTATATAAAAGTTCTTCGATTATATAATCAAAATTTTTAGGTAATAACTTACGTACTTTTGAACGTGTATATTTTCGTGCGGCGATTTGAGTAACTTCCAATAATCTTAATAACAAAATTTTCTGATATTCCTGATATTCCTGATTACTTAATTCTTTTTTCAAAAGATTTAATTTTTCTTCTGGATAATAAATAATAGTTGCTAACAAATTCAATTCTTTTTTAGGAAGTCTATTTCCAAATACTTCTTTCAGCTTCTCTTTTATTACCCCAGAACCATTTCGTAATATATGATCAAAAGCTTCGTACTCACCATGTATATCACTTAGAAAATGTTCTGTTCCCTTAGGTAAAGAAAGTATTGCTTCAAGATTTATAATCTCTTTAGTTGTTTCATCAATATTTCTAAAATTTTGTGATAATAATTCTAAATGTTCCCTAGATATCATCATAATGTCTCCTTGAAATCGTTTTATATTTATTAAAATTATAACATATTTATACTATGATTTCAAAGCAATATTATACATTAATACTTGTAAAACATTGTATTAATTCGCAAAATAAAAACCGAGGCTATTATAACCCCGATTTTTTCTTATTTTAATTTACCTACAAAATCTTCCATTTCACGCATCTCATCTAATGTATCAGCTACAAGAACATACATTATATCCCCTTGAAGTTCTGAAAATGCCTCTGGTATTCTTAAAACTGCTTTTAATTTTTCTTGATACTTATGTCTAATTTCTTCTTCTGTATGTGCATAGTCTTTGTAATCACGACGAGTCGAAGCTAATCCATATTTTGAATCTAAATTCAATTCTACATCCTTACCTACTACAACCTCTGCATAAAGTTTAAAGAAATCTGCTGAGTGCGAATAATTATAAACATCTAGTGCAAATGCACCTGCTGGACGGTTATTGTACTCAATTGCAATATAATCATCCTCTGTTTTGAAAAATTCAATATGGAAAAAACGTTCCTTCATTCCAAATGCTTTTACCGCTGCTTTCCCATATTCAACAAGTTTTGGATCTAAATCTTTATCTATGTAATAAACCCAATCAAGTGTATTATTATTTAATAATTCCAATGGTGTATGATAATATACTATACTAGTTGAAAATACAATATTTCCTTTTGAATCAATTAATCCATCAAATGTTACAATGTCCGAATTATCAACAAACGGTTCTAAGAAATATGCTGTCTTTCTATCCCAATCTTTTTTGAAATTTTCAACATCATTTTTATCCTTTAGTTTAAAAGTTTTAGCTGCTCCTACCCCATTATCTGGTTTAGCTATTAATGGTAACTTTAATTTTTTTACACCTTTTTCTATGTCAGCTTCTTTTTTAACTAAAAATCCTGGAACTACTGGAACACCAGCTTTTTCAAAGTATTTTTTCATCTCTGATTTGTGTTTTGTTTTTTTCAAATCACGTTCCTTAAGTCCGAAAACATTAAATTGCGTACGAAGTGCTGCATCTAACTCCATCCAATGCTCATTTTGAGATTCAATACGTTCTATACGCCCATGTTTATGGAATAAAAACGCTACTGCACGTTTTACTTCCTCTACATCATCAAGACTATTCACGCGAAAATACTCAGTTAAAGCTTCTTTTAGTCGATCGTCTAATTGATCATAAGGTTCTTCTCCAATACCAAGAACATTTATTCCTTGATTTTTTAATTCTATTGAGAATTTTTGAAAATTGTGTGGATAATACGGTGATATAACTATATAATTCATAAAAATTTCCCTCTTTTCTTTTTTGTTTTTAATTATAAATTTAATTTTTCTAGAAAGTATGGCATTTGAATTCGCCACCAAGGCCAATCATGTGCAACATCTTCTCCCCAAACATCAAACCATGCTGGGATATTTTTTTCTTCAAATGCTTTTTTTAAATTGAAAAATGACGGTAATCCATCTTGTTCCCACGGACCAAGACCAGTACAAACAATTATATCCGCTTTGCGATAATGGTCAATAAACCAACCGTCATTTTGTGTCCAGATATTATCACTTGGAGAATTGCGATAAATCAGTTCATCATTCCCATATTCTCCAACGAAAAATCTTGCATCATATACTCCACTTAAAGCAATAACTTTGTCAAAAACATCAGGATGTTGTAGGAAGATATTAAATGAATGGTACCCTCCCATACTACAACCAGTTGCCATCATCGGTCCAAACCAACCTGTTTTATGCTTAATAAAAGGAATAGCTTCTTCTATTACGTATTTTTCATATTGAGTATGTGCTAACGCACGATCATGCCCGCTTTTCCAATCACAAAGCCATGACTCACTATCTATACTTGACAATGTGAAAAATTGAACACTTCCCTCGTTTATAAACGCTTCACAAGCATCAATCATACCAAAATCATAATATTCATTGTGCGTTCCTCCTGATGATGGAAAGACAACTATTGGCAATCCTGAATGGCCATAACGATTTAATACCATCTCTCGCCCTAAGTTTCCACTATAATGACTTAAATTTTCTATATTCAACACTCTTTCCTCCTATAACTCTCGTTTACCATTCTTCACTAATAAATCTTAGACAATCTGGCAGGTATTTCGCCCAATATTCTTCACTATGCTCTGCATCAGCGACAACATTTAGTTTGATTTCTTTTGTTGTTAGTCCCGCTTCTATTAATTGGCGATAATAATCTAGGCTTGTACTTATGTATGATTGTTTTATGTTTCCATAAGTAAGTTGTCTATCAGTATCATCCCCTTCATTAGTCCCTACCTGTATATAAACACGTTGATTTTCTAATTTATGTTTAGCTATATATCGATCAAACTCTACTTGATTCAACCAATTTGCTGATGAAAATATTCCTAATGCTCCAATTTTGTCTTTGTGTTCCAATCCAATATATTGAGAAATATTAGCACCTAAAGAGCCTCCTATCATTGCTGTATACTCACGCTCTGGTTTTGTACGATATGTACTGTCAACAAACGGTTTTACTACGTTAATAAAAAAATCTGTATATTCACTTCCAAGTCCGCCTAGAGTAAGGCCAAATGATAGTAATGGAGTATTAGAAAATCTCCATGGAGCATATTCATTCATACGCCCATCATTATCATTATCAATTCCTACAATAATCATTCTTGGCATATCAGGGTTTCTTTTTATTGCTGGAATAACTTTCCAAGAATGTCCACTATACGATTCTCCACTATAAAAAACATTTTGACCATCATTCATATATACTACTGGATAACTACGATGTTCATCTTCTTTATATCCTTTTGGCAAAAGTACCCTTATTCTTCTATTTTTTCCTGTATAAGGAACTTTTAATTCATGTTCTCTCATTTCTAAATAAAAGTACGCTTCTTTTTTCATTTACAATTTCCTTTTTCACTTATATTTTAATAGTAACTATTTTACAATAATCTAAAATTAAAAGCAATTAATTGAATATCATTTCTCCGGACTTTTCTGAAAATTCATTTAAAATATTTGTTTTATCATTACAAACCATATATAAAAGGAGATCAACTTAAAGTCAATCCCCTTTGCTTATTTAAAATTCACTATAGACATATTCCTGAATATTAGAGAAGTCTGTCATAAATGAGTAAATAATAATTACCATTATAATTACATAGAAAAATATCACCCATAATATAAGCTTTTGTTTATCACTAATTTTCTTTTGCAAATTTATAAAGATCTCTTTCAAAATCAATCCATCCTCTCCATCCTAAATGCATCACATCATACATAAAGTATGATTCATATTCTTTATTAGAATAATCCATTACTTCTATATTGTATTTTTTAGCAATATCTTTTAACTTAGTATAAACAACAGATCTTGTCTCTTGCGTTATTCCGCTATAGTCACTCCACTTACCATGAGATGGAAAAATAGCAATTTTTAAATTTACTCCTAAATCTTTTGCTATTGATAAAAATATATCTAAATCTTTATACTCTGGTGAGTCTTCATAGCGTGTATTCTTTGAAATGTTTTTTAAACTATCATATTTGTTTTTAATATATTTATCATAATATGCATTATCAATTCCATACTTATTATTATTTGTTTTAGTTTTCGCCTCTTCTGTAAATCGTTCTTTTATATTTTCCCAATTATAATTAGGGGTTTTTTCTCCCTCTAAAGGATAACTTTCCTTTAAATTTTTTTCATAAAAGCTATGTTTATTTTTAAAGGAATAAATATAATTATCAAATTTCAAAAGTTCACCCGTTATAAAACTACCTTTATTATCTAGAAAATATTTTTTATAGCTTTTAAATTTTTTGTGCATATCTTTATTAGTTGATGACAATTCAATAATTCTATTAATAAATTTTTCTTTTGTTTCTCGACTAATTTTTTCATTTGCCATCGTTCTGTAAACATGTTCTTCCGATATTCTTGATAAAAACGCATCTTTTAAAATTCCATTTTTATTATCAAACCATTGAATAGATTCTATCATCACAATTTTATTATTCTTTACATCATTGCCAATTGAGCCTAACGTAGCGGCGTGGATTATATTTTGAAAATGACCTCCTCCAATTTGCATAATATTAAAATCATTGTAGTTGAAAATTTTCTTAGGATGATAACCTTCATTAATCGTTGCTGTTAATTCCGATGAACCTAATAGTACTAATGTATTTGATGTTATATTTTGCGTTAGTATATCATAGCTTTTATATTTCTCATATGATATATTATAGCGAATACTGTTATCTTTTACTTTGTAATAATCATCTATTTTTTTTATATATGTTTCATTTAATATCAAAAGGGTTATTAACACCAAAACTATCGATATTATAAATGCTTTTAGCTTTATCATATTACCCTAACCTATTTTCTATATATGAAATAACTTTGTTTGGTGTATCTATTTCTTCATATGTTACTTCTGTTGGTGCAATACTTAGTCCAAAGTTTTCCTCTATTCTAACTAACATTTCTACAAAGGCTAATGAGTCCATTAATCCTTCTTCTTTTAAGTTTATATCTAAATCTTCTCTTACTACTTCATCTTCACAAATTTCTTCTAACATTTCTAGTATTTGTTCTTTTATCATCGTTCGTTCTCCTTAGCTTTTATTATCTTTTTAATATTGTTGTTATTATTTTATATGGTTCCCCTGAGAAAATATATAATCCTACCATTATTAAGTTTATTGTAATAAACCAGCTTAATATTTTATACCATGTTTTATTTTTATTAGTTTTATAAAACTTGCTCTTTTTTTGATAGTATTCAAATCCTGCCATTAATACACCATGATAGAATCCATATATTATATAGCTTATCGTTAATCCATGCCAGAATCCCATAAGCAACATATTTATCATATAAGCATACATCGCGGTTGTTAATCTTTTTTTAAACCTTTTTTTCTTTGTTGCTTCCATAAAAATTCTTGAGAAAACAAAGTCTCTTAACCATGTTGATAAGCTTATATGCCATCTATTCCAAAAGTCTTTTATATCTACACTTAGAAAAGGTTTGTTGAAGTTCATGGGGGTACTTATTCCTAGTATATTACTACTTCCTACTGCCATTAAACTATACCCTGCAAAGTCAAAAAATAAGTAGAATGTGTATAAGTACATATATTTTAGTGAGTATGTTATTGTTCCGGTATTTGTCAATAGGCTTAAGTGGTGATACACATAGGTTGATAATACTAGTTTATATAGCAATCCTAATACTAGTCTATATACTCCTACTCCTGCTAATTCTAGGTATTGGACTTTTGTTTGTTTTTCTTTTATATCTGCTTCAAAACGCCTACTTCTATCTATCGGTCCTGAGCTAACTGTAGGGAAGAATAGTAGAAATTGTAGATAGTCTTTTAGATTTATTTTTTCTTTTATTAGCCCGTCTGATATTTCTATCATTATTTGGATTGTTTTAAATGACATATATGATATTCCTATAAACGCCAGTAGAGGCCAATGGGTTATGGCAAATATTTTGTTTATAATTAGTGGTACAATTGATAGAATTACTAGTAGTTTTGTTTTTTTATTAGTACTCCTCTGGGCTATTAGGACTAGTAGGTATTGGAATATTATAAAGCCTATAAGATAGCTTAGCATTTTTATATTTCCACCATATATTGTCGCTGCAAATGCTAGTGATAGTCCTAATATATAGTATTCTATGTTTTTTCCAAGATATTTTAAAATAAAGCCTATAAGTAAAGCAAGAAATAGGAAAAAGAAGAATTGATTTCCTTCATAGTAGTTCATGTTAAACTTGCTCCTTTAGTTTTTTCTTGTCTATTTTTCCGTTGTTGTTTAGTGGCATTTCTTCTAAGAAGATTATTTTTTTCGGTATCATGTATTCTGGGACTAGTTGTTTTAGTTTGTTTTTTATGTCTTTTACTTCTGCAAAGCGTTGTTCTACTTCTTTATTATAGACTACAAAGGTTACTAATGATTTTATTTTTCCATTCTCATAGCTTGGTACTGTAACTGCTACCCGGATGTTTTTGTTTTTTAATAGGTTGTTGTCTATGTCTTCAAGTTCTATTCTGTGACCATGAAGTTTCACCTGAAAGTCTATACGTCCTTCGCAAAATAGCATATCATCTTCGATATATCCTAGGTCCCCTGTTAGATAACTTCGTTCTTCTTTTTCTTCTACTTTCCCTAAACCAAATTTTTCTTTTGTTATTTCTTCGTTTTTGTAGTAACCTTTGGCTACTGTATTTCCGATTATTATTATTTCCCCACGACCTGTTTCATCTGTATCTACTAAATCCACCTTACTTCCCCATTTTACTTTTCCTACTGGTAGATTATCAGCGTATTTTTTATTTACTTCTTCTGTAATTTCTACCCATGTGACCATTACTGTTGATTCTGTTGGTCCGTAGGTGTTTATTACTTGTGTGTTTGGAAAGTTTTTATGAATTTTTTCTACTGTGCTTGAGAATAGTTTTTCTCCGCAAAAGACAAATTGTTTTACTTGTGGTAATAGGTTATTATTGAAGTTTTTGTCTATAAAGCACATTTCTATAAATGATGGTGTTGATATCCATATGGTTGCTTCTGATTTTTGTAGTTCTTCAAACATTAGTGCGAAGTTTTCTTGGTGTTTTTTATCTATTTGAACTAATGTAGCTCCCATGTAGATACTTGGCCATAGTGACATTACTGATAGATCAAATGAAAATGGTGGATGCCCCAGAAATACTTGGTCTTCTTTGTTTATGTAGTATTCTGTATACCAATGCAGGAAATTATTTATATTATTGTAGGTAATGCATACCCCTTTTGGTTTACCTGTACTCCCTGAAGTAAATATTATATAAAATGTATCTTCTCCTTGAACTTGGCGTTCCTTATCTATTTGCTTATCTGTTGTTTGAATTATATCATAGGCTGTTTTTACATCTATTGTTTCACAACCTAGTTCTATCTCTTCTGTGATTAGCACCACTTTTGATTTTGTTGTTTCAATTATCTCTTCTACTCTTTCTTTTGGTGTGTTTATATCTACCGGACAAAATGCTCGGCCGCTTTTTACACACGCTAAAAAGTAGATTGGCATTAGCGGATGTTTATGCCCATAAACAACGATAGGACTCTTGTCTTCTTTTAGTTTTTCTTCTAAATGATATGCAAACTTTTCTGCATATTCTATTAGATTTTTATATGTTAGTTTCCCATCTGGATATTTGTTGTTTATATAAGCTATCTTAGTACTTTCTTTATATTGATTTATTTTTTCAAAAAAAGTTTCTCTCACTTTATCACTTCCACTCTGTTTTTTTATTTTTCTCATTACTATTATAATACAAATTTTAGCAAAAGTGATTAAAACATGATTAAAAAAATAAAATTATAAAAGAATCACCTATGTGTATTTTTATAATTACACATAGGTGATTCTTTTCAACTATTCACCCAATATCTTAGCCTTTAAATCTTTTCCTTTTAAGGTTATTTTTTTCTTATATTCTAACCTTGTGTCAATATTAGCAGAATAATTAAATAATGTATCTTTTTCAGCCTCATATTGGCCATTTACTTCGTAGTTTGTTAAAGAATAATTAAAAGAATATATTTCTTCTAATAGTTTTAAGATATTATGAAGATTTTTTTCTACCAATATGTCTAATTCCTTACTCGTATATGCTTTGTAATCATCCGCTCCATGAATTCCACCTTTTTTAGTTGTTCGTATATACATAACATCGGCATTGTTATCTACAAAGTCACTTCCAAGTATTAAATCTTTATTCCCCAAACCACGTAAACGATACGCATTAATATCTTTTCCAATACGCGCTATCTCTCTATAAAAAATACCAAGGATATCTTCTGTTTTTTTATTAAAGAGCATTTCACAAGCTAAAGAATAAGTTAATATTTGTGATATAAACCCTAACTCAAGAGATTCTAATGAAAAATCAGTTTGGCTACTCTTATAATCTATTACAACTATATTTTTCCCAAGTGTATCTACTCTATCAATAAACCCTACAAACGTAATATTAGGTATATTATAAGTAGAATCTAATTGTTTTTCTATTACCTTACCGCTTTCTAATTCTTTACAAGTGATTTTCTCCTTATTTATTGTAAGTTCAAATGGTTTTTCTAAAAACGTTGGACTATATTTTGTTAATGAGCAATACTTTATTTCCACAGCAATTGCTAATTCTATTCGGTGTAACATCGTTTGAAGTATGTAGTTGTGCGTACTTAATAATTCTATTAACCTCAATGTTTCAACTATATCTTTGTTGCTATTATCAAAAACAACTTTGTGGATTAACTTTCTTACTTCAAACTTATTAACAATGTCATTATCATATTCCTCAGAAACCGATAATTCTTCTCCGCTAGCTTTGATAAATCTAATTGTACGCTCGTCTGCCATAACAGCATGGAAAAATCTTCCTATAACAAGGTTATCAATATCAATAGTTTGTTCTTCTTTTATGTCTAGTACCCTTTTTATAAAGAATAAATATGGATTTTTTTCATAATCTGATATTTTTGAAATACTAAATTTAGAAAAGTAACTTTCTCTTTCTTGAAGAAATTTTTTAATACTTTTATTTGATAATTCAAATCTATAATCACGTATAATTTTATCCAAATAGTTTTTCACCAGAGTATTTTTATCAAAATATACTCTATCGCTTAATTCGCCATGAACTTCATACATTTGATTATCATTTTTTTCGTTATCAAACTTATATCCTTCTAAAAATACCATCA
>ERZ773077.2825-NODE-2825-length-10945-cov-5.202204_pt1 | contig 10945 bp, 6 predicted proteins | sample MGYA00580612_ERZ773077 | MGnify/ENA primary metagenome ERZ773077 (study PRJEB29015, sample SAMEA2737971) | human oral metagenome | biome: human oral; feature: human-associated habitat; material: dental | place: China | collected 2021 ...
TTCTTGAGTTTTTGGGTATCTTTACAGAATACTATTGCTAATTATAGCATAAAAAAATTAAAAGGAATAAAATTTGTTTAAGTATTTTAAAAAAGTTTTAGAGAGAAGCGACTTCGATTTATAAAATAATAGATCAAAGATATCAAATTTTGAATAAAAATTCGGCGATATTAAAACCGCCGAATTTTTGCTTTTTAAAAATTAGTATTTGTTACGGTTAGCATGCCCGAATCCAAGGATGCATCAAACCTATCAAAATGCGACAATCCTGCAAGTTTAACAAGATTATCGTTAGCATTTAATGCACTACTATTACCATCGCTATCGTTTACCAAATAGGTGTCGTTTTTATATACGAAAGCCCAAACTTTATTTGCAACATTAGCATTGCTATGGGTCAACACTTTATTTGCAGCAGCCGATAGGCTAACTTCACTATCTAGATCTGTAGCGGTATATTTTTCAAAAGCAGCAGTTGCTCCTAGCTTAATCTTATCACCCCTGTTGATATCGGTGATAGTTGTGTATTTGCTAGCAGTAGCATCAGTTTTTACAGCAGACAAGTCAAACGTATCGTTGCCGGCTCCACCGCTGATTTCAAATTTCTTATTAGCAGTTAGGGCTGCAGTACCGTCAAATACAAAATCGTCATCGCCAGCACCTAGGCTTACTTTGATATCCTTGGTTTGAGCAGCGTAAAACACCACCTTATCGTTGCCTGCACCGCCCTCTACAGTTTTTAAGCCAGTAGAATATATATTCATTTGGGTTGCAGTAGTTGCGCCTTTGATTGCAGTTAGATCCGTGCTTGCTACTGATGTAGTTAGCTCAACTTTTCCGCTACCGTTTGTGTAGCCACTTAGATCAATAGATTTTAATGCAGTTAAATTAGACGCGTCTACTCGCAAATCTGAATTTTGACCAGCGCTTTTCAAGCTAGAAGGGTTGGTTATACTACCTTTTATAGTCATGGTCTCTATGACAGAGTTACCACCAACTACTGCATTTATAGTTCCTTTAACGTTAGTTAAATTTGCTACAAAGTCTTTTGCTGTCGTATCCACAGGTGTTTGAAGAGTAATTGCAAATTGGCTTACGTCATCGCCTGCGTATCCATTTATAGTTAGATTGTTTTGGACATTTACAGTTGTGACACCAGTTATTGGCGCAGTTACGTTTGAAACTTCCATAGTTACGTTTTTGCCGCTTACGGTGCCAAATGATGCCGTTTCTAGGTATGTATTTGTTCCAGTATTGATCATTACGTCGCCATCGGTTGCAGTTGCACTTTGTACGCTCAATGATTTTAGGTTATTTGCGTTTAAATTTACGCTCACGCCTCTTATGGCCCCAAACGTTGCCGTAGCGTCATTGTCGTTAGTGGTAACATCAATATTTACTTTACCGAAATTTTTAACGCCGGTAGAGTTATCGTCAGCAGTTACTGCGCCTACACTTAATGTTTCCTGACCGGCAAATTTCAAAGTAACGTCTTTATTTAATGAGGATACACTACCCACTTGAACACTAGCATCTTGTATGTTTGTATTGGTTGTAATATTTACATCGCCTCTAGTAGCAGCCGTAGCTCCGTTTGCGGATACGTTACCTATAGTTACGGATTTTTGGTTAGATACAGTCACATTGATATCTTTTGCATTGGCAGTCAAATTTCCATATGTTAAAACAGCATCTGTTATACCATAAGCTGCATTTGCATTTACCGTCAGACCTTTTGTTGTTCCGATTACACCCTGGATATTAGTGGTACTTTGTGCAACCGTGGCCGTAGTTTTAATAGTGGCCGAGCCGGCAACTTGTATATCATTAGTAGTTTCACCAAGCTTCAAGCTCTTGTATCCGCTAGCGGTTACATTCAAGTCTTTGTTTGCCTTCAAAAGGTTTCTCACAAATACTTCACCGTCCGTTACGCTACTATCTGAGGTATGATTGATGGTTACGTTTCTACCTATAGTATAAGCATTGCTATTGGCGCCATAGGTAGCTCTAGAGCCCTCCTGCGTAAAGTATGTTGTTAAATTTACATCACCTGCGGCGTTAATAGAAGTTACATCCAATGTTTTTTGCCCATTAGCATTTATGGTTACATTATTAACCTGATATGTGTTAGTTGGGGTATTATTATCAAGAAGGCCTATAAAGCCGTACGTTACCGTAGAGTCCTCTTTATCCGTAGTAGATATTAGGCTTACGTCTCTAGTGGTATATATTTTATCGTTTGCGGCTACGCTTAAATTCTTTAATCCTTCGGCTTTTAAAGAAATATCTTGAACGCCTTGAAGAGGAACCGGAAGATAGGTCTTATCGCCTACGGCTCTAAGAGTTACGCTAGTGTCGTCACCTGTACCTTTTAGATTGATTTTACTGATGCCGCTTAGCTTATTGTTTATAGTATAATCTCCCTTTGTCTCTACGTTTAGAGTCTTTAGGTTGTAGGCATTCGTATCGTGGCTTCCCGAAGCGTTTATCGCCGTAATACTAGCCGTTATATCTTTGTCGGTCTTATTTACTACGTTTAGCGTTTCAAGAGCAAATACGCTGTTTATATCTTGATAAAAAGTACTACTGTTAGCCGTAGTATTTTCTAGGGTAAAGTCTAGCTCTTTTACGGTATTTGAGACTACGCTTGCACTAGTAGTGCCTTGACTTGCAGGTACGTCGCTAGCGTTGGCTACTTTTACGTTTAGCTTTTCTGTTCCGTTTGCGGTTATGCTGCCGTTACCTTTTTCTATAACGAAATCTCTTATATCGGTACTATTGTTTATAGTTACGTTTGTAGAGTTGGTAGCTTTTGCGTTTACTTTTGCTATTTTAGAGTTAAGTATATTTACGGTAGCGCTAGTTCCGTTTATGCCAAGCTCGGTTATCTCTTGCGCTCTGGTAAAGTCTAGCACTGAAGCGTTGGTGTTGATATTTAGTACTTCCACTCCCGTCATCTCTACGTGTTGGTTTCCGTTTATAGCGTCTATGAAGTTTACCGTATCCTTGCCAGCTCCTCCGTCGATAGGTATGATTCTTCCGCTGGCTCCGGTTACGTTAAATACGTCGTCTTGTCCGCTGCCTTTTATGCTTTGAACGTATCCGTTGGCTTTTACGTTTGCGATTAGTTTATTGCCTTTATATTCTGTAGCGTCAAAGCTATATAGCCCGCTCGTAGTATCTACCGTTAGATCAGCCGTTCCTTTTATGTGCATAGTCTTTATGCTTGCGGTTTGATCCGGTTGTCTAATCGTATTTGATGTAAAATTAGTTAGCTTGCTAGCTCCTCCTACGGCGTTAATGGTTAGAGCTTCTATATGGTCTCCGTTAACGGTAGTTATGTTTATTCTAGCGTCTTTATCCATATTTACGTTGTTTACAACGATCTCTTGGTCATCGTTGCTTCCGGCTAGTACGTCTGTGTTGTATATTAGATTAAGTCTTCCAGAGTCAGTATTTCCGCTTAGTTTTAGATCGTTGACTAAAAGTTTTACTTTGTTCTCCGGGTTAATAACGTCTACCTTATTCTCGCCGTTTAAGGTGATGGTTTCTAGGTTGTGGATATATTTGGTGTCAAATCTTAAATCGCCGTTAGTTTTATTAGTCAAATTTAGATTCTCTATATTCTTAACCTCTCCGGTTCCGTTAGTCATTCCGTAGAAGTTAGTGTATAGATCTAGGTTTAAAGTATCGTTTCCGCCCTTACCGTCTAGCTTATCGGTAGCTTTAAACGTAGTTTGTCCTACGGTAGCAGATACGGCTCCGTTAAATACGTCTGATTTGCCTGTTCCGCTTACGTCGTTAGCGTCTGCTGAAAGATTGTGGATAGTAGGAGCTATAAGAGCGTCTATTTTTGCTTTTTGCTCGTCTAGGTTAGTGTTGTTCGTAGTCGCTATTATCTCTTGGAATAAAGAGTAGTCGTATGCTCCGGTTTGATCGGCTGGAATATCTGCTATCTTCTCGGCCATATACTGAGAGACGGCTGTTTTATTTTCAAATACCTTAGCGGCTACAGGGTCGGCTGCTTTTGCTATAGCAGAAGTAGCTACTTCAAATAACTTAGCTACCGTATCTCCTCTTGAGTTACCTAGTTGAATGTGTTTTACCCAGGCGTTAATACCGTCTGGATCTTGAGAATAGTCTTTGCCTAAGATATTTTTATAGAGCATCTCCACGAAATCTCTATCGTGATCTATGCTGCCGTTAAAATAGGCTAGGGCCGCCGGGGAAGATAGCATATCGTTAGCCATCTTAGCTATCGTACTGTTTGCCCCCGCGTTTACCCACGCGTTAAAGCCTGCGCCTTCTGGTGCGCGGTTAAATAACGCTACGTAAAGCTGTGCTACTTGCGCTTGTGTTACTGCCATTGAGGACTCCTTTTTTAGTTGCGGTTATAGGTTTAACGTTTTAAATGCGATTTACGAGTTTAAAAAATTAAGCCAAGCTAGGCTTAATTCGCGGGTAGATTGCGACGCCTAATCGGGTCTAGTTTTAGGATAAAATTCACTGCACCGAAATTATGATTGCTCAAATCTAAACGCAGCAAAAGATACACTTATCTTTAGGCTTTAGCGATTAAATCGCAAATCTTAATTTTAATGATATTTATAAATTTAACTAGATGCTATAAACTTAAAATCGATTTAAAAAGTTGGGGGATTATAGCGAAAAAATATGAAAAATAAAAGGTAAATTAAATTTTACTCCCTGAGTAGTTCTAAAAGTACCGCAACGTGGCTTAAATTTATATCTTTAGTCGCGGTTAATAGAGCGATTTTGCCGTGCTTTTTTTCTAGAATTTTTAGCTCGTTCAGTCCTGCCGTCGCCTCTTTATTGGCTAGTTCGGTCTTAAATTTAACTTTAAATTCCTCAAATCTAGCTTCTTTATCCTCATGAAACCAAGACCTAAGCTCGTTTGACGGAGTAACCGACTTTAGCCATAAAAACGAGCAAAATATCTCCTTTTTCACTCCGCGAGGATAGAGTCTATCGATAAATACGCCGTAAAAATCGCTATTTTCATCGCCTTTTACAAAATCGTAAATTCTGAAAGTCTGAAACATTTTTGCTCCCTGGTTTGACAAATTTGATTCCGAATTTTACAGTAAAATCGCTATTTTATCGACTAGATTTTAAATTATCTCCGTAGTTTACGGGTGCCAAGTTTTATCAAAAAGAGATCTTGCGCTGTATTTGATTTTTGTTTATTTGCATCAAATATCGGCTTTAATTTTATAAGAAACGGTGCTAATTTTTCGTATGAATACGCCAAAATAACCGCCCTTTAATCAAAATCCTAGTAAAATTCGCCAAAAAAATCGAGGCAAATTTATGCAAAAAAGTAAAAAAATCGCTCTTATTATCCTAGGCTCGCTTGCGGGCTTGCTGCTCATCTACACGCTCGCAGGCTTTTTAGGCGTTCCTTACGCACTCAAAAATACACTGCCCGCAAAGCTAAAAGACATGAACGCGAGCCTTAGCGTGGCGGAGGCTAAATTTAACCCCTTTACCTTCGAGCTAAACGTCACACGCCCTGAGTTAAACACGACCGCACCACTTTTTAGCGCGGAGCAAATCGACGTCAAGCTTAAGCCTTTTTCGCTCTTTAAAAAGCTAGCTGAAGTCGATATTTTACGCCTTGAAAGCCCAAGCGTAAATATCTCTAGAGATAAAAACGGCACGTTAAATTTAGCTACGTTTTTAGGCGAGTCAAATGCCACGAGCACTGAAAATAACGAAACTAGCGGCATAAATTTCGCTCTAAACAGCACAAAGATAATCGGTGGCTCGTTTGCCTACTCGGACGAGAGTTTAAATCAGCCCTTTAGCGCCAAATTTGAGGGCATAAACTATGAAATCTCAGGCATAAATACCGAGCAAAATAGCGCGGGCAAGCACGTTTTCGACGCAAACTCCACGCTAGCGCAAAAGCTGGACTGGCAGGGCGGCATCGACCTCGCGCCGCTTCGCGTTTATGGCGAGCTTAGCCTAAAGGACTTTAACGCCCGCCCCGTCGCTCTTAGCTTCATCGATACGAAGGATCTACGCATAAATAGCGCGCTCATAAATGCAAAAACGAGCTACGAACTAATCGCGGACGGCAGCGCCATCAAGGCTGGTTTAAAAAACGCCGCTTTAAATTTAAAGTCGTTTGAAGCGCAACTTGATGGGCAAAATTTGAGCCTAGAGGAGCTTGATCTGCCTGCCATCGAGGTAAATGCCGACGTTAGCGAAAAAAGAAGCTTCGCGGCCGATATTAGCGAGATAAAATTTAAAAATACGAGCTTTAAAGGCGAGGCGCAGGCAAATTTAAACAGGCTAAATTTAAGCGGCGTCGCGCTTAAGGCCGATATAAACGAAAAAGGCGATGTAAATACCTCTGTAGCGCTCAAAGCCCTAGGCGTTAGCGGGATAAATTTGACCGAAAAAAGCGTCGGCAAAATAAATCTAAAAGACGCGAACGCAAGCGAGCTGGATGCCAAGATAAACGGGCAAAATATCGCGGCAAGCCTGAAAAATTTAACTCTTAGCGCCGCCTCCGCCCCGGTCGGTAAAAACGGCGCGGCAAGCCTAGAAAAGCTCGTCATAAACGCGCCTAAATTTACGCTGGAAAATAACGCTAGCACCGCTTCTATCGGCGAAATAAAAGCTCAAAAAATCGCGCTAAAAACTAAAAATAAAGAGATCGTCGCCGTAGCTGAAATCGGCGTGAAGGACGCGGATCTAGATCTAGCCAAAACTGCGCTTCGCATCGAAAGCGTCAGCATAAATAAGCCTAAATTTGCAACCGATATAAAAGAAAACGGCGAGCTTAGCGCTATTAGCGAACTTGGACTAAACGGCGAAAAAACAGCCGCTAAAAAATCAAGCGCCAAAAGCAAAACCGAAAGCGCGAAAAAACCTGCCAAATCTCAAAAAACGGCAGAAAAAACCGCCGCTAAAAAGAGCCAAAAAACCGAGCAAAAAAGCGCTCAAGATACAAAGAGCGGATTTAAATTTAGCGTCAAAAACGTCGCCGTTACGGGTGCGGATATAGGTATAACCCATATCTTTGAGGGGCAAAAGATAGCGCACAAATTTGACGGACTAAATATAAATTTACAAAATATCAGCGAAAATTTAACCGCGCCCGTAAACGCCAAAATAGACATGAAAAGCTCGCAAAAGCTAAATTTGGCGCTAAACGGCAAAATCACGCCAAAACCACTAAATATCGAAGCGGACGTGAAGCTAAACGACGCAAATTTGCCTCGCTACTTCGCCTACGCTAAAAACTATCTGGACGCGAGCCTAAAAAGCGGCGAGTTAAACGCCGAGCTAAACGTAAAATACGCCGCGGACGCCTCCGTAAGTGGTAAGGCAAATATCGCAAATATCGAGCTTGCGGACGGCTCTGGCGATAAGGTTTTTGCCTTTAAAAACCTCAAACTATCTAAAATTTCGTTTGCGAAAAATTTCTTAAATTTAGAGCGCGTGACGCTGAGCGCGCCGTTTTTAAAGACGCATCTAAACAAAGAGCGTGAATTTAACCTAAGCCGTCTCGTAAAAAAGAGTGAGAGCAAAAGCACGCAAAATGTGGACGCAAAACAAATCGCTTCTAAAAACGAAAAACCTGCCGAGGCAGCAAAACAGCAGAAAAAAGAGGACGAGTTTGACTTCGCTATCAAGAACATCCTCGTAGAAAACGGCGATGTAGACTTCTCCGACGCGTCGCTATTTATGCCGTTTGCGACTAAGATCACCAAGCTAGAAGGCGTGCTGATGGATATCGACAGTACTCGCCCGACGATGGGTACGTTTGAGGGCGTGGTCGGCAAGAGCGGCTTTAGCAAGATCGGGCTCAAGCTACTGCCGTATGATCCTAAAAAGAGTACGGAAGTCAAATTTAGCTTTAAAGATATCGATCTAGTCGACGTCACGCCTTATAGCGGGCAGTTTTTGGGCTACAAGATAGAAAAAGGCAAGCTAAATTTGACCCTAAACTACGATGTTAAGGACTCTAAGCTAAACGGTAGCAATGTCGTAAATCTAGACACGCTAACGCTTGGCGAAAAGGTCGAGTCAAAAGATGCGGTAAACCTGCCCCTATCGCTTGCCATCTCGATCCTTAGCGATCAAAACAATCAGATCAACATCGACCTGCCGGTGGAGGGCGACCTAAACGACCCGGACTTTAAATACGGCGGTATCGTTTGGGAAGCGGTTAAGAAGCTGTTTGCAGACATCACGCTGGCCCCGTTTAGATTTTTGGGTAATATGCTCGGACTAAGTAGCAAGGATCTAAACACTATCGACTTTATGCCTGCAAATGCCGAGCTCATCGTATCCGAGCAGGCCAAGATAGCTGATTTTATCAAGCTAACGACGGCAAAGCCTAAGATGAAACTAAGCATCACGCCTGCTTACTCGGACGTGGACATAACGGCTCTAAAAAATGCGAAACTAAACGAAAAAATAAGCCAAACGATGAATCAAACCGGTAAAGACTACGCAGGAGCGCTCGCATCGCTAGCTCCAAAAGAAAAAAGTACCGACGAAAAGGCGCTGAGAGAAGCTGCGTTAAAGGGTATCGAGATAAAAAAAGAGCAGCTGCTGGAACTCGCTAACGCAAGAGCTCAGGCTATCAAGGCAGCTCTAGCGCAGGCGGGACTGGCCGAGGATAGGATGACCGTCAAAAAGCCTGAAAAAACGGACGTCAAGCAGGGCGAATACTCAAGCGTGATGATGGGCGTGGCGGATTAAATTTGCGCGGTTGTGGGTGTTTATTTTATCCGCGCTCTTGTTTGTTCGCCTTGTTTGTTACAAAGGTTTTTTGGGCCTAAATTTGCAAATTTGACGCACCCAGACCCGCACCGCGAAAATGCTAAATTTGACGCTATCTCCGCTTTAAAATTTCAAAAATCAAATTTAATAAAATTTACACAAATTTCCAATTTCCTTCAAATTTTACGCAAATTTGGAAATTCATCTCAAATTTGGATAGAATTTTGCTTGCGCGATGTAAAATTTACGAAAGGATTTTTATGAGAAATTTTATACTTTTATTTGCGGCGTTCCTTTTTACGGGATGTTTTGGGCTTTTTGAGAGCTCGCCGGAGGTCGCTCAAACTAACGAGGGCAACGCCAAAGGCTACAAAGAGGTGATGCGTATCAAAGCAGACTGCTCCTCGTGCGCTAGCGGCGGTCAGGACATCAAGATAAACGGCACGGACTACACTAGCGACGTCGCGATAAAATGCTGCATCGCTCAAAGCAGGATCGACACGAACGCGGCTATCAAAAAAGTCTATATCCACAAAATAGCCGACGAAAGAGCAGCGGATAGCGGTATAAAATTTATCTCCAAAAACGGTGCGAAAATGCTCTATCCAAAAGAGCGCCTTGAGAGGCTTTTTCATCTTTTCTTACAAGACGAGCTGTTAAATCGCGGCATCATGGTCGTGGATAGCCAAACCTCGCCTTACACCTACCGCGTGGATTTTGCATTTACCGACTACGCAGCCTCGTATAGCGAGCCGTCGCAGTATCTAAGCGCGGCGATGAAGGGCAAACTGGGCGTCAAAAACATAAACAAAACCCGCGTGCTAAACATCTCCACCAGACAAGACGTGCGCAAACTCGAGGCCGAGGACACTGAGGATTTTAATCTCTACGTCTACCTTCTCGTTAAACAAGCCGCCAACAAAGCCGCCGAAGAGATATCAAAACTATAAAGGAAAAATATGAAAAAATTAGCTTTTTACGCCATTGCCGCTGCGCTTTTTGCTGCGGTCATGAGCGGATGTTCGCAGCGCAGCTCGGTGTTAAATTTGACCCCGTATCAATCAACCTCAAACCAGATGGGCTACCAAAAAAATATCCGAATAAATAGCATCGAGGACGCTCGCGCAAACAAAAGCATCGTCGCCACGATCACGGGTAGCAACGGCAACGTCAAAGAATACGTCACGCTGCAAAACAGCATAGAGAGCTGGCTGCAAGACGGCCTTAGCACCGAGCTAAAGCGTCTGGGAGCAAATTTGAGCGACTTTGGCGATATCGTCGTGGATGTGAGGATCGTCGAGCTTAAAGCAAATCTAAGCGGCTACTCCACCGACAACCTAAAAGGCTCGGCAAAGCTCACGATAACGGTGCACAGAGGCGATCAGACCATCACCAAAAACGTCTCGCAGGAGCAGACCAAATTTGCCCCGATTCACACGAGCGGCGCGTTTAAGAGCTTTTTTGACGAGCTACTCCAAGACATCGTAAAACGCGCGGCGATCCAGATCCTAAAAAGCTGATGAGATGCGCTAACTGCGGGCATTTGAGTCTGGGCATGATCTGTCAAATTTGCAAAGATCACCTGCTCTCCTCGCCCGCAAGGACGCGCGTTTTGGACGGAGATTTTAAAATTTACAGCTTTTTTGACTACTCCGAAGTTAAAAATTTACTCCACTCAAAGCACCTATTTCACGGCTCTTTCGTCTACGGCGCACTCGCAAATTTGAGTTTTAAGATTTTTGCGCGTAAATTTAGCTTCGGCTCGCCAGTACACGCCGTGCCGATCGACGACAAAACAGCTAGCGGCTACTCGCATACGGCGATCTTGGCTCGCGCGTTAAAAAGCGCGGAAATTCGTCCGCTTTACGCCTGTTTGCACGCGGGCTCAAACGTTAGCTATCACGGCAAGGACCTCGCCTTTCGCCTAAAAAATCCGCGAAATTTTAAGCTTTTAAAAAGGCCTAAATTTCCAGTTATCTTGATAGATGATATCGTGACGACGGGCACGACGATAGACGAAGCCAGACGGACGCTGCAAAAAGCCGGCTGCGAGGTGCTTTTTGCGCTGACGCTTGCAGATGCGAGGTATTAAATTAAATTTTAATCAAATTTAAGCTAGAATCAGGCAGTAAATTTTAAGGATAAAAATGGAAGAAAATCTACTCAATCAAAATCAAGACAT
>ERZ773077.2826-NODE-2826-length-10945-cov-4.643893_pt1 | contig 10945 bp, 9 predicted proteins | sample MGYA00580612_ERZ773077 | MGnify/ENA primary metagenome ERZ773077 (study PRJEB29015, sample SAMEA2737971) | human oral metagenome | biome: human oral; feature: human-associated habitat; material: dental | place: China | collected 2021 ...
GAGGCCTCCGAAGGCCTCGAGACCCTCGGGGGACAGCGTACGGCGCGCGGTGAGGCGGTGCCGACGCTGCTGTACCGTGTGGGCGGCGTGCTCGCTGGCTATACGCACTGGTACTGGGCGGAGCGTGATCCGCTGCAGCTTTTCGACCAGTTCGCCCACTAGCACGGCGGCCTCTAGGGCTGCCCAAGTATAGGTAAAGACGAAGCCCTGCGCGACGACACTCGGTCGTCGCGCAGGGCTTCGTGCTTTGTGTGAGGCGCTTGGGCGTGAGCTGCGAAGGGGCAGCGGATGGGGGAAGGGCTGGCCTAAGACGAAGGGCGCCGCTGGGGTGGAGGGCTCGGCAGGCAAGGCCTCAATTCGCCGAGGAGCTAGAGGCGGGCGCCGTAGAGCAAGGCCAGCAGGCGGGGGGCTAGGCGTTTGAAGAGGGCGAAGGTCAGGAAGCAGAGCCCTACCGTCAGTCCCCAGGCTAGCAGATAGCCCAGCAGGGGAAGCGCGCCACTGGGGCGTAGCGGTGCCCAGCGGTAGGCGAGCCAGCGCCCGAGGTCGAGCAGCAGCAGGGCGTGTGCCGCGTAGATATACATCACATACCTACTGAGGGCGGCGGAGCGCTCGAGGAGTCGCGGGGGGAGCGCCAGCAGCTGCTGCCCCCAGGCCAGTACCGAGAGGCAGCCCGTGAGGATGAAGCTATTGAGCACATAGCGGTAGTAGGGGTAGGCGGCGCCGTAGGAGCAGAAGGGCGTCGCCAGCGCCAGCCCTAGCGCCAGCCCTAGGAGCGGGTAGCGCAGGCGCCCTAGGGCCTTGATCGGGTCGAGCTGCTCGATAGCCATCCAGCCGCCTAGGGGGAAGAAGAAGAGGGCGCGTGAGCCCAGCATCGCCACGCTCATCTCCCGAAACCGCTTGCCGGCCTCGGCGTTGCCGTTGCACTGGTTTTCACCCCGGTGGTTGGGGTATTCAACGGCAATGCACAGGCGCTGCCCGTCCCCGCGGAAACCCATTCCGCAACCCCCGGAACCACCGCCGACAGCGCGCAGGCTAGTTCACGAGCCGCCGACTATCTCGCCGCCCAGATGCCCGAGGGACAGCTGAACGGCATGACCGGCACCCCGGACCCCGGCAACACCGTCGATGCCGCCCTGGCCCTGCTGGCCACCGGCGGTCACACCGATACGGTCGACAAGGCAACCGAATGGCTGCGAGGCCAGGCCCGCGATTACACCAAGGACGGCACCGATGCCGGCCGGCTCGGCAAGCTGGCCATCTATGCCGATGCGGCAGGGATCGATCCGACGGATTTCGGCGGTCTCAACCTGATCGAGGGCATGCAGCATGCCGCCTCACCCACCGAAAACCCGTTCAGTTCGGCATTGCTGGTATTGGGCCTGGCCCGCACCGAAACCGAGGTGCCCGACCGGGTGGTCGGTGACCTGTTGGCGACCCGGGATCCGGGCGGCAGCGGCGCCTTCGGTTTCGGCGCGGCCACGCCGATCGACCAGGATTCCACGGCCCTGGCCGCGCAGGCCCTATCCCTGCTGACCGAAAACGCCGAGGCCCGGGCGGCCGCGGTGGATGCCGCCGGCTTCCTGGCCAAGGACTTCGAAGCCAACGGCAAGTGGACCACCTATTCGCCGGCCAATACCGCCGGGCTGGCGATCCCGGTGCTGGCGGCCGGCGGCCATGACAGCCAGTCGGTGGTGACCTGGCTGCTCGGCCAGCAACAAGCCGACGGCGGCTTCCCCGCCAGCCTGGACGGCTCGGCCAGCGATGCGTTCGCCACCGCCCAGGCGCTACTCGGGTTGGCGGGCAGTTCCGTGGCCGCGGCGCCGGCAAAGGTGGAAGCTGCTTCCCCCACGCCCAATTCTGCGTCCGCATCCCCCGCGGCGACGGCCTCCGCATCGGCGAACGCACCCGGCACCGCGGCATCGGATGGCAGCAATACCATCGTCATCGGCTTGGTGGTGCTCACGGTGCTGGCGGTGGGTATCGTGCTGTTCAGCCGTTATCGCACCAAGTGATCCCGGCATTGGCCCGCATCTGGCGGCGGTTGGCGATGCCGCTGGCGCTGGTCTGCGGGCTGGTGTTGCTGCCGGTCGGCGGCGCGGCCGCCGATGAGGAGGCCGACTGTCAACAGGCCGGCGGTATCTATGTGTACATCTTCTACGAGTCCAGCCAGGTGACCGCAGGATGCACCCACGCGCAGACCGGTTATGCGCGCATCGCCGAGCTCACCACGGTGGCCGCCACCTCGTCCGGATTCATCTGCCGGATCGCCGACCGCCCCGAGACCTGCACCGAACCGGACGGCGGCACCCAGGTGTACTGGACCTACTGGTGGTGGCGCGACGACGCCTGGCTGTATGCCACCGAGGGCGGCGGCTACCGTGGCGTCCCGGGCAGCGTGGAGGCGTGGCACTATTCCGCCGGCGAGATGCCCCCGGTGGAGCCCACGGCGAACGGGCGGGTCTCCCCGGCCGCCACCGCCGATACTCCCCGGGCTGCCCCGGCCGGTTCCGGGCCCGGCCCAGGAAGCCCGGCCACCACCATCGTGACCCTCGCAGTCGTGCTGCTCGGTGGGTTGGGCTATTTCATCTGGCACCGCCGGCAACGGCGCGGGTAAGCAATGGGACGTGCGCTGACCCGGCCACCGCAGGCGATCGTGAGTCCCCCGGCGGCCGGCCGGCCGGCGGGCCGGCCGGTCCACCCCTGGGCCTGGTGGGTGTGGGCCATCGGCGCGGCCGTCGCGGTTAGCCTGGCCCGCAATCCACTGCTGCTGACGCTGCTTGTCGCCGCGGTGATCTTCGTGGTTCTGCAGCGGCGCAGCCAGGCCGTCTGGGCCCGCTCCCTGGGCGTGTACCTGTTGCTTGCGGTGGTGATCGTCGCCGTGCGGCTGGTTTTCCAGATCGTGCTTGGCGGCTTGCGGGAGGGCACCGTGGTGTTCCGGCTGCCCGAGATCGGCCTGCCGGCCTGGGCGGCCGGGATCCGGCTGGGTGGCCCCGTGACCCTGGAGGGATTGTTGTTCACCGGATTCGATGCCGCACGCATGGCCGGGCTGCTATTGGCCATCGGCGCGGCCAATACCCTAGCCAATCCCAGACGGACGCTCCGCAATGTCCCGGCGGCCTGCCACCAGGTGGCGACCGCCCTGGTGATAGCCATCTCGGTGGCCCCGCAGCTGATCGAATCGGTCTTCCGGGTCCGGCGGGCGCGCCGCCTGCGCGGCGGTCCGGGCGGCGGGTTCAGGGGGCTGGCCTCGGTCGTCGTACCGGTTCTGGAGGACGCCATCGACCGCTCCCTGGCGCTGGCGGCCGGCATGGAATCCCGCGGCTACGGCCGCACCCGGGCGGGCGGGCGGTTGGGCGCAGCCGAGGCGGCCGCCCTGCTGATTGCCATGTTGACGATCGTCTTCGGCACCTTCGTATTGCTGGGGCTGCCCGGCGGCACGGGCTGGGCCAGCGGGCTGCTGGGTTTCGGCCTGCTCTGCGGGGTGTGGGCGCTACGCCAGAGCGGTGCCCGGCTGGGCGTCACCCGCTATCGTCCCGATCGATTCGGCGGTCCCGAATGGGTGGTCTGCCTGTGCGGCATCCTCGCCGGCGCATCGGTGGTCTGGCTGGCCCACAGCGATCCGGCGATGTCGGTCGCGGCCTACCCGCTGGTCTGGCCCCGGTTGAGCTGGCCGATGATCCTGGCGGCCGCGATCATCGCCGTGCCCGGGGTGGCTACCCCGCCGGAGAAGGGATCGGACCGATGATCGAGTTTCGCAAGGTGACGATCGGCTATGCCGACGCCACCGAGCCCACCGCGGCGGCCGAGCCGATCCTGCAGGACGTCGATTTGCGGATCCCGGAAGGCGACCTGGCCTTGGTGGTCGGCCATACCGGCACCGGGAAGTCCACTCTGCTGGGCGCCATGAACGGCCTGGTGCCGCACTTCACCGGTGGCTGGCTGACCGGCGAGGTACTGGTCGCGGGCCGGGACACCCGCAGCCACCGGCCCCGCGATCTGGCCGACGTGATCGGCTACGTCAATCAGGATCCGCTGCGTGGTTTCGTCACCGACCGGGTTGAGGACGAGATCGCCTACGGCATGGAGCAGCTGGGATTGGGGCCGGCGGCCATGCGCAAGCGAGTCGAGGAAACCCTGGACCTGCTCGGCATCGCCGAACTGCGGCGGCGGGGGCTGGCCGGCCTTTCCGGTGGCCAACAGCAGCGGGTCGCGATCGCGGCGGTGCTTGCGGCCCAACCCCGGATCGTGGTGTTGGACGAGCCCACGTCGGCGCTGGATCCGACAGCCGCCCAGGATGTGCTCTCGGCGATCACCACCCTGGTGCACGAGGTGGGCCTGACGGTGGTCCTGGCCGAGCACCGGCTGGAACGGGTTATGCAGGTGGCCGACACGCTGGTCTGGTTGCCGGGCGATGGGTCGGTGCGCACCGGGCCACCGGCCGAATTGCTGAGTGACTGCGATGTGCGTCCCCCACTTGGCGAACTGGCCGCACGGCTGGGCTGGCCGAATGTGCCCGGCAGCGTACGCGATGCCCGCCGGCGGGTGCAGCGCGAACGGATCGTGGTGGCGCCGGCCCCGGCCACCGCGGCCCTGGCCGGCACACCCGTGGTGGCCGAGCTCGGCCACGTTCAGGTACGTTACGGTCAGCTGCTGGCGGTGGCCGACGTCAGCCTGCTGTTCGCCGGCGGCGAGGTGACCGCGCTGATGGGACGCAACGGCGCCGGTAAATCCAGCCTGCTGTGGGCCATCCAGGGGGCGGTGGCCAGCAGCGGCACCATCCAGGTGACCGGCAGCGATCCCCGGGCTCTCACCGGGCCGAGGGCGGCCAGCCTGGTAACTCTGGTGCCGCAGGATGCCGCGGACCTGCTCTACCTGCCCACCGTGGCCGCCGAATGCGCCCAGGCCGACAGGGAATCCGGGGTGCCGGCGGGTACCACCGCCGGGCTGTTGCGGCGGCTGGGCAGCGAGTTGCCGCCGGACAGCCACCCGCGCGACCTGTCGGAGGGCCAGCGGCTGACGCTCGTGCTGGCCATCCAGTTGGCCGCTAAACCCCGGCTGTTGCTGCTCGACGAACCAACCCGCGGTTTGGATTACGCGATGAAACACGAATTGGCCGGCATCGTCGCCGAGATCGCCGCCGCCGGCACGGCGGTGGTGATCGGCACCCACGATGTCGAGTTCGCCGCCCAGGCCACGCAGCGGTGCGTGCTCATGGCGGACGCCGAGGTGATCGCCGATGGGCCTACTCGCGACGTGCTCACCTCATCGCCGGCTTTCGCCCCGCAGATGGCCAAGGTATTCCACCCCAACCCGCTGCTGACCCCGAGCGAGGTGCACCGCCGATGAAGCACCGCCGATGAAACAGCCGGCAACGCTAACCGCGGCATCGCCTGGCCGGGCAGTCCCGGTGGGTGCGTTGAGCAGGGTGCTGCTTGGCGGCACGGCGGTGCTCGGTGCCTTGGCGTTCACCTGGCCGCTGTTCATTGACCCGGGCAGCGCGCTGGCGGCCGATACCACCGCCCCACTCGTCCTGGCCGGGATACTGCCGCTGCTGCTCGGGTTGGTCGTGGTGCAGCTGACCAACGCAGAGCTCGACGTCAAGGCGCTATCGATGCTCGGGGTGTTGACGGCGATGGGTGCGGTGGCCCGGCCGCTGGGTGCGGGTACCGCCGGGGTGGAACTGGTCTTCTTTCTGATCTTGCTCGCCGGCCGGGTGTTCGGTGCCGGTTTCGGGTTCGTCCTGGGCAACACCACCTTGTTCGCTTCCGCCCTGATAACCGGCGGAGTGGGCGCCTGGCTGCCGTATCAGATGCTGGCGGCCGGATTCATGGGGTTGGGTGCCGGTTTGTTGCCGCACGCGCGGGGCAGGGCCGAGAGCTGTCTGCTGGCGGGCTATGGCGTACTGGCCAGCTTCGGCTACGGCATGGCCATGGATCTAGCGTTCTGGCCGTTCGTGGTGGGCCGGGGGGCTGGGGGGTTCGACCCCGATCTGGGACCGATCGCGAATCTGCATCGCTTTCTGGTGGTCAACTTGGCCACCGGGATGGGTTGGAACCTCGGCCGGGCGGTCACCAATGCGGTGTTGGTGGGCGTGCTCGGGTCTCCGGTGCTGCGGGTGCTGCGCCGGGCAAACCGTAGGGCCGGTTTCGTGGCCGCCGACAACCGTCCGGGGCACCGACGGTGACCACCGGCACCAGGGCGCACCGCGTATCGACCGGGACCGGGGATACCCGGCCAGCCGCCACGCCGGTGCCGGCAGTTCAGCCGCGACGTACCCCCGGCCGATAGGCGCCGGGACGCTGCGGCCAGGTCACGGTTGCCCGTAAACTTACCGATGTCGTGGCGAATGGACCGCAGCAGGGGGAGAATGGGCGGGTCTGCGAACGCTACCCAGCTAGGAGGTGCCCGTGTCCGGTCCCCAGTCCGAACCTCCCAAGCTGCCCGGGTTCAGCTACACCGGCTGGTTGGGTTCGGGCGGCTTCGCCGACGTGTTCAGCTATAACCAGGACGACCTGGATCGCGAGGTGGCCGTCAAGGTGCTGCTGAACGATCTGCCACCGGAGGCGGCCAAGCTGTTTGCCTCCGAGATCAACCTGATGGCCAAGCTATCCAGCCACCCTTCCATCGTATCGGTCTTCCAGGCGGGCATGGCAGCCGACGGCCGGCCCTTCCTGGTCATGGAGGTCTGCCCGCCGCCTACCCTGCGCGGCCGGCTGCGTAGCAGGCCCTTCGATGTGCCGAAGACCCTCGAAATCGGCGTGCAGATCGCCAGCGCCGTGGAGACCGCTCATCGCCTCGGAATGACCCACCGGGATATCAAACCTTCAAACATCCTGTTCACCGAGTATGGCCGGGCCGCATTGACCGATTTCGGCATCTCGATCCCGTCGCTTTCCGTTCCGGGCGCCGAGACAGCCTTCTCGGTGGCTTGGGCTCCGCCCGAACAGATCCGCAACCAGCTGGTCGGCCCACCCGCCGATATCTACTCCTTGGCTGCGACCCTATGGGCGATGCTCACCGGACGCAGCCCCTTCGAGTCCGAGACGGGCGAGAACTCCTACGAGGCGATCCAAAACCGCAACCTCAACGACTCGATTCCGCCGCTGAACCGGACCGATGTGCCCGAGTCCTTGGAGTGGGCGCTGCGCCGGGCCATGGACAAGGATCCCGCCAAACGGCAGCCCAGCGCGTTGGATTTCGCCCGCCAGTTGCAGCAGGTACAGACCGAGCTCGGGTTGCCCGCCACCACGATAGACGTGCGGGTGGACGCCAACCGGCGTAAACGCGCCGCCGAGGCCGAGGCCGCCTACGAAGGCACCCGGGTGGCCAGCTTCGAGCGCTCCGGCAAGGAAGGCGGCACCGGCGGGAGCGGCGGGAGCGGTGGATCGAGCACCGGCGGCACCCAGAACAGCAGCGGAGCCCACACCTTGGCGCAGGCTCCGGTGTTCGACGCCCAGGCCGATGGCAAGGCACAGTTCTGGCTGCCGCTGAGCCAAGGCTCCCAGCCATCGTGGTGGCGGGAGGGTACCGGGTGGCCGAGCGCCCGGCCCCCCGCCTACCCGCCCGCGACCGTTGGCCCCGGAATCGCCGCCGGGCCGGGAGCCACCAATTGGCCGGCACCGGCCGGGGCCCCCAGAACCCAACCCGGCGATGCCATGGGTGGGCTGTCTCAGCCGGTTCGCCAGCTTCCGGGCAGCGCCGGTACTCCACCACCGCTGATCCTGGAATCGGAAGAGCGGCCGGAGATGAACCCGCTGACGCGCAACATCATGATCGCGATTCTGGGTTTCCTGGTGCTGGTGCTGCTGCTGGTGGTGTTGCTGTGAGGGACCGGTCGCGGCTGGGGGAAGACCGGACGGCGGGGTAGACTATCCGGTCGTGTCATCGTTCGAGAGTCAGGGCCTGCAGCGGGTTTTGTCGACCTTGCGTCCGGTCCTGCCGGTGATTCAGCGGTTGGGGCGGGTCTTCGCCGATGCGGGCTGCGAACTCTACCTGGTGGGTGGCTCGGTCCGCGATGCGATCATGGGCAGGGCCGGGGACGACCTCGATTTCACTACCTCGGCCCGGCCCGCGCAAACCCGGCGGCTGCTGACCCAGCTCACCGAGACGGTCTGGGATATCGGCAGCGCCTACGGCACCATCGGTGCGAGTCTGGCTCAGGCCGGCCGGCATCGGCTGGTTGAGGTGACCACCTTCCGGGCGGACAGCTACCGGCCCGATTCCCGCAAACCACAGGTGGTGTTCGGGGACGATATCGCCGCCGATTTGGCTCGCCGGGATTTCACGGTAAACGCGATGGCGCTGGAGGTGACCGCTGCGGATCCGGCGAATTGGCGGTTCGTCGACCCGCATGGCGGGCTGGCCGATCTGACGGCCCGTCTGCTGCGCACCCCATCGTCCCCTCAGGTCAGCTTCACCGACGACCCCCTGCGAATGATGCGGGCCGCCCGGTTCGCGGCCCAGTTGGATTTCGCGCTGGATCCGGCCACCGCCGCGGCGCTGCCCGAGTTGGCTGGGCGAATCCGGATAGTCAGCGCCGAGCGGGTGCGTGACGAATTGAGCAAGCTGCTGCTGACCGACAGCCCGCGACCCGGCCTGGATATCCTGGTCGATTCGGGGTTGGCGGAGTTGATCCTGCCCGAGTTGCCCGCTATGCGGCTGGAGCGCGATGAGCACCTGCGGCACAAGGATGTCTATGAGCATTCCCTGACCGTGCTGGATCAGGCAATCGCCTTGGAGCGGGCCCGGGACTGGGTATCCGGGAAACCCAACCCCGACCACCGGCCCGATCTGATCGTCCGGCTGGCGGCGCTGCTGCACGATATCGGCAAACCGGCCACCCGGGGTGTGACGGCCGGCAAGGTCACCTTCCACCATCACGATGTGGTGGGCGCCCGGATGGCCCGCAAACGACTCACCGAACTGCGGTTCCCGAAGGATGTGGTGGGTGCCGTCAGCCAGTTGATCAACCTGCATCTGCGCTTCCACGGCTATGCGGAGGGCTCTTCGGGTGGGGCATCGTCCGGCTGGAGCGACGCCGCGGTGCGACGTTATGTGCGCGACGCCGGGGAGCAACTGGAGCGGCTGCATATCCTGACCCGCAGCGACTGCACCACCCGCAACCAGCGGAAGGCCGATCGCCTGCGCCGGGCCTATGACGAGCTGGAATACCGGATAGACGAGCTCGCGGCCGCCGAGGAGCTGAACGCCATCCGACCCGATCTGGACGGCAACCAGATCATGGCCCTGCTGAATCTTCGGCCGGGACGCGAGGTGGGGCGGGCCTATCGGTTCCTGCTGGAACGCCGGATGGCCGAGGGGCCTCTCGGCGTCGAACGCGCCACCGCCGAGTTGCTGGCCTGGTGGGGTGAGACGAGCGTCCCGAATGCCGCCGATGAGCGCTGACGGGCAGCTCCCCGGCCATTTGATCCGGGTCGCGGGTACCGACCGGCTGTTTCATCGCGGACGGGTCCTTGGGGTATTGCTGGCCATTCTGGCGATGACGATGCTGGCGGTCAGTTCGTTGAACGTTGCACTGCCCAGCATCGCCAGCAGCCTGGCAGCCAGCCCGACCGATCTGCAATGGCTGCTGTCTGGATATGCGCTGGCCTTCGGCATCGTGCTGGTTTCGGCTGGCCGGGTCGGTGACGTGCTCGGCCGTTCGAGCGTCTTCGCGGTGGGGGTGGCGGTCTTCACCGTGTCCTGCCTGGGCTGCGCCCTGGCAACCGAACCGTCGTGGCTGAACCTGAGCCGCGCCGTGCAGGGGGTGGGGGCGGGTATCGCCTCGCCTCAGGTGAACGGCATGATCCTGCAATACTTCAGCGGACGCGCCCGGGCCCGGGCCTTCGCCTTGTTCGGGCTGGTGATCTCGGTCTCGGTGGCCGCCGCTCCGCTGCTGACCGGATTGCTGATCCAAGCGCTGGGACCCGAATTGGGCTGGCGGATGACCTTCTGGTGGACGGTGCCCATCGGCGTGGCCACCTTTGCGGTCCTGTGGCGTTGGTTGCCCTTCGAAACCGAGCGGCGCCGGCGGATCGACCGGGCCGGCCGGCATGCCCAGGCCATTCGCCTCGACCTGGACCCGGTGGGCATGGTTCTGCTGACGGGCGCCGTGCTGTGCATCATGGGTCCCTTCCTGCTGCGCGAACCGATCTGGTTCAGCCTGCTCGCCGCAGGGGCCGGGCTGTTGACCGGCTGGGTGGCTTGGGAGAGGCGCTACGCCGCGCACGGCCGATCGCCGATGGTTGATCTGGGGTTGTTCCGGCATCGCTCGTTCACCAATGGAACGCTGGTCTCGGGCACCCTGTTCGTCGGCGGGACCTCCGTGTTCGTGATCATCGCATTGTACCTGCAATCCGGGCTGGGGGCCTCCGCGCTGGTCGTGGGGCTGATCGGGCTGCCCAATGCCATCGGTTCGGCCTGGGCTTCGATATGGGCCGGTGAGCGGGTGCTGCACCATGGCCGGCGCATCGTCGTGGCCGCCTGCATGCTGTATCTGCTCGGTCTGGTGGCAGCCGTCGGTGTGGCCCTGCTGGGTCCGTCGCTCGGACCGGCCGGCTATTGCTGGCTCGCCCTGCCGTTGACCGCGGTGGGTGCCGGGATGGGAGCGATCGGTTCCTGCAATCAAACCCTCAGCCAGGCCGATATCCCACCGGCTGTGGGCGGCACGGCGGGTGCGGTGAAGCAGGTGGCCGAGCGGATCGGCACCGCGGTGGGCATAACGATCATCTCGGCGGTCTTTTTCTGGATGGTGCCCCGGGGCTGGACGTCCGCGTTCGTTGCCTCCTATGCCGTGATCGCTCTGTTCATCTCGCTGACTGCTGTGTTTGCGTTGCTGGATCTGCGCGCGCTCGGCGACGGCGCCGGCCGTGGCGTCCCGGGGCCGGCTTCTTCCCGGGCGATCGACTGACCGTACCTGCCCGGTGAGCCGCATCGCCGGGCGTGA
>ERZ773077.2827-NODE-2827-length-10944-cov-7.169529_pt1 | contig 10944 bp, 10 predicted proteins | sample MGYA00580612_ERZ773077 | MGnify/ENA primary metagenome ERZ773077 (study PRJEB29015, sample SAMEA2737971) | human oral metagenome | biome: human oral; feature: human-associated habitat; material: dental | place: China | collected 2021 ...
AGTTCTCCCTGGTCGCCCTCGACCCCTCCACCGTCGAGACCCGCGCCGCCACCGGGGACAAGCGCGCCACCGTCGTCCAGCGGGCCCTGGGGCGCCTGTCCACACTCCTGTCCGGCGCCCAGGTCGGCATCACCCTGACCACGGTGCTCCTGGGCTACACGATGCAGGCCGCCCTGGCGAACCTCCTTACCGACCTCATGAGCCACTGGATGGCCGTCTCCGTGGCCACCGGCGCCGCGGTCGTCATCGCGCTCATCGTCGTCAACGCCTTCTCCATGGTCATGGGCGAGCTCATCCCCAAGAACGCCACCCTGGCCGACCCCATGCGCGCCGCCGGTCTCGTGGCCCCCTTCCTCATGGGCTTCACCACCCTGCTCAAGCCCCTCATCCTCGTGCTCAACAATGCGGCCAACGCCGTCCTGCACGCCATGGGCATCGAGCCCGCCGAGGAACTCAGCGGCGCCCGCAGCGCCGGCGAGCTCGCCTCCCTCGTGCGCCACAGCGCTGAGGAGGGCACCCTCGACGCCTCCACCGCCACCCTGCTCACCCGCTCCATCGGCCTGGGGGCGCTCACCGCCGTCGACGTCATGACCGACCGCGGCCGCCTGCACACCCTCGACGCCGAGGACACCGCCGACGCCGTCGTCGACCTGGCCCGCACCACCGGGCACTCGCGCTTCCCCGTCATCGGCTCCGACGTCGACGACGTGCTCGGCGTGGTCCACCTGCGCCGCGCCATCGCCGTGCCCTACGAGCGGCGCGGCGCCGTGTCCGTGGCCTCCTCCTCCCTCATGACGCCGGTGCCGCGCGTGCCCGAGACCATGCCGCTGGCCTCGCTGCTGGTCGAGCTGCGCGCCGCCGGCAGCCAGATGGCCCTGGTCGTCGACGAGTACGGGGGCACCGCCGGGGTCGTCACCCTGGAGGACGCCGTGGAGGAGATCGTCGGGGACGTGGCCGACGAGCACGACCGCCGCCGCGCCGGCGCTCACGTGGACGTCTCCGGCGACTGGATCGTGCCCGGGTGGATGCGCCCCGACGAGCTCGCCGCCCGCGCCGACATCCACGTGCCCGACGACGGCCCCTACGAGACGCTCGGCGGGCTGGTCATGACCGAGCTCGGCCGCATCCCCCGCCTCGGCGACACGGTGGACACAGCGCGGGTCGAGATGGTCGTCGAGGCCATGGAGGGCCGCCGGGTCACCCGCCTGCGGGTCCGCTCCGCCGACGCGCCCGAGGACGCCGGCGCCGGGACGGGGGCGGGGCGATGAGCGCGCCGGTCGCCCTGACCATCACCCTCCTCCTGCTGGCGGGCAACGCCTTCTTCGTGGGCGCCGAGTTCGCCGTGACATCCTCGCGCCGCTCCCAGCTCGAGCCCCTCGCCGAGGCGGGCGACGCCAGGGCCGCCACCGCCCTGTGGGCCCTCCAGCACATCTCGCGGATGCTCGCCACCGCCCAGCTGGGCGTGACCCTGTGCTCCACCGGGCTGGGCGTCGTCGCCGAGCCGGCGATCGCCCGCATCGTCCAGCCCCTGCTGACCCGGGTCGGGGTCGGAACCGCCGGGGCGCACGCCGTGGCCGTGGTCGTCGCCCTCGTCCTGGTCGTCTACCTCCACGTGGTCGCCGGGGAGATGGTGCCCAAGAACATCTCCATCTCCTCCCCGGAGAGCGCCGTGCGGTGGCTCGCCCCGCCCCTGGTGCAGGTCTCGCGCCTCTTCGGCCCCGTCGTCACCGGGCTCAACGGCTTCGCCAACTGGGTGCTGCACCGCCTGGGGGTCGAGACGAGGGACGAGGTCTCGGCCGCCTTCAACGCCGCCGAGGTCGCCTCCATCGTCGAGCGCTCCACCGCCGAGGGCGTGCTCGACGACGACACCGGCCTGCTGTCGGGCGCCCTGGAGTTCTCCGAGGAGACCGCCGGCAGCGTCATGGTGCCCCTGGACGGCCTGGTCACCCTTCCCGAGGGCTGCACCCCGCAGGACGTCGAGCACGCCGTCGCCTCCACCGGCTACTCCCGCTTCCCGCTCGTCTCCGCCCGGTCCGACGACGACGCCGGCGGGGACGTCATCGTCGGCTACCTGCACCTCAAGGACGTCCTGTACGCCCGGGGCGGGGAGCGCGCCGAGCCCGTCCCCGCCTGGCGCACCCGGGCGCTCGTGCCGGTGTCCGCCGACGACGAGGTGGAGGACGCCCTCGTGGCCATGCAGCGCTCCGGCGCCCACCTGGGGCGGGTGCGCGATGCGGCCGGGCGCGTGCTGGGCGTGGTGTTCCTCGAGGACATCCTCGAGGAGCTCGTCGGCGAGGTGAATGACGCCATGCAGCGCGAGGAGTACCAGCGGCGCGAGAGGGACTGAGACGGGCGATACGGACGCGAGCGTGCTCTTGGCGCCGCAAGTGTGAGATCGTTAGGGTCTCGGAGTGCGGCCGATCCATCCCCGGGCGGCCGCCGCCGGGCAGCTGGGCGCTAGCATTGGCGTCCGTTCCAGGAACCACCGAGAGGCACAGTCAGTGACCGCCACACCCATGACCCGCCGCGAGCGGCGTGCGGCCGAGCGCGCCGCGCGGGACGCCGCCGCTCGTGCAGGCGCGACGGGCGGTTCGACCGGCTCGGATGGCGCGGTCGGCTCGCCCCCGACGAGCAGGCCGGTGCCCGCGTCGGCTGAAACCCCTCCGTCCCCCTCCCGGACGCCCGCCTCCAGAAGACCGACGGCGCACTCGGGCCGCCACCCGGGCCGCGCGCATCCCGCGACGAGCTGGGAGTCGGGCGGGGACGGCCAGGCGTCCATGGACTGGGCTCAGATCGTGTCCGGATCGCAACCCTCGACGCCGCCGCGGGGCTCGGCCGCCAGACCGGACCCGGGCGGGAAGGGATCATCGGGAGGGAAGGGCTCGGGCAGGAGACCGCGTTCCGGCAGGAGGGGCCCGATTAAATCGGCCTCCGCCGGGCCGGACCCGGCGACGCCGTCGGCCTCCGCGCATCGGACGGCGGTCACACCGGTCCGGCGCGGCGGCCGCGCCGATCATCCGACCCACCGCCCCGCGGCCCCCGCCGCGCAGACTCCCCCCTCCTCCCCGACGTCCGACTCCCGCTCCTCCTCCCGCTCAACCCGGGAAGTGCCCACGCGCCGCCGGGCCTCGGCCCGCCGGGGGCAGGCGTCCCCGGAGACTCCGCCGATGGGGCCGCCGTCGCCATCGTCGTCGCCCTCGGCGCTGACGCCGCCGACGGGGGCGTGGATCGCCTCGCACACGTCGTCGTCCTGGGACGAGGCGCCGCCCCGGGCGCTGCCGCTTCCGCGGCCCGGATCACCTGCTCCGCGCCAGCCCCAGACTCCCAAACCCGAGACTCCCAAACCCGAGACGCCCAGACCCCAGACGCCCACCCCACGCAGGCCCGAACCAGCGGCACCGCGCAGGCCCCAGACGCCCACCCCGCGCAAACCCCCGCTTCCGCGGCCCGAGCCGCCGACCCCCGGGCCCGAGCCGCAGTTCCCGCCGGATTCCTTCCCGCGGCCCAGGCCCCAGTTCCCGCGGCCCGAGCCGTTCCAGGCCTCCGACCCGGAGGACGTCGACACGATCCCGTCCATGCCCGCCGCGAGCCCGGAGCCGCCTTACGCCGCGCACCCCGAGCCATCGCACACCGAGCACTCCGAACGCTCCAGGACCGAGCACGCCGGGCGCTCTAAACGCTCCGGGTCGGCCGATCGCCCCGATCCCGCCCCGCGCTCCCGCCGGTCCAGCCGGACCCCGCGGGTCGAGCCCGAGGCCATTGAGGGGCCCCGCGCCGCCGAGCCCCGTGTCGACGAGCCGGTCGAGCCCCGCACCGACGAGACTCGAACCGATGAGATCCGCACCGATGAGTTGGTCGCGCCCCGCCCCGTCGCCCACACCCCGCTGGGGATGATCGGCCGCACGGGCGTCCTCGTGGTCCTGGCCGCCGTGACCGTCCTGGCGCCGCTGGGCACGCGGGTCGGATTCCTCTCCCTGGCCGTCACCCCCGCCGTCGCCGCTCAGACCGGCGCCACCACCGCCGCGTCGGTCCCGGTCTCGGTGGCGGACGCGGTCCTCGGATCGGACGCCGACGTCGACGAGAACAGCGACACCGAGATGTCCAACGTCCCCGACGCCGCGACGCTCGCCCGCATCCGCGCGGCCCACGACAACGCGACCGTCACCTGCGCCTCCAAGTCCTCCGGGGCCTCGGGCGACACCTCCGCCTTCGTCTCCGCCCCGGAGGTCTTCAACCCCATGATGGAGGGCACCTACGAGATCTCCTCGCCGTGGGGCTACCGCATGCACCCGACCCTGGGCATCCTCAAGCTCCACGCCGGGCAGGACTACGCCGCGCCCGCCGGCACGCCCATATACGCCGCCGCCGCGGGGGAGGTAGTCACCGCCGGCATGGTCGACGGCACCGGCACCGTGACCATCAAGCACGACATCGACGGCCAGGTCTGGTACACGAGCTACCTGCACATGTACGAGGACGGCATTTACGTCCACGTGGGGGACAAGGTCAACGCCGGCCAGCTCATCGCCGCCGTCGGCTCCACGGGGCGCTCGACCGGGGCCCACCTGCACTTCGAGGTCCGCACCGCCAACGACGACGCCGACGAGTCGACGGTTGACCCGATGACCTGGCTCACCGAGCACCACGCAGTCGAGTTGACGACCGACTGCTCCTGACTGACCCGCGCCCACCCTGGAGGAAGCATGGTCGCCACACGAGGATGCGCCGTCATAGCCCACCGCGGAGGCGCGGGGGAGGCGCCGGAGAACACCTGGACCGCCGTCGAGCACGTCGCCGAGCTGGGACTGACCTGGATGGAGACGGACCTGCGCGTGAGCGCCGACGGCCTGGTCATCCTCTCCCACGACCGCGACCTCACGCGCACCGCCGCGGACCCGCGGGGCATCGGGGAGCTGACCTGGAAGGAGCTGTCCGAACTCGACGCCGGCGACGGCCGGCCCCCGGTCAGGCTCGACGACGCCCTCGTCGCCTTCCCGCGGCTGCGCTTCAATATCGACCTCAAGGAGTCGGCGGTCGTCCAGGACGCCCTGCAGGTGGTGCGCGCCGCCGACGCCCTGGAGCGGGTCCGCTTCGCCTCCTTCTCCGCGCGGCGCCTGGCGGTCCTGCGCCGCCAGGAGCCCCGGGCGACGACCTCGCTGGGGGTCGGCGACGTGCTGGCCCTGGTGCTGCACGCCGAGGCGGGCCTGAGGCTGCCCGGGACCCGCTGGTCGTGGACGAAGGGGCGCGTCGACGCCGTGCAGGTGCCGGCGCGCTACGGGAGGGTGCCCGTGGTGACCGAGCGCTTCGTGGCCCAGGCCCACCGCGACGGGCTCGAGGTGCACGTGTGGACCGTGGACGAGCCGGAGGAGATGCGCCGGCTCGCGGCGATGCGCGTGGACGGGATCGTCACCGACGTGCCCGCCCTGGCGCTGGAGGTGCTGGGCGGGCAGGAGCCGCGATGACCCGATTGACCCGATCCGACGCGTCCTTCGAGCACGTCGCCTCCACCCCGATCGCCGTGCCGACCGGCGAGCCCGGCCCGCTCGTGACCGCGCCGGCCGGCCCGGTCCGCGGGGTGTGGAGGCGCATCGTCTCCGCCCCCGATCGCCGGGGCGACGCCCCCCGCTTCGAGCGCTCCGCCGCCTTCTACGGCATCCCCTACGCCGAGGCCCCCAGCGGCGAGCGGCGCTTCCTCGCCCCGGTGCCGCGCGCGCCCTGGACCGCCGAGCGCCCCGCCCTGACGCCGTCGGCCACGCCCCAGCGCGGCTCGATCTTCGACGACCCCGCCATCCCCGAGCCCTCCGTGCCCGGCGACGACTTCCTGACCCTCAACGTCTTCACCCCCGCGCCCGGCCGGACGGGCGCCCGGCTGCCGGTCCTCGTGTGGATCCACGGCGGCGGCTGGTCCTCCGGGTCCCACAACTCGCCCTGGTACGACGGCGCCGCCTTCAACCGCGACGGCGTGGTCACCGTCTCCATCGCCTACCGCCTGGGCTTCGACGGCTACGGCTGGGTGGACGGCTCCGACGCCCCCTTCAACCGCGCGGTCCTGGACCAGGTGCTGGCGCTGGAGTGGGTGCGGGACAATATCGCCTGCTTCGGCGGCGACCCGGGCGAGGTGACCATCGGCGGGCAGAGCGCCGGCGGCGGCAATGTCATGGTCCTCATGACCTGCCCCCGTGCGCGCGGCCTGTTCCGCAGGGCCATCAGCGACTCGGGCGCCGTCACCGACTTCCCCGCCGACGCCGTCCGCTCCACGGCCCGGGAAATGGCGCGCCTGGCGGGCGTGGAGCCGAATCTGGAGGGGTGGCGCGCGCTGGACTACGACCGGGTCTTCGCCGTCACCGCCGAGCTCGAGAAGCGCCGCGCCGAGCAGAGCCCGCCGGTCCCGCTCGCCCAGCGCATCCGCGCCGCGCTCGTCTCCGCCCCGGATGCGGGGATCGTCTACGGCCCCGTCGTCGACGGGCGGATCGTGCCCCTGCCCGTGGTCGAGGCGCTGGCCCGGGGCGAGGGCGGCGGCATCCCGCTGCTGGCCATGAGCACCACGCACGAGTTCATCGGGGCGGCCTTCGAGCTGGTCGAGGAGCTGGGGCTGGACAAGGAGCTGGGCGGACGCACGGCCGTCGAGGTGATGGAGGAGGCAGGCCTGGGGGCGGGGCCCGCCGCGGACTACGTGGCCGCCCACCCCGAGCTGGGCGGCGGGGAGCACCTGTACCTGGGCTGCCTCATCTCCGACGCCATGTTCCACATCCCGCTCCTGGGCTGGGCCCGGGCCCGGGAGCGCGCCGGTTCGGCGGGGACATGGCTGAGCCGCTTCGCCTGGGAGTCGCCCGCCACGGGGCTGTCGACGCACTGCCTCGACCTGCCCTTCGCCTTCGACTGCCTGGCCCACCCCTACTGCGACCACACCCTGCGGGCGGTCCTGCCCCAGTCCCTGGCCGACGCCGTGCACGGCGACTGGACGCGCTTCATCCTCACCGGCGACCCGGGCTGGCGGCCCTGGGACTCCCGCGGTGACTCCCGCGGCTCGGGGCGCATCTACGGGGACCCGCGCGGCGCCCGGCCGGACGGGGCCGTCGACGGCGGGGCCTTCGCCGTCGAGCAGCGCCTGCTGGAGGCCGGGGAGCGCCTGGCGTAGACCGCGTTCGCAGCGTCGCGTCACCGCGGACCCGCGTCCGGGTTCAGCCCCCCAGGACGGTCCCGTCGTCGAAGGTCACGCGCATGGCCGTGCCGGGCGGGGTCAGGACGAGGGCGTCGTCCTCGCACAGGCTCCGCACGAGTCGGTGCTTGTCCTCGGGCACCGGCAGACGCACCGAGACGATGCGGCGAACGCCGCCCGGGTGGGTGAAGTCCGCCGGGCGCGGGTCGATGGAGAAGTGCGTCATGAGGAAGGGCAGGTCCTGGTCGGCGGGGAAGAAGACCCGGTAGCGCAGGGTGCGGCCCGAGGTGTCCGTGCGGTGAGGGCCGAGCTCCAGACCGTCGTCGTCCAGGGCGCCCACGGCGGAGCGGAACTGGGCGTCGTCGCCCTCCAGGCACAGCCCGCACAGGCCCTCAGCGCACTCGTCCCAGCGGATGAACCGGTTGAGGGTCTACCGGAGCTGCCTTCCGACGAGGGCGGACAGCCTTTTGAGCACGCGGGGCGCTCCGGTTCTGACGAGGAGTTCGAGGTAGGGGCCGGAGCTGAAGTAGACGAGCGCGTTGATCGGGTTCCTCGCCCGGCCGTACTCGACGGCGAAGCCCCTGGCCCGGAACTCTTCGACCCCTGTCCGCAGATCCTTCACCTTGTACACGACGTGTCCCAGTTCCATGGGATCACGGTAGAGCGATCGGCCGGCGAGGCGCGAGAAGCGCTGCGAAGCCCCGGTACGGCGCGCGCGGTCGTCGCCAAGTGAGGGCCGGGCTCCGGACCGCCGTCGCCCGGCGCGGGCCCCGACGCCGGGCGGCGCCGTCGGCCCGATTCCGTCAGCGGCTGGTGTAGCCGCCGTCGATCGGCAGGCTCACGCCGGTGATCATGGCCGCCTCGTCGCTGAGCAGGAAGACGATGGGCCCGGCGATGTCGTCCTCGGTGGCCCAGCGCCCCAGGGGCATCTGCTCCAGGTAGGGGCCCTCGATCTCCGGCCTGCCCCAGTACCACGCGGACATGGGCGTCATGACGACGGTCGGGTTGACACTGTTGACGCGGATGCCGTACTGGCCGAGCTCCAGGGCTCACACCCGCGTGATGTTGTCCAGCGTTGACGACGCCGTACAGGTCGCGGTCCTCGATGGCCCCGCGGACGCCGTCCTCGTCGGTCAGATCGAAGGGCCGAGGCCCGCCCGCCGGGCCGCCGGGTAGGATCGGGCCCATGACGCACTCCATGGTCGTCGTGGCCAACCCGCGCCCGAACAGCTTCGTGCACGCCCTGGCCGAGGAGGCGGCGGCGGGCCTGACGGAGGCCGGACACGAGGTCGTGCTCCACGACCTCTACGCCGAGGGCTTCCGGCCCGTCCTGGAGCCGGAGGAGGGGCGCACGACCCGCCGGGCGGACGAGAGCGCCCTCACGGTGGGCGCCGATCCGCTCGTCCACCGTCATCGTCGCGACCTCTCGGCGGCGCACACGCTCGTCGTCGCCCACCCGAACTGGTGGGGCAAGCCGCCCGCGATCATGGCCGGGTGGATGGATCGAGTCCTGGTTCCCGGCGTCGTCTACGAGCTCGACGCCGCCGAGGGCGAGCCGACCTGCCTGCTCGACCTGCGCCGGCTGATCGTGCTCAACACCGGTGACACCCCCGCCGAGCGCGAGACCAGGGTCTTCGGCGATCCCCTCTCGTTGATCTGGGAGCGGTGTGTGGGGGCCTATCTGGGCGGGGCGGAGGTCCGGCGGCTGCTCGCCAGTCCCGTGGCCGGATCCACGCCCGAGCAGCGGCGCGCCTGGCTGGCCCGGGCGCGGGAGCTGGCGACGACGGCGTAGGCGAGCATCGGGCCGCCCGCTCGGACGGCGCCCTTCATGGCGGCGGGAGGTGACGGACGCGGGGACGTCGAGGAGGGCATGGCGCGTGGGCGCCGCAGCGGAGGCGGCAGCCGGCCCGCAGTGCTCTTCTCACCCCGGTGGGCCGGCTGCCGCCTCGCCCGGAACGGTATCCGAGACTCCACCGACTTCCCAAGACCTGTATGCCCGGCGGGGGCCCTCCGGATCTCGATGGCGTCGAACCTTTGCGCGAGCTCAACGAAGTCCACGAGGCGAAGATCGACGTTGAGGGGAAGAGCGGTGAAGCAGCGTCGGTCTCGAGAGGGTGAGGATCCCCATCGATTCTTCACGAATAAGTGAGGTTTATCATATTTTTGTAGCGACTCTCACATTGTGGTATAATTTGTTAAGGGAATGATAGTTATGTCTCGAGTCAGGACTCTGATCGTCACCGTTGTTTCCGTGGTCACTATTTGTTTCTCCGCAGTTCCAGCACGTGCCGACACGAATACGGAAGACCTGAATCAGGAGCTTCCTGATGGAGTCACCGTCCAAGTCATGACCACAGACGCTGACGTGCTTGCACAACGCGCGCTCACTTTGCGGCAAAGTCCGGCACTGCTGAGATATTTGGCCAGCCAAACGGACGACGTTGATGCCGCACTTATCGATATCGCCATGATCGCAACAGACGAGGGCATCCAGGCGCTTATCGAGAACACTCGGGGAATGAAGTTCGTTCCAGACTCCTCTTCGAACCTCGGTGTCAAACTTGTGCCAGAAAATGTCATCGCCATGGAGGACCTCGGGGGCGCCCCGTCCCTGGCGCCTCAAGGGATACCGACGCGTGCGAAGGGTTGGGCCGCGGCTTGGGCATATTTTGCGGCCAATTCGATGGTGTGCGGCGCATTCACTGTGGCTGGGGGGTCCTGGCATCATCTGCAACGGAGTGTTCTTCACGCTGGGCATGCTCCCAGACTTCAACGAACCGTGCAGGAAGTGATTTTATGAACGGATCTAATTGCAGGTCACATTTCGTGCGGCATATCCTGGTGACATTCATGGTTGCCATTGGAATTTGCGGCGTTTTCGCGGTTCTGGAGCGCGGCGACAATATTCCATTGATCCTTCTCGCTGCACCCGTCGTAGGCGCCCTTGAGGCAACCGCAATTACGTGGAAGCGCAACAACGGCGCTGGTGGTGAATGACGATACGCCCCGCCCCGACGCGGAGTACGCCGTTATGCACCACGTCGACTACGAGATCCTCCAGCCCCGCCGTACAGGCGAGCAGTCGTTCATGTTCGTCGGCCTGCCCCACCCGCAGGCACTGCGCCACCTCGAGGTCGGCGTCACTGTCGACGGACGTGGCCGCCGCACCGTCTTCCGCGCCATGGAGGTCACCGATCTCTACCGCCACATCATCCCACGCACCGACCACTGACCACCGGGAACAGCCACCATGACCGAGGATCTCGCGTACGCGCCCCTCACAGAGGCCGAGCAGGCCTACTACAACCAGCTCGACGAGGACGTCACCGCCGGCCGCGTCCCCGCCATCGGTCGCGGAACCCGCCGCGACGGCTCACGCGTCAGCGACACCGAGCTCGACGCCGTCCTCCGCGGCCGCCCGGGCCTCGGACAGTCCCGCGCCACGGGCCGCGGACGCTCCCCGCGCCGCCAGGTCCGCCTGCCCGAGCACACCGACGCGGCCCTGACCGCCTACGTCGAGAAGCACGGCACCACCGCCAGCGCCGTCATCCGCGACGCCGTCGAGAAGTACCTCGCCAGCGCCTGAGCCAGCTGAACCGTTCCGGGTTCGATGGGGGCGGTGATGACGGGGGGGGCACTGCCGCGGGGCTTGGAGAAGTGCTCGTTGGAGTTGCGCGGGCGGGCGCGACTGGGATGGCGTCGGGTGGCGGGGGCCGGCCCGGATCGGCCCGGGGGCGGTGCGTCGGATCGTCGAGGGGGTTGGGAGTCCGCCCCGGGGTCCTGCG
>ERZ773077.2828-NODE-2828-length-10939-cov-7.969956_pt1 | contig 10939 bp, 9 predicted proteins | sample MGYA00580612_ERZ773077 | MGnify/ENA primary metagenome ERZ773077 (study PRJEB29015, sample SAMEA2737971) | human oral metagenome | biome: human oral; feature: human-associated habitat; material: dental | place: China | collected 2021 ...
GCGCCGCGGCCGCCGCGCACTGCCCGGCGATCACCTGCGGGTCCGGGTCGTCCACGGGCAGGCTGCCCACCATGTGCGCCGGCGAGAGGTCACGGGCCCACTCGGGCAGGCGCAGGGCCTCCGCCAGGAAGCCGACGACCGCCGTCCACGCCACCGGCACCCATCCGAGCGCGCACCAGCGGGGGCCGAGGGACGCCAGCAGCGCCTGCAGGGCGCCGATGAGCACCACGGGCGGCAGGTAGGCCCAGCCGACCTCCAGGACCGAGGCGACCGGCACGGACCGGTCGGCCACGCCCCAGATGCTCACCCCCAGCACCGATGCGGACAGGCAGAGGACGCAGGCCGCGGACAGCAGCGTCGCGGCCCACCAGCCCAGCCAGAACCGGGACCGCCCGAGCCGGGTGGACAGCACCAGCCCCAGGCGGCCCGAGGACTCCTCGGCGGCCAGGTGCGCGGCGCCCTGCACCGCCGCACTGGTACTGCCGACGATCATGATGATGGCGGCCAGCTGCACCACCAGGTCAGACGCGTGCTCGAGTCCCATGCCGGCCAGCATCGAGGGGTTGGCGGCGATGATCTCGGTCATCTCCTGACTGAACAGTCCGATGAGCAGCGCCCACAGGCACACGAGCGTGAGACAGGTTCCCGTGACCGTGCGCTCCAGTCGCAGCGCCAGCACCCAGGGGGCGGCCGCGCGCGCCGAGCCGCGCGCCGGTCCGGGCCGCGGGGCGATGACGCCCGCACCGGCGTCGCGGCGCGCGGCCACCACCGCGGCCACGGCCAGCAGCGCCACGGAGGCGAGGCAGTAGGCCACCAGGGGCCACGCCCGCGGCGAGTCGAAGGCACGAACCTCCGGCAGCCACCCCAGCGGGCTCGCCCACGCGGCGTCCCACCCCATGGCGTCGATGACGAAGCGGGTGAGGTAGACCACGCTGACCGCGCCCAGGCCGAGCTGCTGGGCGGTGCGCGCCTGCTGGCACAGCTCGCCCAGGAGCAGGCCGACGGCGGCGAAGAACAGGACGCACGCGCCCACGCCGGCCGCGTACCAGGCCGAGCCGACCACGGGCAGGCCGGTCGCCGCCATGGAGGCCGTCAGCCCCACCGCCGTGACGGCGCAGGTCAGGACCAGCAGCAGGGCGGCGGCGGCCAGCGGGGCCAGCCGTCCCACGCGCGATGCGGTGAGCAGCTCGGTGCGTCCGGCCTCCTCCTGACGCCTGGTCAGTCCGATGGCCGTCACCACGCCCAGGATCGGGAAGAGGATCTGCCCCATGAATCCGACCTCGACGCCGGTGATCCCCCCGAGGGTGTCCAGCGCGTAGCCGCGGCCGTTGAAGGCGGTGGAGATGCCCGAGGCGCCCGCGGTCGCGGCGTACTCGACGCGCTGGGCCCGGGTGGGGTAGAGCCCCTCGACGCCGACGGCGATCGCCGCCACCAGGGCGATGCAGATGACCGCGACCAGCGCCGGGCCGCGCCATGAGGTGCGCAGCCCCAGGACCGTCATCCTCCCCAGGCCCGCCAGCGGGCGGCTGCGGCGGTGAGCGGATCGCGTCATCGCGGCTCACCGCCGTCGTCGGCCCCCTGCCCGGTGTACTGGTCCAGGAAGAGCTGCTCGAGGCTCGGGGGGTGCACGGCGACCTGCAGCGGCCGGGCCGCTGCGATCGCGCTGAGGACCGCGGGGAGCGCGGCGGCCTCGGCCAGCAGCGTGGTGCGGCGACCCCGCGGCTCGGCCTGGGAGTGCAGGCGGCTGACGCCGTCCATGCGCTCCAGCCCGGGCACGGCGGCGGGGGTGACGACGTCGACGGCGGTGGCGGCGCTGGAGCGCAGCTGCGCCAACGACCCGGTGAAGACGGCCCGCCCGGCGCGCACCACCGTGAGCCGGTCGCACAGGGTCTCGACCTCGGCCAGGATGTGGCTGGAGAGCAGGACGGAGGTTCCGGCGGCTGCGCGCTCGGTGACGACGGCCTGGAAGACCGCCTCCATGAGGGGGTCGAGCCCGGAGGTGGGCTCGTCCAGGACGAGCAGCTCGACGTCGCAGGCCAGGGCCGCCACGAGTGCGACCTTCTGGCGGTTGCCCTTGGAGTAGGTGCGGAAGCGCCGGGTGGGGTCGAGCTCGAAGCGCTCGACGAGCTCGTCGCGGCGGGCCCGGTTCATGGTGCCGTGGAAGCCGCCGAGCAGGTCGATGCACTGGCCGCCGGTGAGGTTGGGCCACAGCATGGTGTCTCCGGGCACGTAGGCCAGGCGGGCGTGGATGTCGATGGCGCGGCGCCAGGCGTCCTGGCCGAAGACCGCGACCGTGCCCGAGTTGAGCCGGAGCTGGCCGAGCAGTGCGCGGATCGTGGTCGACTTGCCGGCGCCGTTGGGGCCCAGGAAGCCGTGGATCTCACCGGTGCGGACGGACAGGTCCAGTCCGTCCAGGGCGGTGACGGCGCCGAAGCGCTTGACGAGTGACCGCGCCTCAACGACACAATTTGACAGTGACTTGCTCATGAGAGTGACTCTACTTGTTAGGGTGGGGCTGTCAAGAGCCGACGACGCCCCAGGAGAGCCCCGTGTCCGTCCCCTCCAGGCGCTCCGGTGCCGACGCCCCGGAGCGTGACGCCGCCGACAGCGCCGCGAACGCCGCCCGCGCGCCACGGCCGGGCCTGCGCGAGCGCAAGAAGGCGGCGACGATGCACCGCATCCAGGCCGCCGCCCTCGACCTGTTCGAGCGGCACGGCTTCGACGCGGTGAGCATCGAGCAGGTCGCCGACGCCGCCGAGGTCTCACCGTCCACGGTCTACCGCTACTTCGGGACCAAGGAGGGACTGGTCGTCCACGACGAGTACGACGACCGCGTCCTTGAGCTGCTCGTCTACTACCTCCAGCGCGACGGCGACCTGGCGCACGTGCTGACCCGGGTGCTGGACGAGCTGTGGGCGGACCACTTCGTCAAGGACGCCGGACCCTCCTGGGTGCGCACCCGCTGGTGCTTCGAGCACCCCTCGATCCAGGGCGCCATGTGGGTCCTGGTCAACGAACAGGTGGAGGTCATCGCCCGGGCCGTGAGCGACTCGCGACGGATGCCGCTGCTGCGGGCCAGGATCCTGGCCTCGGCGACCGTGTGGGGGATCGTGGCGGTCCTGCGCACCTGGTACGAGCAGGACGGGGCGAGCGACCTGCGCGCGGACATCGGCCAGGTCATCGACATGCTGGCGCGCCTGGAGCAGACGTCGCCCGGGTTCTAAGACGTAGGGCCGACGGGGGCGCCGGGCCAGTAGGGGCTGGCCACCGTGCTGCCCGGGCACCGCGACGAGCAGTCCGGGGACGCCGGGCCGGCAGGGGCCGATCGAGCGCGGCGAACGGGGGCGATGCCTCCGATGAATCGGTTCGTAGACTGCGCGTGTGAACGATCGACTCAGCCCCGAGGGCCTGCGCTACGCCCAGGCGGTCGCCCGCACCGGCTCCTTCAGCGCGGCCGCCCGGGAGTACGACGTCACCCAGCCGGCGCTGTCCAACGCCATCCGCCGCCTGGAGAAGATCCTCGGAGCCCGGCTGTTCGAGCGCAATACGCGCGGCGCCCGCCCCACCGTCTTCGGCGCGACCATCCTGCCCCGGATCGACGCCGCCCTGGCCGCGCTCGACGCCATCACCGCGGAGGCCCGGCACTGGCGGGCGGGCGAACCGCGGCCCGTGCGCATCGGCGTCTCCCCGCTCATCAGCGCCGACGTCGTCGCCCGCGCCCACAGTGCCGTCGCGGGTCTCCCCGGTCGCGGGCGGGGCTCCCTCGTCCTGCGCGAGGCCGATCTGTCCGAGTTGTGCACGGCCCTCGACGACGACGAGCTCGACCTCATCGTCGTCCCCGCGGTTCTTCCGCTCACCCGTTATCGTCATCGCGTCATCGGCAGCGAGCCGGTCGTGCTCGTCGAGCCGGGGGCGGGCGATGCGGCGGGCCCCGCGAACTTTGCGAGCCCGACGAACTCGGCGGATCCGACGAGCCCTGCGGACCCTGCGGACCCTGCGAACTCGGCGGACCCGATGTGTACGGCAGCCCCGGCAACCTCGATGCGCACGGCGAACCCGGCGAGCCCTGCGGACCCGGCGGGCTCGGCGGATCCAATGCGCACGGCAGCCCCGGCGAGCCCGGCCGAGGCTCGCGCGGCCGCCGCCCGCATTGACGATGTCGCGTGCCGCACCCTTCTCCTGGTCCCCGATACCTGCGGGCTGACGACCTTCACCCGCGACCTGCTCGCCGATCGCGGACTGCCGCTTCGGGCCTACTCGGGGGAGGCCGCCAGCTACCGGGTGCTCGAGGACTGGGCGGGGATGGGGCTGGGCAGTGCGCTCCTGCCCCGCTCGAAGGTGACCCGCGTTGACTCGAGCGTGCGGCCCGTGGTCGACGCCCGCGGCGCGGTCGTCACGATCGCCTACGAGGCGGCCTGGGACGGCGCGTCGCCGATCGCGGGCGAACTCGAAGCCCTGGCGGAACTCCTCGCCTCCTGAGCGCCGCCTCGTTCCTCGTCGCCACGATTCTCCTACCCACCACTGCGCCCCTCCGCCTCTGCTACGCTCCTTCTCCCTTTGCTACGCTCCCTTTTCTCGTACAGTGAAGGGTCAAGGGGCGTAGTAGACGTCGCCACGCCGCATGGTTGATTTCAACGACGGCTGGGATCAAGTGGGTTGTCAGTGAGATCGGCTTGAATAACCGCCGGAACCGGCCCGGCGGCCACCGGAACCGACCGAGCCGGTGTGCCGGAAGCGGTCGAGCCTTTCTTACCGGGAGTGACGGGTCCGTGGGCCCGGATCGGTGCGGTGATGGGGATGGGCGGGCGGTGGTGCGGGTCAAGTCTCTTGGTGTGGTGTTCTTCCGGTCAGGTGGTGATGGCGGGCAGGGCGGCGCGGCCGCTGGCGCTGGCGCCGGTGCTGTTGTCGGCCTGGAGTATGTCGGTCAGGCGGCGCAGTGAGGTCTGGGAGAGGTATCGGCGTTCTCCGTGCTGCCACTCCTCGTGCTGCTCCAGCAGGACGGATCCGATCAGGCGGGTGACGGAGTCGTGGTCGGGGAAGACCTGGACGACGTCGGCGCGGCGCTCGAGCGCATCGGCACCCCCGTGCGGATGCGGGCCCTGGTCGGCGTGCCCGGGGATCAGCGCCTGCATTGGCACCCACAGCCAGATCCCGCCAGTCTCCGAAGATATCGCCATATCCTTTATCCAACCCGCCACTGCAAAACGAAGTCCGGCTTCCGCCTTGTAACCGGCTGGCGGTCGTGCAGGTGAACCGCTGCAAGCGGATCGGGCCGGGCAGGCACCGGGGCCCTCCCGGATCCCGCGTCACCGCGCGGATGATGCGCCGGTGACGGGCAGGGGGGATGATAGGGCCGTCGTCCTCCTCACGGAGACAACGACCAGAAGCGGCGGAAGTCTGCCTGGGCGAGATGGGCGAACAGAGATCGGGGGAGGCGGACATGAGCGGTCCGAAGGATTTCAGTGCGACGGCGCGCGCCGTCACGGCCACGATCTGCGGCCAGACCGAGGTCGGCCCGGTGCGCCCGGGCAACCAGGACGCCATCGTCGTCGCCTCCGCCGTCGCCGCCGTCACCGGCACCCGGCTGACGTGGACCGGCCGGGTGCCGGAGGCGGGCGCGGTGGTGGCCGTCGTCGACGGCATGGGCGGCTACGCGGGCGGCGCCGACGCGGCGGCGCTGGCGGCCACGGCCCTGGCCGAGGCGGACCCGGGCCGGGCCCCGGAGGACTGGGACGCCTGGTTCGAGGCGCTGTCGGGCCGCATCACCCGGGCGGGCCGCGCCTGGGACACCCCGGAGATGGGGGCCACGGCGGCGGTCCTGGCGATCAGGCCCACCGGGCTGGTCATGACCAATGTCGGCGACTGCCGGATCTACCGGGTGGCCGGCGGGCGCCTGGGGCGCATGAGCATCGACGACCGCACGCAGGACCCTGGCTCCTCCGCCGTCACCCAGGCCCTGGGCGGTTCGGCGCGGATCGACGCCCACGTGTGGGAGCAGGACCTCAAGGGCGGCACGGAGCGCTACGTGCTGTGCACCGACGGCGTGTGGGGCGCGCTCGAGCCCGCGGAGCTGCGCGGACTGTGCGCCTCGGACCGCGCCCCCGACCGGGTCGTCGACGCCGTCGTCTCGGCGATCTACGCCCGGCGGGCCGGCGACAACTGCTCCGTCGTCGTGGCGGACATCACCTCCACCCCGGTCGAGAGCGTCCGCGGCCGCCACCTCGCCGCCTCCCCGGTGCGGTCGGTCGCCGTCGAGACGGCCCCCGCGGGCCGCGGCCGGAGGGCGGCCAGATGAGCGACAACCCCACCGTCCCCGAGTTCATGCGCCTCCAGGCCATGCGCCGCGACCCGCAGGGGCCGATCCACTACGAGGGCGCGGCCCTGGACGAGGACTCCCTCGCCCGTTGCATCCGCGCCGCCGACTCGGGCGACGAGGCGGCCCTCGACTGGCTCCACTCCTTGGTCTGCGAGCACGCCCTCACCGCGTACGCGGAGGCCTCCGACTCCGGGCGCGCCGCCAGGGCCGATCACCTGCTCGGCCGGTGGCGCGACCAGGCCGAGGCGCTGACCGGTCCGCTCCCGGCCGACTACCAGGTCCTGGCGCGGCGGGCCTACCGCACCGCCTTGCCCGAGATGTTTGCGATCGCCCTGCGGGACGGGGCGGGTGGCGCGGGCGCCCGCATGGCCGCGGCCGCCAGGCGCGCGGCGACCGACGACGTCGGGGCCATGCTCTGGGTCCGCGACGTCGTCGAACGGGTCAATGCCGCCGCAGACGACGACCTGGGGACCCTCGCGGTGGCCCGGGCGGTCCTCGTCAGGGCCGCCGACGACCGCAGGGCGCAGATCGCGCGCCGGGAGGCCCAGGATGCGCGGTGGGCCCAGGAGGAGGCCGCCGCCGCTTCGGCGACCCGGGAGAGGGAGAGGGTCGCCCGCCACAAGCGGCGCCTCTCGCGCCTGCCCGGCCAACTCTGCGCCCGCACCCTGACCAGTGCGATCTACTGCGCCCTGGCGGGATGGGCCCGGGCCGCGGTGGAGATCGGCTCGTCCTCGCCGCCGACCGACCTGATGCGGGCTTTCGCCCAGCCCATCCTGGTCGCCTGCCTCGTCAGCGCCGGCCTGGCCATGGTGGTCGACTGGTTCCTCGACAGCCCCAGCGGCAGCTTCAAGCTCCTGGCGACCTCGGCCGGTTTGCTCATCGGAGCGGGCGAGTGGGTCGCCTTCCTGTCCTCCTGGGTCAGCGGCACGACCGGCGACGGGGACCTGGGCCTCATGCCCTGGGCCTTCGGCATCGGCTGGATGATCGGCGGGGCGCTCGACTTCATCGGCAGGCGGATCACCCAGCGCCACCCGAAGAACCACACGAATCAGAGCATCCGCTCGGCGCGGTTCTGGCTGAACCTGTCCACGACGCTGGCGGCCCTGACGGGGATCAGCGCCCTGTTCGCCGACAACTGCCTCGGCCGGTGCCGCACCGAGGTGCTGGCGGACATGACCCGGGTCTGCCAGAGGGCCGACTTCCTGCACGCCGACGTCCTCGGAATCGGCTCCTCGGCAGCGGTCGTCGTGGCCCTGGCCGTCCTCGTCTGCTTCCTGCGCCTGGCCGCCCCGATCGCGGCGCGGGCGTCCCAGCCCCTGGGGGCGGCGATGGCGGCGGCCGTGCCCGTCCTGGGCGTGATCACCCTGCTCGCCTACACCCCCAACCCGGCGAGCCTGCTGGTGGGCGGGATCCTGGGGGGCGCCTCATGAGCGCGCCCGACGGCGCGGCGGGCGCGGAGGCTCCGGCGTCGGGTGCGAGGACTCCGGCGGTGTCGGACGCCGGCGCCGGCTCCGGGCGCGGGAGGCGGTGATCGTGCGAGCCCCCCTGAAGAACCTCCTCATCATGGTTCTCGTGCTGACGATCGGCCTGTCGCTGGCGCCGTACATCGTCGGAGTCGTCATGGACGTCTTCGCCGTCTCCGTGCACAGCGCCACGGGATGGGACCTGGGGGTCGGGTTCGTGGAGAACTCCCTGGGCATGTGGCCCGGGGGCGAGGTGATAGCCGCCATCATGTTCCACGCGCCGATGTCGGCCGCGGGGCTGATCAGCGGCCTGTTCCAGGTGTTCCTGGTGATCGCGCTGCGCACCCTCGTGCCCCCGCTCCTCGCGGGGGAGAACACCGACTTCCGCGTCGGCAGGATCCTGGCCATCGGCATGGTGGACTCCCTCATCACCTGCCTCATCGCCATCGGCGTGAGCTGGTTGTTCTCCCTCGGAATGAATAACATGTTCACCAGCTCCGTCACCGGGACGTTCGCGCAGGTCCTCGTGGGAGTCGGGCTCCTGGTCGCTTTCGCGCTCGCGGCCCTGCACACCCTGGGATTCCTCCGCGGCGGCGACTCCGCCTTCAACTTCTCGATCATAACCTCCACGGGGCGCTTCGCCCTGACCACCTTCGCGCTCATCTCCTGGTCGCTCTACGGGCTGCTCGGGGCCCTGACGGTGGTCCTGTGCATCGTGGGCTGCGCGGTCCTCGCCCTGGTCGATGGCAGGCAGTCGGGCTACTGGTGAGGGCTGCGGCCCGTCCGACGACGACGGGCGGGCCGCGGCCAGCGGACCCCAGACGCAGGGAGCCAGCACGGGCGGCGACGGCCGCACTCCCGGAAACGACGGCGGGCCCCGCACGCCGGGACGGCCGGTCCCGGCGACCAGCTACTGGTCCGGAGAGGCCCCCGGACACCGGGGGACGACTGGTGGGGTCGAGCCCCGCTGGCCGTCCCCCGGCCCTGCAGTATCCGTCCGCCTCACACGAGCCAGAAGGCTCCGTGCTCGGGGCAGACGACGCCGAGTCCGCAGGCGCGGCACCCGTCCTCCCGCCACTGGCCCCGGCAGGCGGGGCACACGGTCAGGATGCGGTCGCACCAGCGGCACTGGCCGTCGGCACGGACGCGGCGGAGGGGGTTCTTCCAGACCCAGGACACCCACATGTCACGCCTCGCCCTCGCCGCCCACGGTGCGGAGCCTGGGCCGCATCGGACTGGCCGTGGGCCGGCCGCCCTCGATGGCGTCCAAGCGCTGCTCCATGGCGCTGGTGACCTCTGGGTCCCCCGCCGCCTGGATGAAGGCAGTGAGGTAGGCCTCCTTGGCGTCCTCGACGATCCGGTCGATGAGCTCGACCTCGTCCTGGAGGTAATCGTTGAGCATGGTCTCGCGGGCTTCGGCCGCTTCCAGGCGCTCCCGGAGATCTGCGTGCTTCTTGAGGAGATCCTGGAACCGGGTTCGCGCGTCGCGGGCCTCGTTCAGGGTCTTGCGGAGTCGACGAGCCACCGGGTGGTCCAGATATTCCATAATGCCGATCGCAATCGGGAAAACAAGCTGGATGGAGAACAGGCCGGCTGAGGTCAGCCAGTTGAAGACATCGGCGATGACGTTGCCGTTATTGGTGTCGGACGCCCCAGAGGAGCCGGTGCTGGCGTTCACCATCGCGTGCTGCCTCAAGCGCGTCAGCATGAGACAGACGGCGATCAACAGGATTGCGAATAGGAGAGTCGATGATATTCCCAGGATGCGGCGCTGATTCTGGAAGATGTGCGCAATCTGAGTGGCGAAGATGAAGATCACCGCACCCAGCACGAGGGCGATCACGACGGTCTCGACCTGGCCCATTCTGAGAGTTCCCAGCGCGAAGATGTTGAAGGCCACCTCTCCGGCGAAGGCGGCAATGATGATGATGTAAAGGAAGAACACGGGCCAGTCCGACTCGACCCTGGCAGTGGCCGCGGGGCCGAGGATGGCCGTGCACTCCTTCTTGGCGCTCTCGGCCTCCGCCCGGGCCCGCTCGGCCTCCTGCTCGGCCTCAGCCTGGACCCGCTCGGCCGCACTGATCGCCCCGATCACGCTCTGCTGATCGGCCCGGGTGCTGCGGATCCGCAGGTGGGCCTCGGTGACCTTCACGCGTCCCCACGCCTCCAATCGGCGGAGGAACTCCAGTGGCCGCTCCCCGGTACTCAGGGAGTCGGCGTCGTGGACGGGGCGGGTGGCATCGGCAATGCCGTGCTGCTCGGCCACGGAGAGCATCTCCGCGTGGTTGGCCGGGGTGACCGGCGTCTGGTCCGAAAATCTGCGGGCGTCGTCGTAGTGCAGGGACAGGCCCAGCTCAGCCGAATCGTCCCGACGGCGGCGGGCCCGGCGACGGCGGCGGAACCAACTAGTGAGTAGGATCATCGTGGAACTCCTTGACATCTGATTGCTTGCTGTCGGTTTGCTTATCGGGAGCGATGCGGTGCTCATCGGACGGCGGTTCGGAAATCGTCGGGTCGCCCCTGGGCGTTCTTCCCGGAGCCGCGGAAGGCCTTCCACTCCCAGGAGATGACCTCGGGGGTGTCGACGACCTGCGTGCGCAGCAGGGGGAGGTCGTCGATCCACTCGGAGCGGGGCCGGTAGGTGGGAACGGGCGCGGTGACGCCACAGGGGCGGCCGAACAGGCGCCTCCACCAGGGACCCCGAACCAGACCCCGCCGGTAGGCGGAGACCCTGGCGTTAGTGACGGCGGCGACCTGCCTGACGATGTCGGCTGCCTGCTCCACGAGGTGCCGACGGGTCTCGAGATCGGCGCCTATGCGGTCGATGGTGTCCTGGAGGTCGACTCGCCGCTGCCGAGCCCGGGCCGCCTCCTCGCGGGCGGCGCGGCGCTCGCGGTAGGCAGCCACTTGGTCGGGCGGCGGGGCGCCCGGTGCGGGCGGGGGCGCGGCCATGAGCTCCCGCAACTGGCGGAGCCGCTCGGCGTCAACGGCCAGGCGGCTGTCGATGGGCGCGACGACGTCGTGCAGTTCCGCCGAGATGAGTCTCTCGGCCTCGTGGCAGCGCTCGAACTCGGCGCTCGTCCAGGGCGTGGAGCCGTCGTCGCCCATATCGGCTTTGTGGTCGCGGCGCCCCTGGCGCTCGGCCTTGCGCAGATTGGTC
>ERZ773077.2829-NODE-2829-length-10937-cov-18.487135_pt1 | contig 10937 bp, 7 predicted proteins | sample MGYA00580612_ERZ773077 | MGnify/ENA primary metagenome ERZ773077 (study PRJEB29015, sample SAMEA2737971) | human oral metagenome | biome: human oral; feature: human-associated habitat; material: dental | place: China | collected 2021 ...
GTGGGCGTCGTTTGCCTCACCCCGGCCATCGTGGCGGTGGGGGTCAAGCCTCGTCAAACCGCCTTGGTTGCGGGGCCCAGGCACAGCGAACGCCCCCGGCTCAGGAAGCAAGCGCAGCGGCTATTCCCCCAGTGACGGGAACCGGTCGCGCAAGGCCTGGGTGACGGTGACGATGACGTCCCGCGGCTCTCCCTGGTTGAGGACCTCCATGCCCGATTCGGTATCCGCGAGGGGTTCGAGCGTAGCCAGCTGAGAGTCCAGCATCGCCGGTTTCATGTAGTGGCCGGATCGTTTCTTGAGCCGCTCCAGGTTCTCATCCTCCGGAAGGACCAGATGTATGAAGAACACCTCTCCTTCGGATTCTCGCAGAATGTCTCGGTAGGCCTTGCGCAGCGCCGAACACGCCACCACCGTGGAGCGTCCCCCCGACGCCTGCTCGGACATCCAGTCCCGCAGCGACCTCAGCCACGGCCAGCGATCGTCGTCGGTCAGCGGCTGGCCAGCGCCCATCTTGACCCGGTTAGCCTCGCTGTGGAAGTCGTCCCCCTCGGCCATGGGAAGGCCGAAAGCGGCGGCGACACCCTGACCAACCGTGGTCTTCCCGGTGCCCGCTACACCCATGATGACAAGATGTACAGACCTCATCCGAACATCCCCGCCCCGTAGAAAACGATCGCCGACAAAGCAAACCCGATGACCGAGATGGCGGTCTCCATCACGGTCCAGGTCCGCAGTGTGGTCGCGACATCCATCCCCATGAGACGTCCGACGAGCCAGAAACCCGAATCGTTGACATGGGACGCCGCGACCGAACCAGCCGCCGTAGCGATCACGATGGCAGCAAGCTGAACCCCATTGAACCCGCCAGACACCACCGTCGCACTCATCAGCCCGGCCGTCGTGACCAAGGCTACCGTCGCGGAGCCTTGCGCCACACGCAGGATCAGCGAGATCAGGAAGCAGGCCAGGATCACCGGGACGCCGATGCCGCCGAGGGTGTTGGCCAAGGCGTCCCCGATACCGGATGCCCGCAGCACCCCGCCGAACATGCCGCCCGCCCCCGTGACCAGGATCACCGAACACACCGGCCCGAGCGCGCTGTCAAGGGTCTTCTCCAGGGCGCTGCCCTTCTCGCCGCGCGCTCTGCCCAGAACCAGCGCCGCCACCAGAACCGAGATGAGCAGCGCGATCGGGGTCTCGCCGATGAGACGCAGCGTCAGGACCCAGCTCGCCTTCGGGTCCACCCACCCCAACGCGCTGGCCATGTTCAGGCCCGTGTTGAGGAAGATCAGGCCGACCGGGACGAGCATCAGCCCGATAATCGCCCCGGCGGAAGGCGGATCAACCGGCTGGTCGTCGTCCTTCGGGCCTCCCGCCAGCAGGTCGGGAACGGGCAGCGGCCACTTCTTGCCCATCCGAGTGCCCAGAAGATAAACGGCCATCCACCAGGTGGGCAGAGCGATTACCAGGCCAATCAACATCACGACTCCGACATTGGCCCCGAAATACTCACTGGCTGCGATGGGGCCCGGGTGCGGCGGAAGAAAGACGTGCATCACCGAGAAAGCGCCCGCCGCGGGCATCCCATAGAGCAGCACCGGCGCCCCCAGCCGCCGGGCCGTGGCGAAGATGATCGGCAGCATGACGATCAGCCCAGCGTCGAAGAAGATGGGGAAACCGAAGATCAGCGACGCCACACCGAGCGCCAGAGGGGCTCTGCTCTCACCGAAGAGCCGGATCAGGGCGTCGGCCAGCGATTGTGCGCCACCGGAAGTCTCAACCAGACGACCCAGCATGGCCCCAAGCCCGACGAGCAGGGCCACCGAACCCAACGTCCCACCGAACCCACCGGTCATGGTGCTGACGATCTTGTCCACAGGGACACCCGTCGCCAACGCCGTCGCCAGCGACACGACGATGAGCACGAGGAAGGCGTGCAACCTGAGCCAGATGACCAGGACCAAGATGAGCGCGATAGCTCCTACCGCTATTCCCAGGAGTGGGCCCACGCCGAGAGTCTGCGTCCATTCGTTCATGCGTCCTCCTTAACGCTATGGCTGGCCACCATTCCACTACATAAGCCACCACTGGAACAGGGCCACGGAACGAGGACCACACCATGAGATGCGGGAAACACTCGGGGTCTGTCTGACGGCGTGCGAGCCTCAGCGATGAGCCTGGCCGCTGCCGCACTCGTCACCCGATGGGCACCCGCCTACGGACGCCCGCGGGTCTGGACACCGCCAAGGAGCGGACGCCGAAGACCGCCCCCAGACCGGAACCCGTGACCTGCCAAGGTTCGAACCCGCCCGGGGCCTCGCCTCAGAGTTCGTCGTCGTCCCGGTTGAACCGGTCGATGCTGACGACCCCTTCCGCCTCGCTCAGCTGAGTCATGACGACGGGCAGTGCCGGTCCGGAACGGAATCTCATCCAGGCACGGACGAACTGGCGTCCGCCGATCGCGTGCTGCTTGGTGTTTACCAAGGTGGTCTCGCAGCCGAGCGAGTTGGCGTGGGCCAGGATGTCGCGCAGCGCCCCGCGTCCGTCCTCGTAGGTGATCAGCAACGTGCTGCGATCCCCGGACACCGGCAGGAGGCGCCCCAGCGGAACGACGATGAACACTGCGACGAAGTGCAGGGCGGTCGCGAACACCGCCAGCGGGATCAGGCCCGAACCACACGCCATGCCGATGGCCGCGGCCAGCCAGATGGACGCCGCCGTCGTCAGGCCACGGACCACATCGCGGTTGACGAAGATGAGCCCGGCCCCAAGAAAACCGATGCCAGACACGATCTGCGCCGAGATCCGCGACGGGTCCCGGGTCACCTGATACTCGGCCAGCCCGATGAACCCATGCACCGAGATCAGGGTGAACACGCAGCTGCCCAGCCCCACCAGCGAGTGGGCGCGGACACCGGCCGCCTTGTGCTGGAACTGCCGTTCCAGGCCGATGATGCTGCACAGAGTGAAGGCGAGCGTCACCAGCCCCAGCTCCAGCGGAACCTTGCTCCAGTCGAACAACACCGTCATCTACCCCCGTCGGTCAATACCCGCTGAGCATAGTGGTTAGATGCGCCACCGCCGACCGGCAACCGGACGCGGCCGCTCACGACGCCACCCTCGACGTCACCTCGCGGTGGGTTCCGGCGCCCCTGACCCACACCATCCAGCAGATCGCGCCGAGTCGGGCGTCGACCAGCATCAGATGGGGACGAGGAACAGCACGGCTTGGAGCAGGTTGCCCCAGGCGAAACCAAGCCGCCTCACCGCGACCGGGGAGCTCATCAGCACCAGAACCTGCGTTGACGGATGCCCATGCAGGCAGAGAAAAGGGACGGGGCCTTGCCCGGGCCGGGCAGCCGCTCGATCAGTGGATGAAGAACGTGGTGCCCCGGCCCTGCCCGGCTCAATCAAGCTTTGGGGGTGGTGCTCTTCCGCGTCGTGGTCTTCTTCGCTGCGGTTGTCGTCTTCTTCCTGGTGGTGGTCTTCCGGGCGGGTTTCTTCGCCGGGCCCTTGGCGCGTTTCTCCGCGAGCAGTTCGAAGGCGCGTTCCGGGGTGATGGTCTCGGGCGAGTCGTCGCGGCGCAGGGTGGCGTTGGTCTCGCCGTCGGTTACATAGGGGCCGAACCGCCCCGACTTCAGCACGACGGGTTTGCCGCTGGCCGGGTCGGCGCCGAACTCCTTCAGCGGGGGCGCGGCGGCCGCGCGGCCGCGGACCTTGGGGGCGGCGTAGATGGCGAGGGCCTCATCGAGGGTGATGTCGAAGATCTGTTCCTCGCTGGTCAGCGACCGCGAGTCGCTGCCCTTCTTCAAATACGGCCCGTAGCGGCCGTTCTGTGCGGTGATCTCGACGCCCTCCGGGTCCTTGCCGACCACCCGGGGCAGGCTCATGAGGCGCTGCGCCGCGGCCAGGTCGATGCTGTCGAGGGACATCGACTTGAACAGCGACGCCGTCCGGGGTTTCACCGACTTCGGGGTGCCCTCCGGCAGCACCTCGGTCACGTAGGGTCCGAACCGGCCGTTCTTCGCCACCACCATGCGCCCGGATTCCGGGTCGACGCCGAGTTCGCGTTCCTCGTCGAGGGGGCGGCTGAGCAGCTCCTCGGCGACCTCCGCGGTCAAACCGTCGGGCGGCAGGTCGTCGGGGACGTTGGCGCGACGCCCGTCGGCGGCCTCGACGTAGGTGCCGTAGCGTCCGACGCGCACGTCGATGCCGGAGTCGCCGAGGGGAAAGGTCGACAGCCCCTTCGCGTCGATGTCGCCGAGTTCGGTGACGAGCTTCTCGAGGCCCTTGGCGGTGTTCCCGTCGGGGCCGCGGTAGAAGTCGGTGAGGACCTTCAGCCGTTCGGCCCTGCCGCCCGCGATCTCGTCGAGCAGCTCCTCCAGCTGCGCGGTGAAGGTGTAGTCCACCAGCTCGGTGAAGTGTTCCTCCAGCAGCCGGGTGACGGCGAACGCCAACCAGGTCGGCACCAGCGCGGAGCCCTTCTTGAACACGTAGTCGCGGGCGGTGATGGTGCGGATGATGGAGGCGTAGGTGGAGGGGCGGCCGATCTCCAGCTCCTCCAGTTTCGCCACGAGCGAGGGTTCGGTGTAGCGGGCCGGGGGTTTGGTCTCGTGCCCGGCCGCCTTCACCTTCTCGGCGGCGAGTTCCTGGCCCGCGGTGAGCTGCGGCAGCCGCGACTGCTTGTCGTCGCTGGTGGAGTCGTCGTCGGTGCCGGCGACGTAGGCCTTCAGGAACCCGTGGAAGGAGATGGTGCGGCCCGATGCGGTCAGCTCGGCGCGTTCCACCGTGCCCGTCCTGGTCCGCACCGGCGCGGTGGGGGCGGCGGAGATGGCGACGCTGACCTGTTCGCCCTTCGCGTCGGCCATCTGGGAGGCGAGGGTGCGCATCCAGATCAGCTGGTAGAGGCGGTGGGCGTCGCCGGACAGGCCGGTGGCGTCGGGGTGGGTGAAGACGTCACCCGCGGGCCGGATGGCCTCGTGGGCCTCCTGGGCGTTTTTCACCTTCGAGGCGTAGATACGGGGTTTCGGGGGCAGGTAGTGGGCCCCGAACAGCTGCTCGACCTGGTCGCGGGCCGCCGCGATGGCGGACTCCGCCAGGGTGACGGAGTCGGTTCGCATGTAGGTGATGAAGCCCTTCTCGTAGAGCTCCTGGGCCACCGACATGGTTCGTTGCGACGTGAACCCGAGTTTCCGGCCGGCCTCCTGCTGGAGGGTGGTGGTGCGGAACGGCTCGTAGGGACGACGGGTGTAAGGCCTGGCCTCCACCTGGTCGACGCGGAACGCGGCTGCCTGGAGGGCCGCAGCGAGCGCAGTGGCGGTGGTCTCGTCCAGTACCACGGCGGACGCATTGGTGGGCTGACCGGTGGAGTCGAAATCGCGGCCCTGGGCGACGCGCACCCCGTCGAGGGAGGTCAGGCGCGCGGGGAAAGTGCGGGGATCCGCCTCGGCGCCGCCGTCGAGGGTCACGTCGAGGTCCCAGTATCCGGCGGGCACGAACGCGATGCGTTCCCGTTCCCGGTCGACGACGAGGCGGGTGGCGACGGACTGCACCCGGCCCGCCGACAGTTTCGGCATGACCTTCTTCCACAGCACCGGGGAGACCTCGTAGCCGTAGAGGCGGTCGAGGATGCGGCGGGTCTCCTGCGCGTCGACGAGGTCGGTGTCGAGCGGGCGGGGGTTGGCGACCGCCTCGGCGATGGCCGACGGCGTGATCTCGTGGAAGACCATGCGGTGGGCGGGCACCTTGGGTTTGAGTTCCTCCATCAGGTGCCACGCGATGGCCTCGCCCTCGCGGTCACCATCGGTGGCGAGCAAGAGTTCGTCGGCGGTCTTGAGTTTCTGTTTCAGTTCCCGCAGCGTCGCCTTCTTGTCGGCGGCCACCACGTAGAGGGGTGCGAAGTTGTCGTCGATGTTTACGCCGGTGCGCGCCCACTTGAGTCCCTTGTACCTGGCGGGCACCTCGGCGGCGCCGGTGGGCAGGTCGCGGATGTGACCGCGGCTGGACTCCACCGTGTAACCGTCGCCGAGGTAGCCGGCGATCTTCGTCGCCTTGGTCGGCGATTCCACGATCACGAGTCGCTGCCGCTTTTCCACCATGGTGTTCCTGCCTCCCGTCTTCCGCATGGGAACAATAGCCCAAGGATCAACCCGGGCAATTCAAGGAAGCCGAAAGGCAGGTCGCGGTTACGCGCTCTCGGAAGCCAGGGGCGTTTCGACGGGACCGGAGGGCAGCATCACCTTCCCTGCGTCGCGGTAGCTGACGGTGGATGCGAAGGTTTCCTGGTATCTGGTCTCGGTGGTCACCGGCTCGCTGACGTTCTCGAAGGATGTGGTGTTGACGTAGGTGGCGGATTTGTCGACGGTCTGGTTGTCGTTGAACAGGGAACGCAGTTTGACGTGATAGTTGCAGCGGCTGCTCCACGGGCCGTTCATGGTGAGGACGCTGCGCTGCTGAGCGGAGATGTCCACCTTCAACCGGAATCCGTCGACGCTCTTGCCGATGCCGTCCGCGACGACGCGGGAGAGGCCGGCGTTCGGGTTCCGCGGATCGGCACACTCCTCGATCACGCGGCTGTAGGCCCAGTCGGCGGAGTCGTGGGAGAAGCTTCCCGGAGTGACGGTGTTGTTCATGACGACCCGGGAACCGGACGGGTAGTTCGTGTTCAACCAGGCGCCGGGGACCGTGACGTCCCAGTTGACCCCCTTGGAGTTGGATGTGAGTTGTTCTGCCTGGCCGCTCGGTTTGCCCGCGGGCTGCCACGGCACGGTGGGTTTGACGGTCACGGGTTTGTCGTAGGGCATGGGAATGGTCTGGGTCCTGCCGTTGATCCGGATCTCGGCGACCGCGGCGGTGGTGGTGGCGGCGACCTGGAGGTTGACGCGGATGGAGCCCTTGACGTCCTTCTTCCTACGGACCGCCTCCTTGAAGACGCAGCTGATGGTCGAGTTCGTTCCCGTGTTGTTGAGGGCGCACTCGCCCGCTCTGGTCCCGTCGGCGGTGGTCATCGGTCTACGGGCGGTGGTGTCCTGGAGCCTGAGGAAACTGGGAAGCTCGATCGTGAACTCGTCGCCGAACGCCACCCGGGTGTTGCTTCCGTCGTAGTTGACGTCGAGTTCGAGGTGGTCGCCCTGCCAGACCTCCTGGCGGTCGGCGACGGGGTTTCCCGACTGGTCCACGTGTTTGAGGACGGCATCGGTGAAGACGATTTCGGAGTTGATCCTCGCCTGCGCCGGGGCCGTCCCGGCGACGAGGAAGGCGGCCAGCGTCGCGATCACGACGAAGACCACGGTCGCGACACGCCGCCACGACGTGCGCGAACGTTCAAGACGCATTTTCCCTCCCGGGTGTTCAAACGCCGGAGAGTCCACAAAGGTTCCTGGCGACGATGAGCATCGCATGGCTGACGATAACTCTTGAAGACGGTTTTCGGGTAGTCCCCGCGAAGAATCTGCGCACCGGCACCTCGCGGGATTCACGGGAGCGGGCTGCTCGGGAGCCTCGCGCGCACCTCACGGAGCTTCGTTCCCGTGCGAAGAGGCCTGTCCCCGAGAGGGGGAAACACGGGACAGGCCTCTCCGCGGGGGCCCGGGCCGGGAGGGCTCCCCGGCCTGGGCCTTTTCGTCCTGCCGGACTCAGCCTTCGTGGCCGGTCCTGGGCAGTCCGGGTCTCATGGGCGTCGGCACCGTTCTGGGAGCCTTCGCGGATTCGGAGGGGTCAACGGGATCCGATTCCCCGGGATCGGCCGGGTCGGTGGGGTCGGGATTCCCGGGATCGGGGGCCGGGGGCGCCGGGGGTTCACCGGTTGTCCTGGTGGCGTTGTTGGTCAGCAGGACGGGCAGGGTGGTCTGGTCGGCGACGGTGAAGGTCGCGGTCCTGGAGTCCCCGCCAATGGTGACCCGGCTGTCCTCGGAGGAGAACTTCGGGTCCCCCCAGGTGATGCCGTTGGCGGCCGGGTTGGCGGTGGCGACGTCCTCGGTGAGGGTGATCTCGGTGCCCGCGGGGAAGGTTACCGACGGGGTGGTCTGGCCGACGGTGACCGTCATCCTGGCTGGGTTGGCGGGCGCGTCCCAACCTGGGAAGTCCGCGGCGGTCTTGCCGTTCGGCAGCTTGTAGGCGACGGTGACGTCGAACTTCTGCCCAGCCGGGGGGACTGCGCTGCCCGCGCTGGCCTTGGTCACCTGGAAGCCGCCGAAGCCCTGACGGTAGGAGATGGTGGCACTGAACGACTCGAAGTAGGAGCGGGTGAACACGTTGGTGTCCTTGTTCGCCTCCACGAGGTGCGCCTGGTTGCGGTATTCGTGACCGGGGACGATCCTGCCGCCGCCAGTGAACCTGGTGTCGAAGTCGATGCGGTAGTTCTTGTCGGTGGAAAGTGAGCCGGTCACCTTGAAGGTGACGGTTTTGCCCTCGAAGGAGGCCTGGATGCCGTAGCCGTCCTTCTTGACCTTCCCGTCGGCGGTGGCGACGACGCGTTCGGTCTCGCCGGTGCCGTCCGGGCCTGCCTGGACCTCCACCAGTTTGATGGTGGCGGGATCGGGAACCTCCAGACCGTCCTGGATGACGTCGGTGGCGGTGACCGGGCCGCCGTTCGGATAGTTGGCCTTGAGCCAGGAACCACCCAGCAGGACACGCCAGTTGATCCAGGTGCTGTTGGTGCCCACGCCCTTGGCGCCCTTGGTGAGCCGGGTGCTGGGTTTGAACTGCACCGCCGGGCGGAGGGTGATGTCCTCGTTCCAGGGATGGGCGACGGTGTATTCCTTGCCGTTGATGGTGAGGACGCTGGAGGTCTTGTCGGTGGTGCCCAGGGCCAGCAGCTGGGCCTGGATCTTGCCCACGACATCGAGTTTGCCCTCTATGGCATCGCCGAAGGTGCAGGTGATCCGGCTCTTGTCGACCTTGCACTCGCCGGCCTTTACGGTGGCGCCCTTCGAGTCGGTGTACTCGAGGGGTTTGATCACGTCACCACGGGAGTTTCCGCCGTCCCGGTTGACGAAGGGCTCAGGCAGGTCGATGGTGAAGGACTGGCCCGGTTTGGGGTTGGCCTTGGTGGCGTCGAAGTCGACGTTCAGGTAGAACCAGTCCCCCTTGTAGAGCTGGCGGCCGGGGGCGGGGATCGCCTCACCCTTGTCGGTGACGTGGGTGAGGGTGACCGGCCCGAACTTGATGTCGGTGTTCTGGTCGGCCCGAGCGGGGGAACTGCCGGCGCTGAGCAACGCTGCGGAGGCGACCACGAGGGCTGCGGCTGCGCCGGCCGCCCGTCGCAGAAGCGAACGCGGGTGATTCATCGGTACCTCTCACTGGCGACACGGCCGGAAGAAACGGCTTCCTCCCGGTGTGGCGAGTCGTTGAAGGACGAATCGCCGACGAAAGTATAGGTACTCGTCGACCTTTCGGCCAATTTACCTGCTCAGAAGTGATTTGCCCTCCGCTACGCAGGGGTTTCCCGGACGGCTGCCCTCCGTCGGTCCGTCCGGTTTCAGGGCGCAGTTCAGCGGCCGGCCTCCCCGTGGGACCCGGGGCCGGTTCCGATTCGTGGGTGAGGTCTCAGCCCTGGGGCCAGGAGGGCATGGAGAGCAGGGTGAAGGTGGTCAGCGCCTCGTGGGGAGCCACCAGGGTGCTGTAGACCCCCGCCTCGACGCGCCGCATCCCGCGCTCCTGCGCGGCGTGGGCGTCGTGCGCCAGGGACATGATCTCCCAGCGCTCGCCGTCTTCGGTGATGCGCATGGCGCGCACCGGGATGCCCTCCCAGGTTCCATGGACCTTCACCACCCCGGCCTGGGCGATCCGGTCGAGTTCAATGACGATGCGCCGCTGGGCGCCGTTGTCGTCGCGGCGCAGCCCGATCACGTCGCGCAGCGACCCGTCCTCGCCGAAGTTGAACTGCCCCGGGGAGAAGGAATCGGCCTCCTTGACGCGGAAGGCCTGCATGCTGAGCGGGTCGGGGCTGCCGGGCGGGGTTTTCGTCCCGTCGGGTTTCTTCCAGCCCATGAACAGGCCCCGGTAGGTGGCGACGACCTCGGCGGCCGCTCCCCCGGATTCCCGCCGCAGGATCTGCGCGCCAGCCCGCAGGATCGTCGGATCGACGTATAGCCTCGAGGCCTGGGGGTCGCTGGGCAGGGCGACGACGCCGTCGCCGTTGAAGGGCGGCAGTTCCAGGAAGTCTCCCCTGGCGACCGCGCGCTCCTCGTCGGTGGTGCCGCCCATGGCGGGGTAGACGGTGTCGGTGGGCAGCAGCGGGAAGCGCAGGGTGTGGACGACGTCTGCTCCGGCCAGGGGACCGTCGGGCCCATCGAGGTCGAGCGCAGCGACGAGATCCTTCGCGGGATCCTCGGGGTTGATCGAGTCCGCGGACACGGCGTAGCCGAAGTTGAGCGCGTACCCGCGCTCAAGGTATGCCTCGAGCAGGTCGGGGGCAAGAAGCTTCTCGAGCCAAGTCGTCATCGGATTCTCTCTCCGTCGCGGAAACCTGTTAGCAGGATCATGTCACTTCTTGGCGCCGCGTTCAGAGAACGAGCATGTCGAACAGATGGACAACAACTTCTCCAGTCGGGTTTCACGCGGCAGCAAGGAAATGATAACGGCCGGGCCGGGAGATTCTTCCCCGGCCCGGCCGTTCACCGGATCGCCCGGTCAGCTGCCGGTCCTCGGCAGGCCGGGCCTCACGGGTGGTCTCCTCGTTCCCTGTCCCGTCGGCGCCGGAGCCCCTGGGGTGGTCGGGTTCACCGTGACGGTGGGCCCAGCCGACGAGGTCGGGCCGGGCGAGGCGCTCGGATCACCGCTTTGCGACGGCGAAACGCTCGGAACACCGGCCGGCTGCGGCGACGGCGAAACACTCGGGACAACCGACGGCGAGGCGGAGGGCCCGGGGATTGGGGCGGATTCCTTGGTGTAGGTGTTGGTGACGTTCACCTTGACGGTGTCATCCTTGACGACGG
>ERZ773077.2830-NODE-2830-length-10937-cov-6.052104_pt1 | contig 10937 bp, 3 predicted proteins | sample MGYA00580612_ERZ773077 | MGnify/ENA primary metagenome ERZ773077 (study PRJEB29015, sample SAMEA2737971) | human oral metagenome | biome: human oral; feature: human-associated habitat; material: dental | place: China | collected 2021 ...
TTTGCATTTTTACAGATCAGCTGACAGATATAATAATATATCATATGTTATAAATTTAAAAATATTTTCTTCGAAGATGTTTTTTAGTTTTCCTAGTATAATTCGTACTTTTGGATATAATATTAATACTGAAAGTATACCAGAATTTATTTCAGTTTATGACAGACCGGATAAGAATAATCGATCTTTGTGGGTGGAAGGTGATGCCTTTAGTGCATATTCGAAGGAACTGATACAGAGAAATGAAGGAAATAGGCAAAAATATAATGCAATTGATGTCTGGAATATTCCTGAAGGAGTTAAAATTACAGGGAACATCCAGAAAGATAATATTAATATGAAATTACAGTATATAGGTTATATTAGATCGCCTTCTGTCCCTAGTGGGATTGATGCTATTCCAAATTTATCTTTAACTATATCAACTTCGGAGATTAATCATGTCAGATATAAATGAGAGACAATTGCGAGGGATGTTTCATAGAGATTTTATTGAAAATTTTTCTGGGAAGCGCGTTTCTTTTGATAATTATATAATGAAAATTAGAAGCTCTCCGTATATTATGAGTCAGATGACTGCACTTTATCATCAATCTGCTTCAAAAACAAATATAATTAATATAGGGTCTCAGTCAAAAGGAGATGCTACTAATAGAAAAGTATATATTAGTCAGAACGATTTTCCTGATGGAAGATCGTTTGCTGGATTTGATAAAGAACAACATGGTTACTCAGCAGATGATATCCATCTTGTTCAGTCTATCTATGTCCTTACAAGGGAAGTATCGGGAGCAATAAGTACATTTGATGCTTCAAAAATTAGCCCGGCTAATCCATATGGAAAAATAGATGCTGGGATGAGGCTGGAAAGCGAACAAACAACTAGTCAGGTTCTTGCAAGTATAGATTTAACATCTGGGGATATCTCACCTTTTAATAGGCTTAATGATATTGTTGCACGTTCTTTTGTAAATTCTTATACTCAGTTTAATCAAAGATATCAAGATCTAGGCGATATTAGATTTTATGCCGTTAATGAAAATTTCCAAAAAATTCTTTATGAAAATATAGATAAAAACACAAGAGAAGCTTATTCTCAATTAAAGGCAAATAATGATAGATACGGACATACTGTCTTTGAAGCACATGCTTTTTCAGCATTGCAACAAGCTGTATTTGGACCTATTAAGTCAGGTGACGTATCTCCTTTAAAACCAAGTAATTATTGGTGGGGAATAGTGGATAACTATAATGCTAGTTCATGGTTTTTAAATTTGCAAAATCCAATAAGTAAGCAAGTTAAAGTATCTATCCTAGAAAAAAATGGAGAGTATACTTTCAGTATATCATCTAAAGATTCAAACGGTCATTTACAGAGCGTAACTGGCCGATATAACAAGTCAGGGATGATTTCAGCTGAATTAAAATCTAATGGAATAGTTGTGACTGAGAGATTCAAAGACGGAGAAATTAGTCAGATAAATGTTAAATATAAAAACTTGGCTGATGAGACATATTTAGAAAAAAATAAAATATTTGACTATCATGGGAATAAAGTAATAATTGGTACTATTGATTATCATCTCAATGATGAGAAGGGGGTATGTACATATGAAGAAGTAGTTACAGATTTTGATGGGAAAAGAAGTTATTTCAGCTTTCTTCATGAGCAAACTCCCGATCTCAGCCAAGCTGAGCGCCAATCTTCCCCTATCATTATCGACTTCAACCGCAACGGTAAAATCGAAACCTCCGCCCTTTCAGGTAGCCTGCATTTCGACCACGACCGCAACGGCTTTGCCGAGCAGAGCGGCTGGGCGGCGGCGGATGACGGTTTGCTGGCTTTGGATTTGGACGGCAACGGCCAAATCGATCACGGCGGCGAACTGTTCGGCAATCAAACCCTGCTCTCCGACGGCAGTCGTGCCAAAAACGGTTTTGAAGCGCTCAAACAATACGATAGCAACGGCAACGGTAAAATCGATGCCGGTGATGCCGTGTGGCAAAAGCTCAAGATTTGGCGCGATGCCAACCAAGACGGCTATACCGACGAAGGCGAACTGCTGGATTTGGACGGTGCCGGCATTAAAGCCATTAATCTGAAATATAACGAAAGGAACATCACAGACGAACACGGCCACAGCCACCGCCAGTTTGGCAGCGTGGAATGGGCGGACGGCGGCCAATCCGCCGCAGTGGATGTTTGGTTCAAAACCGATACCGCCCGCAGCAGCTACTACAACGATGTATTACACAGCGCGGAAATCGATGCATTGCCTGAAGTGGCCGCCTTCGGCAACGTATATCATCTGCGCGATGCCATGAGCCGCGATGCCGAACTGCTGGCATTGGTGAAAGCCTATGTGGCAACAGAAAATCCATCCGCCGAACAGCTGAATCAGCTGATCTACCGCTGGGCGGGCGTGGAAAATGTGGCCGTCGGCAGCCGTGGCGGCAATATTGACGGCCGGAAACTGGCCGCGTTGGAAGCTTTGGTCGGCAGGGAGTTCTTGCAGGGCGGATACGGCCGCAATCCCGGCCAGCAGGCGGCCAATGTGCTGAAGCAGGAATACGATAAATTTGCCGGTTATACTGCCGCTCATATCGAATTGCAAAAGCAAGGTTCCGAATTGGCCCGCCATCTCAAAGCGTATCGCGATGAATCCGGCCAATTGGCTTTCGATTGGATGGAAACCAAGCTGTATTTGTTCCGTTTGGAGAGCGCGCACGGCATGAGTGCAGCCGCTGGTGCGGTTAAGACGCTGTTAGGCGCACTGGCCTATGCCGATACGTTAGCTGCCGGGTTTAAACGGGAAATTACTTCTTTTATCCGCACTGTTTGGCCACAGGAAAAAACTTGGCAGATTTTAAGCAGCTTTGAAGGTTTTGCCGGCAGCAGCGGCAACGACAGTCTACAAGGGGACAAAGCAAACAACATCTTGTTTGGCGATGCCGGCAACGATTATCTGAATGGATATGACGGCGACGATATCCTAGATGGCGGAGCCGGCAACGACCGTCTATCCGGTGATAACGGAGCCGACACCTATGTCTTCGGCAAAGGCTTCGGACAGGATGCGGTGTATAACTATGACAGCGACAACTCGGTTGATACCCTGCGCTTTACCGACGGTTGGAAAGCCTCCGATTTCCACTTTATCCGCAGCAATAATGATCTGTTGATTAAAGCCAAATCCGGAGGAGATCAGGTGCGGGTAGACAACTATTTCGTCAGTGATGCCGCCGCTCCCTATGCCGTCGACAGGATTGAATTTGATGACGGCACCAAGCTGGATATTGCCGCCGTTAAAGCACTGGTACAACAAGGCAGCAATGGTAATGACAGGTTATATGCCTATGCTACAGGTAGTGTCTTAACGGGATTAGAAGGGCATGATCAGCTATATGGCTCATTCGGGGATGATACCTTGCAAGGTGGAGATGGGCATGACCAACTCTACGGCGGTAAAGGTAATGACCTATTGGACGGAGGAGAAGGGCATGACTCTCTATCTGGTGGCGAAGGCAATGACCGGCTGTCGGGTGGGGGAGGAGACGATTCGTTAGATGGGGAGAATGGAGATGACATCTTAATCGGTGATGCCGGTCATGATACTTTGTATGGCGGTAATGGTGCCGATACTTACCTTTTTGGTCAAAATTTTGGCCAAGATGTCATCCATAACTCTGACAATGATCATTCTGTTGATACCATCCGGTTTATAGACAATCAGCAACGAGATGATTTCAAACTGTATCGAGCCGGAGAACATTTGATTATTGCTTCGAAAAAAAATCGTGATCAGGTTAATGTAGCCAACTATTTCCGTGATGACGCGAATAGTGCAGCGGCAGTAGATCAAATTATTTTTGCTGATGGTAGTGCCTTAGATATTGCTACGGTAAAAGCTTTGGTACAGCAAGGAAGTAATGAAAATGATGAGCTCTATGCCTATACGGCTGGTGGTACGGTATCTGGATTAGGTGGCAATGATTATTTGTATGGTGCTGCCGGTAACGATACTTTTTATGGCAATGAAGGAGATGATCACCTCAGAGGTGCGGGTGGTGATGACATACTGGACGGTGGAGAAGGCAATGACTCCTTATCCGGCGGAGAAGGCAATGATCGTTTATTGGGTGGAGATGGCAACGATTCGCTTTCTGGTGAGAAGGGTGACGATATCCTAATCGGTGGATCTGGCAATGACATACTGGTTGGTGGCAACGGTTCCGATACCTATGTCTTCGGCCGAGATTTTGGCCAAGATACGGTGAGCAATTATAGTAGTGATCGTGCTATTGATAATATTCAATTTACCGAAGGTTGGAAAGCTTCCGATTTTACTTTTACTCGTTATGGCAATGATTTGTTGATTGTAAGTAAAATTGATGCTAGCCAAGTTCAAGTGGTCAATTATTTCTATGATGATGCCAGTACATCTTATGCGATAGATCGGATAACTTTTGACAATGGAACTGAACTTGACATTGCCGCCGTCAAAGCGCTGGTACAGCAGGGTAGCGGCGGTAATGACCGCCTCTACGCCTACAGCACCGGCAGTACCCTATCAGGGTTGGACGGCAATGACTACCTGTACGGTGCGTCTGGTCAGGACATCCTACGTGGAGACGGCGGCAATGACGTTCTGTACGGCAATGACGGCGATGATACGCTGGAAGGTGGTCTAGGTAGCGACACCCTGTATGGCGGCAACGGTAATGACCGACTGCTGGGTGGCGAAGGCAACGATTATCTAAACGGAGAAGATGGCGACGATATCCTAGATGGCGGAGCCGGCAACGACCGTCTATCCGGTGGCAACGGAGCCGATACCTACATCTTCGGCAAAGGTTTCGGACAGGATGCGGTGTCTAACTACGACAGCGACAACTCGGTTGACACGGTGCGGATGCAGGGCATTAGGCTGGCTGAAACCCAATTCCGCAAAGAAGGCAGTGATTTGGTGCTGTTCGGTTATGCCGCCGGTGACTCGGTTTGCTTGAGCTCGTTCTTCAGTGGAAAGAGTCATCAGGTGGATAACTTGGTATTCGATGACCGCACTTTAACGGCAGCCGATTTTGCGCCCTATGCCAATCAGGCCAGCGGGCTGATCCAGGCCATGGCTGCATTTAGCAACAATGGCGGTAGCGGTGTGAGCAGTCCTATTAGTGCCGTTAATCCGGTAAATCCCTTGTTGGCTGCTGCATCCGTGTAACGGCGATGCCTGATTGACGTTGATGCAGTATGGATAACAGGCTACCTGAAAGCGTTGGGCTGCGTAGCGGCTGCGGTTTCAGGTAGCCTGTTTTAATGTATGCTATGGGGCGAATGATGTTGTCGAAAGTAGCGTTTGCTGCGAGTTGCCCCGGTTAGGCGGATGGTGGTGCCGTAATTTCTTCATCAGGCTACCTGAAAAACTCCCGCCGGATTTTCAGGTAGCCTATTTCGTTCTCTTTGCCACACTGCATCACCGATGCCGGATTGTTTTTGCTGTCGGCTTGACTTTCCTTCCCCGCCCAGTATGATGGCTCGACTTGGTTCGGTTGCTCCGAATTGCTGTTTGTTCACTCTTTCATTCTTCGATTGATTTCCATCCCATGTCTGCCACTTCCACCCCTTCTTCAGTTTCTCACGCATCTTCTCCCGCCCCGGCTTTGGCCGCCCTGATCCTGATGGCTCATTTCCACGGTGTGGCCGCCAATCCGGCCGATATTCTGCACCGCTTTGCTGCCAACGGGCAGGATTTGACCGAAACCGAATGGCTGCTGGCCGCCAAGGAGTTGGGGCTGAAGACCAAGCCGGTGAAACATGATTTGGCGCGGTTGCACATGTTGGCACTGCCGGCGGTGGTGTGGCGTGAAGACGGGCAGCATTGTGTGCTGGCTAAGATCGATGGGGAACGCTACCTGATTCAGGATGTGGTGGCCGGGCGTTCGGCGGTGTTGGATCAGGCCGAGTTTGCCGGACGCTACGGCGGCAGGCTGATTTTGGTTACCTCCCGTGCTTCGGTGCTGGGGCAGCTGGCCAAGTTTGATTTCACTTGGTTTATCCCTGCCGTTATCAAATACCGCCGGATTTTCTTGGAAGTGCTGGCGGTATCGGTGGTGTTGCAGCTGTTTGCGTTGGTGACGCCGCTGTTTTTTCAGGTGGTGATGGATAAGGTATTGGTGCACCGCGGCTTCTCTACGCTGGATGTGATTGCGGTTGCCTTGTTGGTGGTAACGTTGTTTGAAGTGGTGCTGGGCGGGTTGCGCACCTATATTTTTGCCCACACCACGTCGCGTATTGACGTGGAGCTGGGCGCACGGCTGTTCCGCCACCTGCTGAGCCTGCCGCTGGCCTATTTCGAACACCGCCGTGTGGGCGATACCGTGGCGCGGGTGCGCGAGCTGGAGCAGATTCGCAATTTCCTCACCGGCCAGGCGCTGACTTCGGTGCTGGATTTGTGTTTTTCGTTTATTTTCCTGGCCGTGATGTGGTATTACAGCGGCTGGCTCACGCTGGTGGTCATCGTGTCGCTGCCGCTATATGCCGTGTGGTCGGCCACCATCAGCCCGATCCTGCGCGCCCGGTTGGACGACAAATTCGCCCGCAATGCCGATAATCAGGCCTTCCTGGTGGAATCCGTTACCGCCGTGGGCACGGTAAAAGCCATGGCTGTGGAGCCGCAGATGACGCGCCGCTGGGATCAGCAGCTGGCCGCCTATGTCAGCTCCGGCTTCCGCGTTACCCGCCTGGCCACCATCGGCCAGCAGGGCGTGCAATTGATTCAGAAGCTGGTTACCGTGGCCACCCTGTGGCTGGGTGCCCGGCTGGTGATCGACGGCAAGCTCACCGTCGGCCAGTTGATTGCCTTCAATATGCTGGCCGGGCAGGTGGCCGCGCCGGTAATCCGGCTGGCGCAGCTGTGGCAGGATTTTCAGCAGGTGGGCATTTCCGTGGCGCGTTTGGGCGATATTCTTAACACCCCCACTGAACACCCCGCCTCTCGCATCGCACTGCCCGATATCAAAGGCGACATCGCCTTCGAACGCGTTTCCTTCCGCTACCGCCCCGACGGCGCGGAAATTCTGCGTGATTTGAGCTTGCACATCCGCGCCGGGGAAGTGCTCGGCATCGTCGGCCGCTCCGGTTCGGGCAAATCCACCCTCACCAAGCTGGTGCAGCGCCTGTATGTACCCGAGCGCGGTCGCGTGCTTGTGGACGGCAACGATTTGGCGCTGGCCGACCCGGCCTGGCTGCGGCGGCAGGTGGGCGTGGTGCTGCAGGAAAACGTACTGCTCAACCGCAGCGTGCGCGACAACATCGCCCTGGCCGACCCCGGCATGCCGCTGGAGCGCGTGATGCATGCCGCCAAGCTGGCCGGCGCCCATGATTTCATTATGGAATTGCCCGAAGGCTACGACACCATGGTGGGCGAACAGGGTGCAGGCCTTTCCGGCGGCCAGCGCCAGCGCATCGCCATCGCCCGCGCCCTAGTCGGCAACCCGCGCATTCTGATTTTAGACGAAGCCACCAGCGCGCTGGACTACGAATCCGAACGCGCCATCATGCAGCAGATGCAGGCCATCTGCCGCAACCGCACCGTGCTCATCATCGCCCACCGCCTCTCCACCGTGCGCATGGCCAACCGCATCATCGCCATGGACAAAGGGCAGATTGTCGAGCAGGGCAGCCATCAGGAACTCTTGGCCAAAGAAGACGGCTACTACCGCTACCTGCACCAGCTGCAGAATGGCTAGGCGGTACACAGAAATATAGAAAGCCAAGTTAAATCTCCAATACAAGGCGAACCAATGCTGTAGCGAAGTTAAGCTGGTTTGCTATCAAGCTACAGCCAAATAAATAAATCGCCGCCTGTAGTGCAACAAGAGGCTACCTGAAAGTAAAACTTCAACGAAGTTAAAACTTTCAGGTAGCCTCATTGCTATGCACTCTGCCTACCATCGTAGACAAATCAAGCACGGTACACGTTGGCTAACTTATCAGCCAGCAACGGAACAGGCTACCTGAAAACGCAACGCAGCGAATTTTCTGCGAAGCTAAAATTTTCAGGTAGCCTGTTATTCCTATACCAAGTTAATCAGGTATTGCCATTACAGAGTTGAAGCCGCCAACAACGGATTAACCGGATTGGACATCGTGCTGGCGCCACTCAAACCGCTGCCGTTGTTGCTGCCAAAGCTGGCCATGGCCTGAATCAGATTATTGGCATTAGCAACGTATTGGTTGTAGTCGAAATGCTCGACAGTGCGGTCATCGAAAGCGAATTTGACATGACGGGCATCTTGGTCGCTGAAGTAGTTGTTTACGGTAACCTGATCGTTACCGCCATAGGCCTTAACCACCAGATTATTGCCGGAACGGGAGAAGGCCACATTGGCAGAAGAAGCGCCCTCAAAACGCAGGGTATCAGCCTGATCGGCAAAGTGGGCATAATCAGTTACAGTATCCTGGCCATGTCCTTTGGCAAAGACATAGGTGTCTGATTCCCAGTTTCCTCCCAGCAGAAGGTCGTTACCGGCACCTCCGATCAAGGTATCGTGGCCGGCACCGCCGCTGAGCGTGTCATCACCCTCACCGCCTTCCAGCCGGTCATCGCCATTCTCACCAATGAGCGAATCGTTGCCGGTACCGCCCAACAGGGTGTCGTTGCCGTTGCCGCCAAACAGTCTGTCGTCACCGGCACCGCCGTCCAAACGGTCGTTGCCGTTGTAGCCATGCAGGAAGTCATTACCGGCACCGCCATACAACAGGTCGTTATCCGTACCACCAGCCAGATTATCATTGCCATCCAGGCCAAAAACGATATTGTGCTGATTGGTGTTTAGGGAGTCGTTTTTATCTGTGCCAGCTGAGAAACCCACTTTATTTAGTGCTTCACTGCCCAACACCTCTGCATACCTATCCAACACCCCGGCAGCAACGGCCTCTTGGGTAAACCGTTCCAACAAGCTGGTTAGGGCACCCAATTCTGGCGAGGCGGGGTTTTGCTGGTTGGCCAGGAATTCGCCCAAGTCCACAAATGCTTTTTGCGCGTTTTGGGCGTGTGTTTTTTCAAACAGGGCGCTTACGCCGCTGAAATCCAGCTTCAACTGACCGTTATCCAGCGTGAAGGCTACGGCGTCAAGATAGGGTTTCAGGCGGGTTTGGAACAGCAGGCCTTGGTAGAGGCTGTGCTCCAGCTGGGCGTAGGTGGTGTTGGCCACGCGGATGATTTCTTTCACTTGTTCCAACGTGCCGTAGCCCAGTGTGCGGGAGTCTTCGCCGGTGAAAGCATCCAACAGGCGGATTTTGTCTTGCAGCGCGTTAAATTCGGCCTGCAGCTCGGGAGAAATGTTTACTTTGCCGTTACGCAAAGCCTGCAGCTGAGAAGGCGTGAGCGGTACGCCTTGGCCGGCGGTGCCGGATGCCTCGGTGGCGGCTGTGAGCGTGGGTGTGTAGCTGCCGTAGCGGGCATCGGTTTTGCCCCATTCGGCGGCCAGCTGTGCCAGCAATGCCGTTTGCTGCTCTTTGGTTTCGGCAGCGGCATATTGGCGCAAAACCGCATCCAAAGCAGGCGACAAAGCCGCTGCTTCGCGCAAATCGCGCAGGCGGCCGATGCCGGAGAGGTTCGGATTTTGTAGCTGCTCGGCGGTTAGTTCTACATGATCGTTGAAGCGGCTGAACAGCGGATCGTTGGCGAGCAGCAAATCGCCCATCTGGCGGGTTTGGCCGTCGGTGGTGGTGTAGCTGCCTTCCTGCGCCAGCGTGTTGCCGTCGCCCAGGCTTCGGTTGGTGTTGCGGAATGAGGTGCTAAGCGACTGCACCTTGGCCTGCTCCAGCGTGAGCAGCTCGCCCTCCTGACTGATGCCGTCTTGATTGAGATCGCGCCAAACGCGCAATGAAGAAAATGCCTTGTCGGCCGCATCGATTTTGCCGTCGCCGTTGTCGTCCAAATCGGCCAGCGCGGCAAAACCGTGCGCTGCCGTGCCGCCGTTTTGCAGATGGGTGGCGTCGCCGAACAGTTCGCTGCCGTTGTTGATGATGCCGTCGCCGTTGCGGTCGTACACCAACAGCCCGTCTTCTTTGCCCACCCAGCCCGAGGCCGTGCGGATACCGTCGCCGTCGTGGTCGAAGAGGCTACCTGAAAGCTGGTTGGCGGCGACGGTACGGATACCGTTACCGTCGAGGTCTAGGGCGAGGGGATCAACAATACGGAAATATTTGGAGCGTTTTTGCTTTGACCATGGATCAAGGACACAGTGTTGCCCATCGTTATACCAACCTCCTAATGGAAATGGCAATGCCGGACCTTTTTGTTTTTCATAATTAGGGTCATATGGGATATATTCAGGAGTATCAAAGGGGAATTGTCTTTTATCCACAGTCCCTGTTTTATCAAGGATAAGTTCTCCTCGTTCTAATGCATTTGCGACTTTTTGAGCGATTTCCTCCCTAGTCTCAGAAGTTGCACCAATTTTTCTTCCAGCATAATTGTTCCAGTAATCCATATTAAACTCAGATGGGGGAACCTTTTCTCCTTTTGGTAGCACAACATTCATCATTTCTCCAACAAACTCATGTGCTCCTCCCCCAAGGCTTGAAATGACTCTATTGTATTCATATGTCATTACTGCACTGCTATAGGCATGTCGAAAAGCGTCCCATCTCATATCAGTTTCAGAGTTATCATGGAATCCATATTTTGTTGCGAAGATTGATGCTTCTTCTTCATATTTTTGTACAACATTACTTGGATTTAGAAGATCTAAATAGTTTGCCATTTTATAGCTCCCTCACGTCTTAGAAATTATAGCTGATCTATTTATAAAAACACTTACCAAAATTCTCTACTTTTATTGAGAATCCAATAATCGTACTGGCTTGATTTATACTAATATTTTTGATTATATAAGGATTATGATTGTTCTCCATTAAAAAGATTAAACTA
>ERZ773077.2834-NODE-2834-length-10933-cov-5.145891_pt1 | contig 10933 bp, 10 predicted proteins | sample MGYA00580612_ERZ773077 | MGnify/ENA primary metagenome ERZ773077 (study PRJEB29015, sample SAMEA2737971) | human oral metagenome | biome: human oral; feature: human-associated habitat; material: dental | place: China | collected 2021 ...
TCTTTTTTTGTCAAATATTTCTTACTGGCAACAACAATAACAGCATTATATCCAACTTGCCTTGCTTCATTTTCATCAAAAACTATCAATTGACCTGAACCCAAAGGAAGAAACCCTTTTATATTTATAAAATCTTTTTCTTTATCAAAAAAATCTTTTTTCGTACTCTGTATCATTCCTGTATTACCCTTAAAAAATGCTACTTTTTTACCGCAAAAATCAAATGTACCTTTGTTTTTTTGAAAACGACAGTTCAAATACTTACTTTCACATAAATTCAAGGTTGATAGAGTGTCTTTTCCCACTTTTGTAAGACAATCCGAAATATCTTTAGGTATATTTTCTGTTAATTGTTCTTGCCCCATCAGGCAACTATTGAAAATAAAAAGCATACAGAATATTAGAGCTAATTGTTTCATTCCTTTTATTGATTTAATAGATAAAAAAATGTCTTTAACCATATTTTTAGAATTTAAAATAGAATAAAAATTTTACAACTGATCAGGAGAATAATACCATTCGTCTCTTATCGCTTGCTATTTCGCTCCTTCTTATTTTTTCAGTCTCTCTCTGATAATTTCACGTTCTTTTAATCTCTCCTCTAACAACGGTTTTAAAATTCTACTAACTATTGAGACGTATCATTAAGAAGTAAATTACCCTTATTCTCCTTTTTGTTACATACTATCTAAAATACCCCGAAAGCTCTACCTTTTTTATCAGTTTTTGGGCTTTTTTATAATGCTTCTTTGTGAATTCATTTAGTTCTATTAAATCCTTATAGTAAGTACGATAAACATACATCTTATCGCCAAATAGCAAAAGGTAATTTTTATTACCATGTTTCATTTTATAATCTGCAAAATATTTGGTTGGAGGAATCTTTGAATTGTGCAATATAGCTCTATGTCCTAAAAATAAATGTCCAAGTTCATGGAAAATAATAAACAATGAAGTCCTATCTCCCCGGCAAGCTAAATCGTAAGTGGTTTCAGGAATTGTGATCGTAAATGTATTTGGATCAAAATGCCCTCGAGTGAGATTTTTTGTTGACTTCTCCCATTCTTCGTCAGATTTTACCGACAGATTAATGATAAAATTACTCCTTTCCTCAATTTGCTGAAAAATCTTTTCACATTTCTTGCGAGCTCGTTTATTAAGCTCAAATTCATTACAAAAATTTACAGCAATGGAGGCAACCTCTACCTCTTGCATAGGATGCACTCTATTTCCGCGCAATTCGTATGTACTCATTTAATCTCCTTTTCATGATTGATACGAGTTAATAATTCCGATATTTGAGCTAATTCTTGAGCGGTATAGCGCGAGTTAGCAAATCCTGCTACAAGCATTTTATGATTTTCTGATAAGCCTTCAATCGGTACATTTTGGTTTGATACATCAGCTAATTGTTGCAAATTAGCAAGTACAATCCCTTTTCTTTTAAAAAAATGAGCTATATCAGTGACCCATTTTTTAGGAATTTTCTTACTACCTGTTTCCAGCCCGCTCAAATATGCCGGGGTAGTATTTAATGCCTGAGACATTGTAAGCAAAGTTTCGCCGGCATCAATTCTAGCCTTACGAACAGTCTTGCCAAATTCTGTAAGTGCCATAAATTATTCTCCTAGTTAGTGGTTAAATTACTCTACTTGAGTAATATTCTGAATAATACCTTATGATAAAAAATAATTCAACCATTTTAGTTAAATTATTTTACGATAAAAACGCCCTTTCGGGCGTTCTCATATTTCCTGGATAGATAAATTCGGTATTTATTTAGATTAGTTTAATCCAATGATTTCCCAACGGTTGTGAGATTGACCATCGATTTTACCTTTTTTCACGTTAGTGATGTAATCGATCATCATATTTTGGATAGTGCCTTTTTCACGACCCATTGCCACTTTAGATTCCCAAAGTACTGGGATTTGTTGGCCTTCCCAAATACCACCTTTACCGTTTAATTGAGCGAAACGATATGAGTTCATGCCCACTTTTAATTTCATATCATCAGTTACCGGTTTGCCGTCAGCAAGGGTTAAACCAACGATTTTGCTACCTTGTGGATTACGTAAGTCAATTTTGTAATTTACGCCACCGAAAATGTCGTAAGTCACATATTTTGATTTTTTACGTTCCGCATTATAACGATATTCGGTGTCACCTGGTTGGATGGTATCGAAGTAGTTAGCCGACCATTCCATATATTCTTTTAATTGTTTACCGGTCAGTTCATAAACGGTGACATCACCACCTGCATAACGATAGTTAAAGATGATGTCTTTTTTCTTGATATCGCCTTTGTTCATACGTGCTTTTTGGTGGTCGAAAGAGAAAGTCACCACATCTGCACCACTGTAATGTTGTTCAACATCATTAATGAATGAAGACAAACCTGTATCTCTTGAGAATGCAGCAGATACACCGTGTTTGGTCTCTTGTGGTACCATTTCGTTTTCGGTTTGACCAATCACCACATTGTTTAATTCACGTAATTTCTCGTGGTAAGGTTTATAGATTTCCGCAATTTTCTTATCTGCTTCAAGTTCTTTAACTGGAACGGTTTTGGATTCTTTCTTCACCAATTTCACTTCTTTTTTATCGTTGATATCAAAAGTGAGATCCACTTCAGATACCACGGTACCGTAACGGTGTGGTTCAGTGATTAGTGTGTTTTTAATGGTTTCACTTGGTACATCTTTGTGCATGTGACCCGCGATAACTACATCAATGCCATCTACTGCATTGATCACATCACGCATACCGGTATCAGGAATCTTGTTTTCATTCTCGATACCCATGTGAGCGATCACAATAATTGCATCAACACCTTTTGCTTTTAACTTCTCAACTTGTGTACGTGCTTCTTCAGTTGGTGAAGTAAATTTCATGTCTTTTAAGTTGCTCGTGTCTTCTTCAAATTTTGCTGACATTGGGGTACTTAAACCGATAATCCCTAGTTTCACGCCATCTTTTTCAATGATGGTTGTCGCATCAATATAACGTTTGTCGTTTTTCTTATAATAGAAGTTTGCGGTTAATTTTTTCGCTTTGATGTCTTTTAAGATTTCATCTAATGCTTCCATCCCAAAGTTAAACTCGTGGTTACCCAATACGAAAACATCGTATTTCATTTCGTTTAATACTTTTGGAATTGGGTGATCTTTGTAATATTTTTTATCTTTTGCGAACACATCGACTTGGTTATCTTGGATCGCATCGCCCACATCCACTAATACCACGTTTTTGTTGTTTTTACGCACATCTTTCACATAAGTTGCGATTTGCGCATAAGAACCAGATTTATCTTCTACGTCTGCGCCATAGCTCCAAGGTACAACGCGACCATGAATATCAGAGGTACCCAATATTTTAATATTTACTTCTTGTGCCATTGCTGTACTCACAGCAGAAAGCGCAAATAATGAGCAAAGTAATTTTTTCATAAAATTTCCTTTAAAGTTGCACAAAGTGCGGTTAAAAATGCTGGAGAATTATAGCGATGAATTGATTACCAACATAATTTTATTTTGAAGAAAAATAAAATTTGTGAGCTTGATCACATTTCATTTGGAGGATTAATGTCCTGTTTGAGAAAACAAGTTAATCACTAAAACACCGCTGATAATCAATGCCATACCAATCAGCCCAGCGGTATCGATTTTCTGACCAAAAGCGAAATACGCCACAATGGCCGTCAAAACAATGCCAACTCCCGACCAAATGGCGTAAACCAAGCCTACGGAAAGTGTGCGGAATACAAGAGAGACAAAATAAAATGAAATGGCATATAAGGTTAATGAGCCTATTGTAGGTAAAAGTTTGGTAAAGCCATCGCTGACTTTTAATAAATTCGTTGCCACAATTTCAAGGCAAATCGAAATAGCGAGTAATGTCCAAGGATTCATATCAATCAAAAAGTAAAATAGAAAGTCGCTATTCTACCTTAAGCGGCTGATGGATGTAACCGAATTTGGCGAGCCATGGCTTGCATATAAGGCGCCGTTTGTTCAAAGAAATAACGGTAAGAGACACATAAATAATTATGTGGATTGGGTTCATTTTCGAGAGAAATAAAACGATGTTTCGGGCAGCCGCCATAACAGAGTTTACGAAACTCACAACGCCGACAAAGTGCGGTCAATTTTTGTGATTTTTCTAAACCGAATTGTTGCTGTTTACTGGAAAGCACAATCTCCGTTAAAGGTTGCTGAGTTAAATTCCCCATCTTGTATTCGGGATACACAAAATGATCGCAAGCATACACATCACCATTGGCTTCTGCCACAAGAGATTGACCGCAAGTGGGTTGATGAACACAAGTTGTAGAAGGATAACCGAGCCATTGTCCTAGTAAATTATCAAACTGCGACACATAAATTTTTCCTACATCATGAGCATACCATTCATGAAAGACATCCACGAGAAATTGCCCATAACCTTCTGATGGTACTGAAAAATCGGTTACTGATTGTGTTTTGGTATGACGTTCGACGATAGGAATAAACTGCATATAAGTCGAACCAAGCTGTTTGAGCGCTAAATAGGTTTCTCTTCCTTTTTGCCAGTTTTGATCGTTAATGACGGTTAAGGTGTTAAATTCCACGCCATATTCTTGCAGCAAATTTAACGCTTTTACGACTTTTTCAAAAGTGGGATTGCCATTACCTGAAATACGATAACGATTATGCACAGCACTTAAACCGTCAATAGAAAGCCCAATGAGAAAATGATGTTGTTTGAAAAATGCAGCCCATTGCTGATTAAGAGCAATGCCATTGGTTTGAAAGGCGTTTGTAATCTGTTTGCCTTGAGCAAATTCCTGCTGATATTCAACGGCTTGCTTATAAAAATCTAAGCCTAAGAGAGTCGGCTCCCCACCTTGCCAAGCAAATTCAACCACATTCCCTGCATGCGATTGGATATAGTTTTTGACGTAATGTTTTAAGGTGTCTTTCGACATAAAAGGCGCATGTTGCCCAAACTGTTCTGATTTTTCCAAATAAAAGCAATATTCACACTGAATGTTACAGTGAAAACTGCTTGGTTTTGCCATTAAGTGAAAATGAGCTTGTGGTGGAAAAACAGACATCAACCATCCTTTGTTACAACATTATTGATGACCTGATATTCGGTCTAATGCGCCATTTTGTTTGAATTCTTTTGCAATACGAATCGCGGTTTCAGTTTCACAGCCAGCGTATTCTGCAATTTCACGATATGTCCAATTATAATCAGGAAAATGTTGTTTGAGAAAATACAAACTATCCATCACGCGATCTAAAGTACGCAAATAGGCACTTTTTGCCAAACGTTCTTCTGCTTCGCGTAATTCATCTGCCAAAATCTGTAATAAACATTGACTCATCACTGTATTGTGTGTGAAAAATTCACTCACTACATTAGGTTTGATGCGAGTAATCTCCGCATCAATTAAGACTTTTGCATTGCAATGATAATGTTTATCTGCCATCGAAAACAAAGTTCGAAAACCAAAATAATCGCCCTTGGAATATAATCGCACTAAGCTTTCCTTGCCATTTTCAAGGGTATGAAATAAGCCAATCAAGCCTGCTTGCACATAATAAAATTCATGCGCTACCTCACCTTGCTGATACAAGAAGGATCCTTTCGGCAAGTGATATAACTCGGTGAGCTGACAATGTGATAACTCTGTAGGCTTGATTGCGCAATTTTCCATAATCGTCCCTTAAAAGTGCGGTCAATTTTTTATTGGTTTTACACTTCGTTTATAATCCGATATACCCAGTTTTCTAGCGGATCATTTAAACGTTTCATTTCTTGACGCATTTCTTCCAACATCTCTTTTTTAACTGCTTCATATTCTGGCTTATAGAATAAATTATACATTTCAGCTGGATCGTTTTTCACATCATAAAGCTCACAAATATCCGAAGCATTAAACACTAATTTATAGTCTTTACGGTGCCACATGCGTTGTTCAAAATAGACGAAATGCCCCGCCAACTGTGCCAATATCCCTTTGCGTTGATTATCTTGATGTTGACGAACAATCGGCAAAATACTTTCCCCTTCAAAGGCTTGGGGAATCGGCTGATTAGCCAGATCATAAACGGTTGAAGTTAAATCATGGAGATAGACGAGGTTATCATCTTGTTGATTAACGCGGTTTGAATTTGGGTCTTTGATAATCATCGGAATATTGTAGGTGGTATCAAACATGAACTCCCCTTTTTCAATCATTCGATGAGCACCCATCGCATCCCCATGGTCAGCAGTTGCCACAATAAAAGTGCGGTCATAAATACCGTTGTTTTCTAAGAAGGTAAATAGCTCACCAATTGCATCATCAATCAAGGTGATATAACCCCAGAATTTTGTGATCACTTCTTTCCAATGATCTTCGCTCGCTTCCCACATGCCCCACATTTTAGAGATGGTACGATAGTGTCCTGGTTTGCCTTCTAGTGGCTTGAAGAAGCTTTCATCTAGCACCACATCTTCTTTTTTATACATGGAATAATAAGGTTCTGGCACGATACAAGGCGTATGCGGTCCCCAGAAATTAATCCATGTAAAGAACGGTTTATTTTCAGCAAGTGATTCACTAATATAACTTTTCGCTTCATCAATGATGAAATACGGGATGGTTTGTTCTTTTGTGCCTGAAAGCAAACCACAAAGTTCTTGTACACGTAAATGAGGGTTATCACCGAAATAAGCACGGCTCACTTCAGGAATTTCATAGCCTTTTTCATCTAACCATTCTTTATAACGATTGGAATGTGTCGGCGGTTGGTTGAACACTAAATTTTTATACACACCACTGCCCGGATAACCATAGCCATCAAAGTTATGCCCTTTAATGCCATAATCTTCCGGCACGGATTTTGTACCCACGTGCCATTTACCCACAACATAGGTGTTGTAGCCGTCTAGTTTACCGATATTCGGTGCAGCTTCGCTCACTTCACCTGTACCGCCTTTTTCACCATTACGAATGATGCCATGGGTAGATGGCATTAAACCGGTAAAGAGCGAAGTCCGTGCGGGCCCACAAACGGAAGCAGGCGTAAAGGCATTATTAAAACGCACGCCATCTTTAGCTAGACGGTCAATATTCGGGGTTTTAACGATCTGATGACCATAAGCCCCCAACATATCTTTACGCACTTGGTCGAGTAAAATATAGATAATGTTCATACACAATCCTTATCTATTTTAAGGGCGTACGTGATATACGCCCGACTGCTTAATGTTGGTTAGAAAGATGTAATTGATGTTCTGTTTTTTCATTTTTTGGTCTAAAGACAATCAACACAATGAGTTGTAATACCGCATACACTTCCAACACTAACATTGGATTGCCATCTGGTGAAGCAATACCAATTGGTGATAAGAATGCATAAAGCGCAATTAAACCAAGAATTAATGAAACAGATGTTACTTTAATGTATTTCCAATTGGTTAAGTCTACATCGCCTTTATTGATGGTATTTTCCACATAAGGTTCACGTTTTAAGAATTGACCTAGAATCAACATGAAAACAACATCAAATACGAATAATCCACCCATCACATACACGAAATTGATTTTCACATTGAACACCCAAACAATACTGAAATAAAGTACTACGTGTACAAGTAAAGCAATACGTGCAGCCAAGCCAGAAACAGTTTTATTAAATAAACCCACAGCAAATAACGCCACGATTGGAATATTCACAAAACCGGCAAAGCGTTTAGTGATTAAGAAAATACCATCTGTACCGAACATCAAAAGTGGGCCAATAATCATGGTCACAATCGCCATAATGGTTGAGACTTTTTTCGCATAGACGATCAACTCTTGATCGGTACGTTGTTTTTTACTGATAGATGGTAATAAGTCTTTACAATAAATGGTCGCTGCAGAGTTTAAGAATGAGTTAAAGGTACTTAAAATTGCACCGAAAAGTGCGGCAATAAAGAAGCCTTGTAATGCAGTCGGCATCACTTTATTCACCAACAATGGATAAGAGGTATCAATTGGATTTAAGCCTTCACCTAGAATATGGAAACTCAATAAACCCGGTAAATTAAGAATAATCGGTAATGTGAGTAGGAAGAGTGCTGCAATTAAAATCCCTTTTTGACCCGATGCTAAATCCTTCGCCCCTAAACAACGTTGTACGATGGCTTGGTTCGTTGTCCAATAGAAGAAGTGAACAACCATAATACCGGTAAAAATTGTCGGCCAAGGGGTAGAGTCGGTTGAACTACCAATAGCGTTCCATTTTTCAACGTGGGTGGTAGTGATGATATTCAACCCTTCTGAAATACTGCCATTACCTAAATAAAGTAACGCAAATACAGGTACAAGCAACGCACCAATCACTAAGATCACGGCATTGATGGTATCGGAAACGGCTACCGCTTTTAACCCACCAAAAATCGCATAAATCGCACCCACTACACCGATAGCAATCACGGTATAGACAATTGCCTGTGCATAGCTTAATCCGAAGATCGTTTCTAGATTGAAGATTTTATTAAAGGCAATCGCTCCAGTATAAAGTGCGGTCGGAATAACGATTAAAAGATAAAAGACTAAGAATAATCCAGACATAATCAAACGTGTTTGTCGGTCAAAGCGATTTTCAAAGAATTCAGGAATGGTGGTATAACCGTTACGCAAATATTTCGGCAACATATAAAGCGCCAAGAAACAAAGCGGAATCACCGTTGGTACTGTCCACGCAATAATAGAAAAGTTGTTTTGATAAGAAACGGCATTCACCCCAATCAATTGCTCAGTAGAAAGTGAAGTTAAAACCATTGAGCAACCAATCACAATACCGCTTAATCCTCGTCCCGCTAAGAAATAACCTTTCGAGGTGGTTAAATCATCGTTTTTTGTCCACAGCCATGAAATATAGGCCACTAAAGCCGTTACGATGAGGAAACTCAAAACCGTTAATAGCATACGCTCCTCCTTGTAGAAGCCAATATTAAATTCCATTTATAGACTACTGCTAGGTGTATAAAGAGCATATGATAATTGTCATACTGATTGTGTGAGAAGGATCACAAAATTAAAATAAAGTCTGTTTTTATAGAGAATTATGAGCAAGATCATAAATTATTTATTTATCCAAAAGAATAATAATGCCGTACTCCCACAAAAAAGGAGTTTGAAATGAGTTTACAGTTAATTTTTATTTTAATTTTATGTGGTGTGATGACAAATATAATGTCCGCTATTTTTGGCATTGGTGGCGGCGTATTGATGGTACCTATTCTCTACACTTTATTCCCACAGTTCCCTTTACAAATGATTGCTGCAACATCATTGACGATTGTCATGGGGTCATCCTTTATTAACTTAATTTATTTTTACAAGCAAAAAGTATCGATTAATTACAAAGCGATGCTCATTTGGTCTGTGGGTATGATTATTGGTGTGCAGCTTGGATTCGAATCCAGTTTTTATGTACCTGATATTGCTATTATCAGTGTATTTGTTATCACGCTTTCCCTATTGGCAATTCGTACTATTTTTAGTAAAGAAACCGCAATAACTCAGCAATCTACAGCAGATGAAACAATTAAAGGGATCGGTCTTTCAACGGTAGGCGGATTTATTGCTGGCATGACAGGCATTGGCGGTGGCTCAATTATGGCGCCTTTAATTGGACAATTAAAATCCGTTAAAGCCCATCAAATTGCCCCTTATACCAATGCGATGATGTTTATTGGTGGACTAGGTAGCCTTTATGGCTATCTTTCAAAAAACTCAACTTATCACTTTGGGTGGCAAATCGGTTATGTCAATTTTTCGATTGTGATTATTGTTGTGCTAAGTGCTTTTGTAACCGGATTTTTCTCAATGAAAATCCGAGGCAAATTATCACCGCACTTAGTCAAAAAACTATTAGGTATTATTTTATTAGTAATCAGCGCTTATATGTTACTTATCCATTCCATAAAATAAAAATGGCAGAGGAAAACGCCCTCTGCCATTTCGGTTATTTTTCTTCTTTTTTCACTTCATCCCATAGAATATCCATTTCGATTAAAGAAAGATCTTTAAGTGATACGCCTCGTTCTAATACCTTTCCTTCGACTTTGCGAAAACGTTGTTCAAATTTATTATTCGCCTTACGTAAAGCCTCTTCTGCGTTACATTTAAGGTGACGAGACAAATTGACTGCCGCAAAAAATAAATCCCCAATTTCCTCTTCTATTCTTTCTTGATTGCGAGGTGTTTGGTTGACCTCATCTCGCACTTCCTTCAATTCTTCTTCAACTTTAGCAAATACAGGCTCGAGCTCATTCCAATCAAATCCAATCTTTGAACACTGTTTTTGCATTTTCTGTGCTCTTAACAATGCTGGAAAAGCATTCGGAACATTATCTAAAATAGACTGTTGTTTTTGAGCTGATTTTTCTTGTGCTTTGATGCTGTTCCAACGGGCTAACGCTTCTTCTTCATTTCCAGCTGTTGCATCACCAAATACATGAGGATGACGACGTACAATCTTTTCAGAAACATCATTAAGAACATCATCAAATGTAAAATAACCATCTTCAGAAGCAAGCTGACTGAAAAACACCACCTGTAATAAAAGATCACCAAGCTCTTCCCTTAAATTCGCAATATCTTTCTTTTGGATGGCATCAATGACTTCATAAGTTTCTTCAGTTAAACAAGGAATCATGGAGTCATAATTTTGTTTAAGATCCCAAGGACAGCCGCCATTAGGATTACGTAATTGTGCAATTAATTGAATAAAATCTTGAATAGAATAATGCATAAGAATATCTCTGAAACACTAAAATGCAATTAGTATAAAACGAATAGCAAAATAGACAATATTCTTATAAAAATTAAAGATAAATTGATATGGAATAATGGCAGGGGCGGAGAGGCTCGAACTCCCAACACCCGGTTTTGGAGACCGGTGCT
>ERZ773077.2835-NODE-2835-length-10932-cov-8.719960_pt1 | contig 10932 bp, 15 predicted proteins | sample MGYA00580612_ERZ773077 | MGnify/ENA primary metagenome ERZ773077 (study PRJEB29015, sample SAMEA2737971) | human oral metagenome | biome: human oral; feature: human-associated habitat; material: dental | place: China | collected 2021 ...
CAACTTTTTCCCGCCGAACCGCCTGGCCCGCCCTGTTTTCAGACGGCCTTTTCGGACTTGGGTAAAAATGCGGATACAGTCCGTCTGCCGTGACGGTTTGCCGGATATTTGACTTTAGCACGAAAACCCTTACTCCATAAGGGTTGCGATAGAAAAAACATTCCGCAAAACACGGTTTATAGGCGTAGATTTCCCTTTTAAAATCAAAGCCCGTAAAATTTTTGCGGAACGTTTTTCGGGTGATTTCAACCCTCTGAAATTCAGACGGCCTCATAGGGCTGCCTGAATAAGGAATCTTGAAAATAGTTTAGCGATGCCGTATATTCCGACGCAAGGGATTTATTTCCAACATCAGCTTAGGGAGATGACTATGAGGCATATTTACTCAGAGGGCTGGGAAGTCTGAAATCTTGTATTTCACCAAACCGTTTGTGCGGTTTGGTTGATTTTTGGTTAGTAATAATTTAGTATTGATGAAGTAGTATCTCACGACAGGCGTTGACTGGTGAAAGCAGCAACTTTTTAATGTGTAATTTTCTAAGGATTTGCTATGAAAAACGTTTGCTTTGCCTTACTGATAACCTATCAGGACGGGTATGATGACAATTAGCCTTTCAGACGGCCTTTTAATTGCACAAGCGGTAATTCTCTTCATCGGATTGGGATTTACCGCTTTGTCTGTTTGGAATACTAAAAGAGATAACCGCCGCATGGCAACTGTAGATTTAATCCTGCGCCAGCGTGAAAATAAAACCTTAAATGATGCAGTATATATTATAACCAGCTTGGTTAAAGGCAATGATTTTCCTAGCCTGCATCAATATTTGGATAAAGAAAAACATCCGAACGAACGAAAAGCAATTTTGGATTTGCTGAATTACCGTGAATTTGTGGCGGTAGGTATCAATATTGGCATCATTGACGAAGAGATTTACAAGCGTTCATATTATAATATTATTTTGCGGGACTGGAAGTGGATGCGCCAGACTGTCGAATCGATACGCAATAGTGAAAAAGGACATTCGACTAATTTCCAGGACTTTGAAAAATTGGTCAAACGCTGGCAAAAGCATCCGCTCAAAAAAAATATTTAAAGATGTTTGAAAACCAATCCCCACTTCATACAGGCGGGGATTTTGTTTTCAGACGGCCTATCATTTCGGTGGCTCCAACAAAATGATTAACCCATCCACTCGCGGCAGATTTTCAACAGGGCTTGCGTTTTACTGCCGCCCGCCTTTTCAATGGCGGCAAGAATCACATCGACATCCGCCGTCCTGCCGCGTCTGAAAGAACAATGGCTGCAACGGCAGATTATGAAAACCGCAGGCGTGTAAGGTTTGAGGCCGTCTGAAAACGGCGGCCTTTCAATTTGCTGAAGAAATCCGAATGCCGGCTAGGACAACATTCCCGCCAATACAAAAAAAGATAGAATATTCCAATCCGAAACAAGGAGCAGGTATGCAAAACAACAACACCCGTCCCGTAAAAATGGAACTCAAAGGCGAAGCAGGCAAACGCGTCCTGCTGGCCGCCGCCCGCCGCATTGCCAAAATCCACCAAAAAGCCATTAAGGCACTGGCCGACAAATGATAGACAGCGGACTGGTCGCACTCATCCACCAAACCGTATTGGCGGATGAAGCAGGACTGAAAGGATATGCGGATATGGCGCGGCTGGAAGGCGCGCTGTCGCGTATCGCCAACTGGCAGCAATACGAAGACCTGCAAAACATCTACGAAATTGCCGCCCTCTATGCCCAAGCCATCGCCAAAGCCCACGCCTTTCCCGACGGCAACAAGCGCACCGCCCTACTGACCATGCTGACCTACCTCGATTTGCAGGGCATCAGCATTGTTCCCGATCAGGGGCTGGATGATTTGATGGTCGATTTGGCGGCGGGCAAAATTGACTTTAGGCAGCTTGCCGAAATGTTGCAAGCAATGGACAACGAATAGGCATCAACCGAAACAGTAAAAGGCCGTCTGAAAGTGCAGCTTCAACGAAGTTAAAACCTTTCAGACGGCCTCACTGCGACACCACCCCGCCGTATGCCTGCCACTCCCTCAAATCGGCGGCTTGGCTGTCAGCTGTTTCTGCCAGTCCCGCATATTCCGCAGCGCATTTTCCGAGTAGCTCCCAGCCTTCGGTACTTGCCGCGCCATCAGGTGCGGCGGCGGTTGCAGCGGTTGCGGGCAGGTTTCGGCGGCCACTTTGACGGGCGGCGTGTTGGCGCAGGCGGTCAAGCTCAAGGCGCATAGCACCAATAGATTTTTCAGCATCTTGTCTTTCCTTTTCCAGTTCGGTTTGCCTTTCGGCCAGTTCGGCGGCGGCGCGGCGTTCTTTCTCCCGCGCGGCAGCCGCCTGTTTGTTGGCGGCTTCGGCCAATGCAAGGCTGATTTTGGCCGCTTCGTCCCCCCTGCCCTTCCGGTATTGCATGGCGCGGCAAACGGTCTCCAGTAATTCAATTTACTCATACTTTTTCAGCATTTCCCGATAATTTTTGATTTCGCGTTCGGCAAACTCAAAAGCCGCCAAGTCTGCTTTTTCGCCGGCTTCGCGGCTTTTGGCTTCCCATTCGGCAATCATGCGCTTGCAAAATTCCCGATTGTTCATGCTACGCCTCGCTTACGCCTGCCGCCGCTGTGGCCGTGGTAACGGGCAGGTCGTAGCGTTCGGGCGACGGCATCGAGGGGACGGGTTTGCCGCCAACCAATTTAGACGGCCAGTAGTAGCCGTCAATACGCAACATATCAGCCGTCCCTGCTTCGTTCACTTTAAACAATACCGACTGTTTGCCGCGCAGGTTGGCCATTGCCGCACTATTCAAAACAAGCTGGCGGTCACCCACCGGCGCACCGCTCTCGTCCAGCAGTTGCGCCACGCCCGCGAAATCGGATAAATCGCCTGCCGTTCCGAACGGCACTTGTCCGCTTGTGCCATACGCCGTACTTGCGCCTGCCAAAGCCTTAACGGCGATGCTTTGTTCCATCGCATTAACCAGTTTGCGCATACCGTCGGCAAACTGGTCGGCAAGAATTGCGTTGTATTGCCCGGTATCGCCGACAGCAAGACGCTCCTCACCGTTCCATAAAATCGGCGCGGCCTTAGAATGCTCAATGGTTACATCGGCATATTCGACCGTTGTGCCGCCGCTGTTTTTCGGCTGTTCGCCCAGCACAATGTCTTCCAAATCTCCCGCCGCCGCAATCGGACTGCGGACAACCTGACCGACGGCGGCACGTTCAGCCGAACTGTCTCTGTTCACAGCGGGAATCAACCCAACCATTTCGCGCGAAACCACATTCAACGCGGCATAAAGGGTGGGAATCAAACCTGTTAAAGTATTTTGTGTTGCCATTTAAAAACTCCATATAAATCAAATAATCTGCGTTTTATCCTGCAAGGCCTTCATGCGTGAAGCAGGGTCTAAGGCCTCAAAATCGGCACGGCTCATCGTCCGGCTGCCATTGCTGCCGCTTGGTGCCGCACCGCTGCCACTCGCGCCGCTGCCTTTCAAGATGCTGTCCTTGTTCGGGTAATGGCGCAGCAGGCTGATTTCTTTGCCTTGCTCGTCGCGCGCCTGGCTGTCAGTTAAAGCCAGCTTGGTACGGGTCAGCAATTTTGCCCCCGCTGCCTGCATATCCGCTTCCAGCTTCTCCAGCGCATTCACGCCGGCCGCGATGGCCGCGCCGGAATGCTCGACATATTGCAGCACACCATCTTTACCCAGTGTAATCATGTTGCCTGCCGCCGCTGCTACGGAAGCCACATCCTCTTCCCCGCTGTAGGCCAGCAACGGAACACGCACATAATGCACAATGTTGTCCTGATCGCTCTGGCTCTGCCAATGCTTCACGTTCAAATGCGCCAGCTCCAACAAAGGAGGCCGACCGACAAAGAAGCCTGTTTTTTCCGGAACCAACTCCACCACCGGCACATAATCCAGTGGATTGCTGCCACGCTGCATCAAGTTTTCCTCATGCAATTCCCATGCGGCACTAGCGTTTTTACGGTAACGCCGCACCAGCCCAGGCTCCAGCACATTAACCTGTTCAATCGTCTTCTCGCCAAAATCACCATCCGGCACTACGATTGACTGCTGGTAACGGAACTGTGTACATACCGGCACGCCGTGGCGCATCTCGCTACGCCAACCAAGCACATCAGCATTACGGATCGGCACCAGATATGGACGCAACCCTTGCGCCTTATCATCAGCCAGCGTCCGGTTACCTTCCGCACTTGGGAAATCCACCAGCACATAAGACGAGCCGAAGGCCAGTGCATCGGCAAACCATGCCGAGCAAAACACCGATAGATTATTGTTCTGCAGATCCACATTATCCAGCAGCGGCTTCAGGCTACTTGAAACTTTGTCAGTATCGACGTCTTTGAAAAACACACGGCCGACCATCTGCCCAATCGTCTCACGCATTACCGGCAGCAGGGTGGAAGACTGTAAACGCAGCTTGTAGCTTTCCTCCGATTCTTGCGGCCATTGCGGCAGATACGACTTACCGGCGGCGCGCATCGCATCCGTTCCGCCCAACAGTGCGGCAATTACGGCATTGCCAGCGCGCATATTGGCTACCGTGCCGGATTTTGCAAACACATTACTCATGATTCAACCCAACAAAAAAGCCACCCCTAGGCAGCCTCACAGTAAAAAATCCCTGCGCGATATTTCGCCGCGCCGTTTCATCAATGGCTCTATGGCATAGCGCGCCGCATCGATGTAATGGTTATTCTCGTCCAGCACCACAGGCAGCACATCACCGCTTAATCTGTCCGTTTTGTAGCTGTACAGCTTAAATTCCCGCAGCGTAGCGGCCGCATCTGGGTGGATGAATACCCGCTTGAACGACTTAATGAACTCAATACCATCTTCCACGCTGCCCTTGCCCTTCTGCACCCCAGTAATACGGGGCAGGCCGTGGCGTTTCAAGTAGCTGATGGATTCAGGCCGTGCGCTGTCTGCGCGTACCACATATTTCTCAATGCCCGGCAGATGTTGCCGCAGCATAGGCGCGGTATCGTCCAGTTCCAGCCCGATTTTGCCGTAGTCCTGCTCGATATACAGACAACCATCGTACACCCAGCATTTAACTACCGCCGTGGGGTCTTGTGAAAAGCCGAAGTCCAAACCGAAATATGGGCCATCCCAATCATTGCGTGGCGTGAAGGCTTTCTCTTCATACTTGCCACGGAAAATCTGTGCTTCGTTTTTGGTGTTGTATTCCCCAAGCCATACATGGCCGAACGACTGCGGGTTATATTTGCGGTCGTACTCCATTTCCCGGCGCAGCTCATCCGGCAGGAACGGATTGTCGTAGTAATTGGCGTGAACCAAACACACCTCATCCGAACCGTTGGCCACCGCCTCGTTGAAAAATGTATCGACTGCATCAGTCGGCAATTCAGGATTCCACGTTACCCAAATCTCGCTGCCCGGCGCGCGGATGGTCGGGCGCAGCAGTTGGAAACTGCGGTGCGACAGGCTTTGTCCTTCTTCCACCCAGGCAATATCAAACCCTTCCAGCGATTTAATACTGTCTGCGGTGTGGTCTTGCATCCCCTGAAAAATCATCAACCCGCCACCTGGGGTGCGGATTTCTTCGCGTGTTATCTCAAACAGGTGCGACAGTCCGAACTTGTGGATTTTGCCCTCAATCAACGCTTTGGCTGAAAACTTGAGTGATTTTTGAATCTCGCGGATACACACCACCTTTAATCCTGGGCGCAGGATTGCCTGCTCCACCAGCGCTTCCGCCCGCTCGTGCGACTTGCCAGAACCGCGCCCGCCCTTCGCTCCTTTATAGCGGCATGGTTTGAGCAACGGCAACGACCAGCGCGGCGTTTCAATGTTCAGATTCATTCTGTTTCGGGTCAATAATAACGCGGGTAATTGCTGTCGGCGTCATGCTGCCGTCAGAGCTTACATTGTCCACCACCTGTTTTTCGCACCAGCCGGCCTGTGTCTTCAGGAAGAATATCGCCGCCGCCATATTACCGTCACGTGCTTGTTGCAGCAGCCCCTGTGCTACCGAGCCGATGGCCTTCGCCCGTCCTTTTTTATATCGTTCCAATATTTCAGGAGAGCGTTCCATCATCCGATAAAACGTTGTCTTGCCTATGCCGAAGTAGTCGGCAATCTGTTCTACACTCAAGACGGCGGCCAGTGCCTCGACTTGCACGATTTGCTCTACGGTAAGATTCTTTTGCGGCTTCCCCCTTCCTCTCTTCTTTGCATCCATATCAGCCACCCTTTACCGCAGACAGCACCGTATCGCCAGCCACATAGCCTTCATATTTCGGGACGTGCAGTGCGGCCAGGCAGTCTTCCTTCTCCTGCTGGTCTTTACACACCACCACAAAATAAAAATTAGCGCTGTTCTTGTCCTTGAATTTATCCGCTGCCTCTTTGCGGTGCTCTTTGATTTCGCGCAGCGTGTCTTTTGCCTCCTCTACCTCCGGGGTATCGGCGAACATTTCAGAAAAGCGGGCATCGCCATCAAACAGCAAGTCCACATCCACTTTATCAAAACCCATCTCGCCAAAGTCGATACCGAAGTCTTGGCTGATTTCAGCCAGCAGGTCAGTATCCCATGTGCCTTGTGCCGACGGGTTATTCAGGAAGACCAACATCTCCAGTTCTTCGGCCTCGGATACCTGTACCAAGGCCACATCAAGCTCGTAGTCGTTCTTGCCGCCGTTGTAGCGTTCCAAGCTGTCCATTACGCTCAGACGCTGATGGCCACCCAATACGAATAACTGCCCGTCTTCCCGCCGATTGACGATAATCGGCTGCAATAACCCAACCTTCGCCATCTTGTCCTTCAGCTTTTTCTTGGCTGCTTCGGAAATGGCGCGGGGGTTTTTCGGGTGCTCATGCAACTCGCTACGGCGTACTGACACCATCTCATACTTTTGCAGGGCTGTTTTCTTCATGGCACAACTCATATTTCTTCACGGCGGCCTCCGCCAGCGGAAACCACTCAATGATTTTTTCAAAGTCTCGCGGATAGTGTTTTTTGACTGCTGTCAGCTCTTCCGGCTCAAGTGAGCGGAACGAATGCCCAAGCACCGCCATTTCCGGCGCCAGTTTCAGCCGGTGATGTGCTATATAACGCATCACTTCCTGCTTATTCCAATGTGCTACTGGGTAAATTCTGCCGCGCTTATCATCAATACTGCCGGAGTTCTTAATCATTGCCCGGCGCACGATGCTGTCGGCAATACGCTCACCAGCGGCAATCCAGTACATACCGGTGCTTGCCCGCAGGTACTTGTAAACATCCAAAACACTTACTATCGGCACATCAAAATCATACTTGCGGAATGTGCCGTAGCGCAGGAATTCCGATAACTGGAAGTGAGGGATGCGCTCAATTTCGATACCGTACTTGGCCTCATACCAGCGCAGATTGGCTTCCTGAAAACTCAAACCAGGTACGGTGTACATGAACACCACATGGATGCGCTTGAAATAACGGGCGCACAAGTCCAGCGTAACGATGCTGTCCTTGCCGCCCGAAAAACACACCACGCACCCATCAGAAATTCTGCTGGCGGCCTTGACCGTCTCAAATAAGAGATTGGACATTTAGGCCGCCCCTTCTAACCGCCGTTCCCACCCATAGACACACGGCGGGCAAGGTTTGCCGCCTGCCCGCGTGAAATGGTGTTGCGTAGTGCACCATAACCCAAAGACCCCTGACGGTTCAATGAGTGACCGGTAACTTTTCCACCACGGCCTTTGTATGAATTACCTTTTGCCATTTTAGCCTCCAAAAAGAAAACCGCCAGTACATTGGCGGTTGGTTAAAAAATCAGTTTACTGCTTCAGGTTTGGCGGTACTTTGTCGTACTTGTTGGGATAGTCATAATCATAAACGCCCATTCCCTCACCAAGGTTGCGAATCAAGCCGTCATCAACATCAAAAAATGAGATTTTGCCGTTTACAGGCACCGGCTGGATAGCCGCCCCGGCAGGGCACGGTTCAAACACCCAAGCATACCAGCCTTCAATACGATCAGGCGCGCCAAACTCATTCAGGTCGTCTTCTGTCATTGGTCGGCAATCAACCAATTTGCGCACACCTGAGGTACAGCCTCTTGGCATGGGCAAAAATTCATCGCCAAACTCCATCCAGATATTGCCACCGGACTTGCTGGAGCAAATCAATAATTCGCCGCGATAACTGGTTGGCCTGGAGCGAAACTCAATATTCTTATCCCCATCAGCCAACGCCGATGCCCACGGCTGCTTAACACTCAATGCTCTCATTCAGCACCTTTCATGTTATACTAAGTACTATTAATTTATCATACTAAGTATAATAATGCAAGCTAAAAATATCGAATTTGTCAATTTACTGGCCGCCGCAGGCATGACCCAGGCCGCCTTGTCACGGGAGTTTGGGATTACCGCCACCGCAATCAGCCGTTGGCACTCAATCGGCATCCCTCAATACGCCGTCGCCTATCTAAAACTCAAGGCTGAAAACATCTCCCTGAAAAAGCAACTTGGAGCGGATGGCGGGATTTGAACCCGCGCCGTCAGCTTGGAAGGCTGCTGCTCCACCTTTGATCTACACCCGTATCTGGCAAAGCATCGAGGATTCGAACCCCGTCTTATGGCTTCGGATGCCATCGTGCTGCCGCTACACTAATGCCTTGGATAAAGCAAAAGCCCGAATGCACTAAAGCACTCGGGCTGGAATTCTGTATCTGTCGTCCACGACTAAGCCGCCGTAAGGCGAACACTTGAATAATACCCACTTCCTGACTGAGATGCAAGCTTTTTCTGCACAAATCGAACTATTTCCATTTTGGAAATAGTTCACTTCCCTGTGCGTCGGCGTAATTTTAATTACGGCGAATTCGCCATATTTGAAATCATATCGGCCCTATACCATGGTCAAAGCAAGAAAAATGAAATCAATTAATTGATTTTCCTGCAAAACGAGTATTGGCCCACCGTAAGATGTGTTAGAATTACGTACTTGTAGATGACAAGCAGCTTAAATCTTGCTGGATGTGTGCATTGCAAACAGCGGAGAGACACAGCTGTTTTGGTGTTTGTATTGGTCGTACATTCACCGCTATTTTAAGAAGCGGCTTGGGATGTTGGTAGCATTCCAAGTCGTTTTTTTATGGGAAGAACCTCATCTTTGTATACAGCGGCACAGCAACAGTCAGCCACTGGTTTACGGTTGGGAGGATGGGTAAAATTACTGCAGATTTTCTTTATTTATTACATAATAATATATTGTTTTTATTTTATTTAAATAAATATGTAACTAAATATGGTATAATTTCACATAGAAAATTTCTGCAGAAAATCATGAACCAGTTTGCTACCCATACCCAAAGGCTAAAAGACCTAATTCAACATCAACGCCATTTAGACAAAACCGATTTAGCTGAAGCAGTTGATTTAGATTCCATCGATTCCGTGATGCGGTCTTATTTGTCCATATCGCAGATGAAGGATGCTGGCAGTTTTTTTACAGGGCAGAAATTAGCAACTGCAGCAGTAAACCAACTTGGCGCCCCAATCACTTTTTCGTCTAAAGTGTTAGATCCAACTTGTGGCGCAGGAAATTTACTGATCGAGTGCTCCCGCAAACTTGGCATTGAAGGCACGCTTTCTGAGACCCTAGAAAAATGGGGAAAAGTGTTACATGGTTTTGATTTGCATAAATCTTTTATTGATGCCGCAAAGGTGAGGATTGCTTTGGAAGCGTTAAGCCGGGGCTGCAGATTGGATTGTTCTCTTGAAACTGCTGTTTTATATTTGCCTAATATCCAAGTAGCGGATGCAATGGAAATTTCGCCTGCTGAATTATCCTGTATATCCCACTTGGTCATGAATCCGCCTTTTATTTATTGGCCATCCCCATCCATAGGTTTTTGGAAAAAAGGGAAAGTGAATGCGGCAGGAATTGTGACAGCACACTATCTGCAGTTCGCACCGGATAACTGCAGCATTAGTGCAATTTTGCCTGATGTTTTGCGTTCGGGGAGTAGATACCAGGAATTTAGGGATTTTATTGAGCGGCGAATGACCGCGGCAAAATGCCACTTATGGGGAAGATTCAATAGAAAGACAGATATAGATGTTTTTTTATTATCTGGATATATTGGAACGGATTCATATCCGACCTTATGGAAGGAGAAGAATGCAGGAAATACTGTTCTATCGGATTATTTCAATGTCTTAACTGGTCCGCTAGTGTCCTATAGAGATCCAGAGCAAGGCATGGAGTACCCATATATCCACGCCAAAAACGCAAGAAGTGGTGTTGAACTTAACGAGATTCATGAAACCCGTTTCTTCACAGGAAGGGTAATCGAGCCCCCGTTTGTTGTAATCAAGAGGACTTCAAGCCCTTCTGATAAAATGAGAGCAAAAGCGACCCTTATCAATGTTTCGGCATCGGAAGTGGCGGTTGAGAATCATTTGATTGTAGCCCAACCGAAGTCCAAGAAACTGCAGGACTGCCGGCGGTTAATGAAGGTATTGGCAAGCAACAAAACAAATCATTTTTTGAACCAGCGCATTCGTACGAGACACTTAACTTGCTCTGCAGTGAAAGAGATCCCCATTGACAGCTTTTTCCCGCCTGTGGGATGGTCTTAAGATATTTTTTATCTTCCGCATGGCGGACAATAGCATCTTTAAATTCAGTAATCATACTGATAATATGATCGGATACTTCTGTTACTATTGTTTGAGTGGGTAATAGTTCTCTATAATCCCCATGAGCAATAGGGTTTCTATATCCCAGGAGTTTTTCATCAATTAAGTTATGCTTTGTTGCAAACATATTTTCATCAAGACCTATTTGATGAAGAATTTCTTTTAAGACTTCTGAATTAAGATTGCTTTTTGTAGCAATAACCTTCTCTGGGATAATATCAAAT
>ERZ773077.2836-NODE-2836-length-10928-cov-7.966155_pt1 | contig 10928 bp, 7 predicted proteins | sample MGYA00580612_ERZ773077 | MGnify/ENA primary metagenome ERZ773077 (study PRJEB29015, sample SAMEA2737971) | human oral metagenome | biome: human oral; feature: human-associated habitat; material: dental | place: China | collected 2021 ...
AAATTTAAACCAGTACAGCGTTGGCTCGCCTTGCCGTACTATTTGTACTGTCTGCAGCTCGCCGCCTTGTCCTGATTTAAATTTAATCCACTATAAAAGGCTACCTGAAAGCTGCCCGGCTAAGTCAACAAGCCATCATTCCCTTTTTCAGGTAGCCTCAACTCATACCTAAGATTTCAAACAATTCAACATCCTGGTTTAACCATAGAAAAGGCTACCTGAAATTTCAGCTTGGCGGCAATTCCGCTCTGCTGCTTTTCAGGTAGCCTCAATTCCAGGCTGAACTACTCTTGCGCTGCTGTGCCGGAAATATCCACGGTAACGCGGCGATCGGGCTGCAGGCATGCTTTCAGAGCCGCAGTAGCGCGAGTGCCGGTACAAGCCGTGGTAACCGGCTGGCTTTCACCGGCACTGGCTACGCTGATGGGGGCTTGCACGCCTTTGTCCTGCAGATAGTTTTTCACTGTTTGAGCACGCCGCAGGCCGAGGTTGTAGTTGTATTGCTCGCTGCCGAGGCGGTCGGTGTGGCCGGTGAGGGTAATGCTGTCGATATGAGCTTGACGGCTAACGAGGTTTTCGGCCAAGCGGTCGAGGGTGGCTTTGCCTTCGGGCAACATATCGGCGGCATCCGATTGGTTGAAGCGGAACAGGGCATCAGCCGATAGGTTGATGCGCTCACTTTTAACTATCGGGTCTTCCACAACGGGTTGCTCAACGGGCGCTTCTTCGGCACACCAGCGGTGGTGTACGTCGCGGGCGGCGGCTTGGCTGCTCAAACCGGCGGCCAAGGCGGTGAGGAGGAGGGTTTTTGTAATCTGATTCATTGTATTCAATCCTTGTTGGGGCTACCTGAAAACTGTTCATTCAAACTTTTTCAGGTAGCCTTTGCTGCATCAAACGCTTACTTCCAAGTGTATTTGAAGCCTACGCTGCCACGGTAACCATGGCGGCTGGTGCTGCCAAAGTTGTGTTGGTAGCGGGCATCGCCATACACATAGGCGTTGTTGGATACGGGCAGCTGGGCGCCGAGGCCAACTTCGCCCCAAGTGGCGTTGCGTTTCTCGCGCACATTGTCTTCACCGATATCTACGCCATGCGGCTTGATAAAGTCGTGCCATACGTTGGCCACGGCGTAGAAGGTGTTGGTACGCAGATTGCGGCTAGGGCCGTTGTAAGCCAAGCGGGCACCGAGGCGGCCGCGCAAGCTGTGCTGCTTGTCTTGGCTAACTTGGCGGATACCGTCGTTGAAATCTTTGAGGCCAACGTATTGGTATACCAGTTGTGCCTGCGGCTCAATCAGCCAGCCACCTTGGTTATCGGCATGGCTGCCTAAGGCAAACGGACGGCCAACTTCGGCAGAAAGGGCAGCACCCCAGCCGTTTTGTTTCACGCTGGCGCTGTCGCGATCTTGGTATTTATTACGCAACCAGCTCAGCTGGCCTACCAAGTCGAAGTAGCTGCCGTTGGCGGCATAGTAGGTGTTGCTCAAGCCGAGGCTAACTGCATCGGTGGTGCCTTTACCGCTGTAGTGGTCAGGGCTGATGCTGCCGTTTACAGCACGATAGCGGTCGAAGAAATCGGTACTGGCTCGGGTGTAGGCCAGGTAGCCGCCGGTGAGGCGGTGGCCGCCTTTATCGTTGCGGTGAACAGCGAAGTCGTGGCCGATCTGGAAGCCGCCCATTTTGGTTTCAAAATTGAAGCGTTCTTTGCCATCACTATCGAGGCGGCTGCCCAGGAGGCGGGTCCAAGTTTGGCCTTTGGCTTGCTCGCCGCAACGGGCGCAATCATCCCAAGCCAGGGTTTGGTTCTCGCCGCGGCGCTCGTGCAGGGTGCCGATGGTGTGGTGGCCAATTTCTTGGTTCACTTGCGGCATCAATACATAGCCGGCTACGGCAGGGGCGTAAATGTAGGTCGACGGGCCGGCGTTGGGGTCGGCAAACAGCGTCCAGGCATACACGTTTTTACCGCCAGCAGTGCTCTTCAATACAAGCTGAGCTTGGCCGGCATTGGTGGTATTAGCCGTACCGGTGAAGATGGCATTACTGTCAGGCTGGCCTTCTTGCTGGTTAGGGGCATTGGCACTCGGGGTTTCTACAGTAACCACGTCAGACGAGAATTGCTGGGCGTTGGTTTTGCTGATGTTACCGATGATGCCGTTCGGCGTGCTAACCACAGTAGTGCCGCTAGCGGTGCCTTTGATGATCAGGTGATCAGAATCTTTGTCGGCATCGCTGTTCCACAGTGTGTTCACTACCAACTTACCGTTATTGCCGGTGTAGTCGCCGTTTACGGTGATGGTTTTGTAGTTGCCCACAGCAGCGGTAGTCGGTGTAGCAAAGGCTACGGTGCCGGCATTATCCAGGCTGGTTACGGTGGAATTGCCGGTATTGTTCCAAGTGGTGCCGTTAGCCAGCTCCACAGAGGAAGTACCCGCTGCCAGCGACATCACACCATTCAGCACTGCGCCATTAGTGGCAACGAGTGAGTTGGTGCCGGCAACTGAGTTAAATACATTGGTAGTACCGGTTACCGTGCCACCATTAACGTTGATGGTATTGTTACCAGCATTGGCTCGCAAAGCATCACCATTGACTTTCACCGTTGCGTTGTTCAGGTTGGCTGTACCGTTATTCAGCGTTTGTACGGCAACGCTGTTGGAACCCTTCAGATCAAGGTTACCTGAATAGTCTACTGTACCGCTGTTTTGTGCGGTGTATCCGGTTACGCCAGCTGCGTTGGTAGTGGTGTTCAGCTCAGAAACCAGTTTGGTGGTGTTATCACTGGCGCTACCTGCAATCAGTTGATTCTCCAAACCATAGCTTTTGCCATCTGCCTTACCGATGGTGGCACCAGTGGCGCTGTCAGCAACGGTTGCCGTGCCCTTCAGATTGCCAGTCGCACCGCCGGACACCAGCGCAACAGTTGCGCCGTTTCCAGTGAGGTTGAACGTACCATTATTTACTGTGATGGTGGATGCTTTGTTGGCATTGGCATCTTTGCCGTTGCTGGCCAGGATGACGGCATTTTTACCGGAAGCGGTTACGTTCAAGCCTGCCGCATTAATGGTGCCGCCTGCTTCCGCACGGAATAGAGTGGAGTTTTCAGTAGTGATATCGGTGTTATTAGCCAAAGCCGCTACATTGGCGGTAGCTGAACCACCGTGAATATAGTAGGCAATTTGGTTTTTTGCGTTGTTGGCGTCATCGAACACGGTTGTCATGTTCGAATTCACGTCCATCGCTGAGTTGCCGCGCGCATGGGCACCGATTACGTTATCGCCTTTCAGCGTCAGCGTACCATCCACCACCACATCAGCCTTACCTGTGCCTCGTCCTTCAGCATAGATGCCGTAGTTACGGGTAGCAGTGTTGGCGCTGGTTTCTTCCACAATAATTTTGCTGCTGGCAGTATTGGTAATCTTGGCCGTATGCCCAGCCTCGGCCACGATGTTCTCGCCCACAGCATTGGTGCCGCTCACATTAATTGTGCCGGCATTAGTGATTTGTGCAGCCCCGGAATTTTGCGCTTGAACACCGATATTCTGCTTCGGCTGACCGCCTGCTACCGTAGCATTGCCCAGTACATTAATGACACTGTTCGCACCCAAATTAACCGTAGTCGAGGCATTGCCATTACTTGCCCTAACAGCGGTTGCACCTTGGGTTTCCTTACCGATGGTAATAGTGCCATCGTGATTTACGGTAGCATTGTTGCCTCTCACCAAGATACCAACCTGATCAGAGGTGTTGCCGATTAAGGTAGTGGGCGCGTTTTTGCTATATTGTGCGGTACGGCCGATGAAGATTTCGCTGCCGGCTTCGCCCGTAAACGTACCATTGTCTTCCACACGTACGCCATGTACAGGATTGTTCGGCGTGTGATTCACCGCAACGTTAATAACACCGCCGACCTGGTTTACAGCTGTGGCATTATTGTTTACCCGAATACCGTAGTTATTGAAATTTAGGTTGGGATAAGTAAAGCCGGCAACGTTGATGATACCGTCGTTTTTGAAAACGCCATTATTAGTAGCATTAACTGTTGTCCCTTCAACATAAACATCGTTTTTATTGGCCTGACCGGCTTTACTGGTATCAAAATTATCAGAAGCGTAATAGCCGCCAGAAATCACACCGTGGTTTTCACCGACACTACCCACACCGCGCACAACCAAGCTGCTGAAGACGCCTGACAAATTAGCGCCTTCTTCGATAACGGCCTTACCGCCTTCTTCAGCCAACATACCGCCACCGGTATTTTGCCCGGTACGATGGTCGATTTGACCACCATTCTTCAATGTAGCAGTTGAGCCGCTGCCGGTAGCAGCCAAAACCCAAATTTCTTTGGTCGGCAGCAACGAATCCGGAGTGGGCGTAATGGGGTTAGGTTGCTCAAACTTATAATTTTGAGTTTTGGCAGCCTCATTGAACCAACGGTCATACGCTGCCTGTTGGGTTTCGCCAGGTTTGGCAAAACCTGGCTTGCCGATAGCCGGTTTCAAAACATTGTTGTTGTAATTGATCAGATCTTGTACTGTGTCGAGCCGATGGGAGCTGCCATCCATAAAGGTAACGGTTTTCGGCTGGAACAAAGTCTGGGTAATAGATAATTTATCGGATGCAACCACATTTTGCTCAAACCGGATGCGGTTTTTAGACGTCCATTCCGCCGAAGCGCCGTTTTCAGCCTGCACCATGCGCGTATCTTTTGCAGGCATTGGCGTGGCCGTACGGTTGGTAGCAACTGAATTATCCACCATAGCTGCATTGGGATCGCCCAAAGAGGCAATGATTTTGCTGCCGCTGCCGGTGGCGGTGCCGATGCGCATATCCACATAAACATCATTCCCCGTCGCCACGATGCTATCGATATCCAACGCGGATAGGAACCCAATATTATTGTATACGTTAACGGTTTGATTACTGCCACTGATAGGGTCGGTAACAGTGCGGGTTTCACCTTTTTGGTTGGGGTTCACACGCTGCAAATCGCCCAATTGTTGGAGAATAGCTGGATCAGTAAACAAATTACGCAGCTTGCCAGCTCGGAACGAGCTGCCTGCTGATGTAATCTTATTGATATCTGAGGTGGTTACGGTTACGGTTTCGCCATTATCAGCCAAAGCCTGACCAACCTTACGGTCATTAACGGTTGCGTTGAATGTGCCCATATCACAGCTGCCACCGCTGGCTACAGTGCTGCCATTGCCACAGGTAGAAGCCGCTGCAGGCAAAGCAGATACGCCAAGACCAATCACCGCAGCAGAAGCCAGCAGTTTGGCGGCGGAATTACTGGAAGACTTCTTCCTGCTAGCGCACTCCAATTCTGAGCACACCACCCAGGTGCCGCGCTCTTCAGAGTACACGATATTATAAATTTTGTTCATTAAATCAACCCATTAAAGTGCAAATATGCTAATCCATTTGAACAGATTTCAAATGCTCGCATACCGTTCCGCAAAATAAAAGCGGCGGATTTTAGCATATGCAAACAAGAGAGCTAACGAAAACTTATCACCAACAACAGCAATTGATGGATAAAAGATACAAAACAGTAATACAACACATCTCATTGAAATAATTGCTCTAAATAGATACTGTTTCTCTGTTATCAGTGTGCAATAACTGGTTTCAGGTAGCCTTCCCTACCCAAAGGCTACCTGAAACACCCTGCCCATCCCTGTGTTACCATAGCGCCCATCTTTTTACATCACGCCATACTCCATGCCCAACAAACACATCCTGCTCGGCATCAGCGGCGGCATTGCCGCCTATAAATCTTGCGAACTCGTGCGCCTACTCAAAAAACAGGGGCATACCGTGAGCGTGGCCATGAGCCGCGCCGCTGCCGGTTTCGTTTCTCCGCAAACCTTCCAAGCCCTGAGCGGGCACACTGTGTGGACGGACGATACTGCCGACTCCGCCGACGGCATGGCGCACATCCGCCTCAGCCGAGAGGCCGATGTATTCCTTATCGCTCCCGCCAGCGCCAACACCCTGGCCAAAATCGCCCACGGCATAGCAGACAACCTGCTCTCCACCCTGGCCGCCGCCCGCGCCTGCCCGCTGGCCGTTGCCCCCGCCATGAACGTGGAAATGTGGCGCAACCCGGCCAACCTGCGCAACATCGCCCAACTGCAGGCCGACGGCATCACCGTGTTCGGCCCCGCCAGCGGCAGCCAAGCCTGCGGCGAAACCGGCGAAGGCCGCATGCTCGAAGCCGCCGAATTGGCCGAACTGCTGCCCGATTTGTGGACGCCCAAACTGCTCGCCGGCAAACGCGTGTTGCTCACGGCCGGCGCCACCTTTGAAGCCATCGACCCCGTGCGCGGCATCACCAACCTGTCCAGCGGCCGCATGGGCGTGGCGCTAGCGCAGGCCTGCCGTGCCGCCGGAGCAGAAGTGGTGCTGGTGGCCGGGCAGCTTCAGGTAGCCCTGCCTGCCGGAGTGGCCGTGCACCACGCCCACAGCGCGCGTGAAATGCACGAAGCTGTGATGCGGGAAGTAGGCAGCTGCGACGTATTCATCAGCGTGGCCGCCGTGGCCGACTACCACGTGGCCAACCGCAGCGCCGAAAAGCTGAAAAAAGACGGCAGCGGCACGCCGCCCGTTATCGAATTGGCCGAAAACCCAGACATCCTCGCCGCCGTGGCTCGGCTGCCCAACGCGCCCTTCTGCGTGGGTTTTGCCGCCGAAAGCCACAACGTGCTCGAACACGCCCGCGCCAAACGGCTGCGCAAAGGCGTGCCGCTGATCGTGGCCAACCACGCCGTCAGCGCCATGGGCAGCGGCAACAACCAAGTCACGCTCATCAGCGATTCAGCCGAAACCGCGCTACCGGAAATGGGCAAACGCGATACCGCTGATGCCATCGTAGCCGAAATCGCCCGCCTGCTGGAAAAAGCTACCTGAAGCCCTGCCCTATGGCTGCAGTAGGTTTTTCTATACCAAATAGAGCAGCAAGAAGAACCAACGCAGCAACTCAAAAGCAACGCTTGAACGATACTATTTTCAGGTAGCCTACATCCAATAGGCTACCTGAAAACGAGACTTCCAAAGGAAGACGAGTTTCTGTGGAGCGGACCGAGGCTTCCTAAGGAAGCTAAGTTTCCGCGAAGCGGACCGAGGTTTTGGTGCAGCCAAAGCTGAGTTGCTATCAAGTTAAAGAGCAGCTAAAACAAAAAACCGTGCCGCCGGAAAGCTCCGGCGGCACGGTTTTTATTGGACAAAGATTACTTACGCAGGTTCAGGCGGGTAATCACATCGCGGTAGGTATCCACATCGGTGTTGCGCAGGTAGGCCAACAGGCGGCGGCGGGCGCTCACCATTTTCAGCAGGCCGCGGCGGCTGTGGAAATCTTTCGGGTTGGCTTTGAAGTGCGGAGCCAAATCGTTGATACGGAAAGTCAAGAGAGCGATTTGCACCTCAGAAGAGCCGGTATCGCCTTCTTTGCGCTGGAAATCTTTGATGATTTGCGCTTTTTGTTCTACGGTTAATGCCATAATAAAACTCCAAAAATATAGCCTTGCGGCCGGACAAGCTGGCCGAGCCGGGAAGACCCACGCCAACTCCTAATGCCTGCTAAAACAGGCAGGCGCGAATTATGGCACAAAACCGCTGCCAAAAACAGCCGCATAGGCAAAATCGCACTAAGATGATGCCGCTGTGCAACCAAAAGGCTACCTGAAAACGAGGCTTCCAAAGCAAGCTGAGTTTTCAGGTAGCCTTTTAGCCGAAAACCGAACTTCTGCTACAACCGCTGCCGCATCTGCTCAAACAAGCAAACGGTGGCCGCCATCGCCACGTTCAGCGATTCGGTTTGCGCCGCCATCGGAATATGCACGAGGCGGCTGGCCGAGGCCAGCATGGTTTCGCTCACGCCCGCACCTTCGTTGCCAAACAGCCAGGCAGCAGGCGCGCGCAAATCGCAATCGTACAGGCTCACACTGTTGCGGTGCAGCGCGGTGGCCAGCAGCGGCACATGGCATCGCTCCCGCCACGCCGCCAAATCCGGCTCAACAAATAAGCGCAACGCGAAATGTGCCCCCATGCCCGCGCGCAACACCTTGGGCGACCACGCATCGGCACAATCGGTGGAAAGCACCACTTGTTCCACGCCCGCTGCTGCCGCGCTGCGCAGAATCGTGCCGATATTGCCCGGGTCTTGAATACGCTCCAGCACCACACAATCGGCCTCGGCATCAAACGGCTCAGTGGGCGGCAGCGCAATCAGCGCGGTGATTTCTTCGGCATCGGTGAGGCTGGTGATTTTCTGCAAGGCTGCGCCCGCCGTCTGCACCACCCGTTCGGGTGGCAGCTGAGAGAGCAGCCGCGCAGTTTCCGGCTGCTGCATTTTGCTTGCCGGCACATAAACTTGCAGCACCTGCCCGCCCGCCTGCAAATAAGCGGAGAGCAAATGCGCCCCTTCCAGCACAGCCTGCCCGCTCTCGCGGCGCGTACGGGCGCTGCGCAGCAGTTTGGCCAGATGTTTGAGCGCGGGGTTTTGGGCGGATTCGATGGTGTTCATAATAGATCAGTCATAAATTCTACTAATCTTTATTTTATCCGACTCACACTGTAAATCGATATAAAGCGTATCAACCGGCCAATCCGGCAAACCATACTCCTCCGCAGCAAAGTCGAGATTGGGCATTAATGTCAACACTGTCTGCTGCCCGCTTTCATCCAAACAGATTCCCACTACCTGCCAAGCATAATCTTCGCATTCAGCTTCCCGGTAAGCCTCCAAAATATCGGGAAAGTCTTGTGTACAATACTGAAACAACCCCTGCTTGATGGCATCCGTTGCGGCAAATATTGCCTGTAGCTGCCGTATCCATTCAGGCTTGATTTTTTCAGGTACAGGCTGGCCTTGGGCATATGGGCACCAAATCAATACTCTATCCGCCTGATATTCTATACACTGCTCATACACACCCAATACACATGCTTGGGAAAGAATCGAGATTTCCGGCAATAATGTGGACTCATTCAGCAAAATGCTCGTTCCCAAAATAGCGACTACTGCCGATATTGCCTGTTCACGGCTATCTGCAAGCGATAAACGAATAATTGCATCATCAATGTTGCCCATCATCAGTTGCTGATCTGCCCATTCAACTAAACAGGAGAAGGGCAATCCTTCCTGCATTAATTGGCTATACAATTGATGTAGCTTCAATTTATTTCGCATGTTTATCTTTAATGAGAAGTGTTAAGAGGCTACCTGAAAACGCAGCTTCAACGAAGTTAAAACTACCTGCCCATTTTTCAGGTAGCCTCTTTTCATGACACATCAATCTTGTAATCTTCCGGCGCAATCCATTTAAGCTTATTCACAAACAGCCAATCCACCGCAAACGCCCCGGCCACGGGCACAATCACAAACACCAGCAACGACACCGCCAGCTGTCCCGCACCCCAGCCGGCGAGTTTCAAATGGTTCACCGGGCCGATGAGGCCGCTGATGCCGAAACCCGCGCTAAATTCCGTGCCTTGGATTTGGAACAATGAAGCCAGCACCCCGGCCAGCGCAGCATTGAGCATAATCGGCAGCAAGAGCTTGGGTTTGGCCACGATATTGGGCATGGAAAGCTTGGGCGAACCCACAAAATGCGCCGCGCAAGTGCCCAACGGGTTCACCCGCCGCCCGGCCACGGCCAGCGAAAACGCACAGGCGCAAATGCCCAAATTGGCCGCACCCGAGCCCACGCCAGCCAAATGAATTGCCGTAGCAATGCCCACGGATGACACCGGCGACACAATCAGGCAGGCAAACGCGATGGCAATCAACACCGCCATCAGCGTTTGCTCCAGCGTGAGCAGGTGGGCAATCCACGAGCCCAGCAGTTGCGAAAAGGCGATGAAATACGGAAACGCCAGCCGCCCCAGCGCGCCCGCCACAAACAGGCTCACCACGGGCACCACCAAAATCGCATAGCCGCGTACCTTGCCGCGCAGCAGCACAATCAGGCCGGCGGCAATGCCGGCAGTGAACACCATGGTGAAAATATCGCCCGTGCCCTTGAGCTGGATGATGCCGTCGGCAAAACGCACCGCGCCGCCGGCGGCCATGGCGGCCAGCCCCACCGAAATCGACTCGATCGGCGTGAATTTAAACATATAGCCGATGGCCACGCCCACGGCGATGCCAACCATGGCGTTGGTGGCGCCGATCATTTGCGTAAGCATGTCCAGCGGCTCGCAATACGGCGTGAGTGCCTTAAACAATTCGCCCAACAGCGCGCCCGGCACGAGGGCAACCACAATGCCTAAGGCCGAGCCGTTGAGCAGGTGCATCATGAAGGATTTTGGGGTGAGCTTTTCCACGATTTCGCTCCTGTTGGTTGTATTAAGATAGTTGGCTTGACTATAGACCTGCTGCCAAAAGATCGTCAATTTGGTGGAGAATATTTTCAGGTAGCCTTTGATTAGGGTAAAAGAAAGGGGTTACTCAATATTAAGATTCGGCCCAGTTGATTGGCAACAACATGGCTTGTTTGGTGCCAGTTAGCTTGCAGCGTCATTACTGCGGGGCCTACCCTTCCCTACTAGCAAGACAGATGACCAACACATAAAAAGGCACACCGCAAAGGCGGTGTGCTTGAGGTTTTCAGGTAGCCCGGAGATGGGGGAAAGGCTACCTGAAAATGGCAGACTTATTGCCAACGGCTTAGGCGACTTGCCGCCATTTCTGCTGTTGCTGCTCGCGGTGGTAATGCCTGAGCGCATGTTCTTTGCGCCGTCCGCTACTGAATGCAGATACGCGTTTCAGGTAGCCGATGACGCGGGTGCCGTAGTCGATGTCGTGCGAACCGCAGGCGGAACAGGCGTGTAAGGTACGTTTGTCGATGTGACCACATTCGTTGCAAATAGTGATGCGCACGTTCACGCAGAAGTAGTTGCAGCCGGTTTGCGCGGCGATGTCCA
>ERZ773077.2837-NODE-2837-length-10925-cov-9.864765_pt1 | contig 10925 bp, 10 predicted proteins | sample MGYA00580612_ERZ773077 | MGnify/ENA primary metagenome ERZ773077 (study PRJEB29015, sample SAMEA2737971) | human oral metagenome | biome: human oral; feature: human-associated habitat; material: dental | place: China | collected 2021 ...
CGGCCGCCGCCCGCTCGGCGCCGACGCGCGCGACGAAGCCGATGTCCAGGAAGACGCACCGGTCGCCGTTGGGATAGACGGTGGGCTCCTCGGTCTCGACGGCGACGACGGCGAGGATCTCGGGGCGCACGCCCGCCTCCTCCTCGCACTCGCGCGCGGCCGCGGCGGCCGGCTGCTCGCCGGGCTCGGGGATGCCGTCGATGATGGACCAGCGGCCGGTGTCGGCGCGGCGCCCCAGCAGGACGCGGCCGGAATCGTCGACCACGACGAGGCTCACCCCCGGCAGCCACAACTGGTCGTGACCGATCTTCTCGCGCAGGCTCAGGACGAACTCCGGTGTGGGCATGGGGCCGAGTCTACGTCCCGCGTCCGCCCGTCCCGCTCGGCGCGGGGAGCGGGGCCGGCTGGGTCGCGCGGGCCATCCGCGTCCGCCCCGCTCGGCGCGGCGGGATCCGGGGCTCGCGCCCACGCGGCGGCGGGCGGAGGCCGCGTTCAGCGCGGGCGGGGCTGCGTCCGATCGGAGGAGCCAACCGTCCGCGGCGCGGAGTCAGCGTTCAGCGCGGGCGGGACAGGGCGACCCTGCGGGCGCGCTCGGCCCACTCCTCCACCGGGTCCGTCAGCGGCTCCGGCTCCCAGGTTCCGCCGCCGTGCTCGACGGCGCGCGCCAGCAGCCAGTCGGCCACGCGCGGGTTCTTGGGCAGCAGGGAGCCGTGCAGGTAGGTGCCGATGACGTGGTGGACCCGGGCGCCCTCGGTGCGGTCCCTGCCGTTGTTGCCGTCGCCGCTGGTCACCGTGCCGAAGGGCCGGGCCTCCGGGCCGAGCGTGGTCAGCCCCGAGTGGTTCTCGTAGCCGATCACGGTCCCGAAGTCCTCGCTCTTGAGCGCGATGTTCCCGATGAGCCGGCCCGGCCCGGCCACCGTCTGGGCGTCGATGAGGCCGATGCCCGGGATCTGGTCGCCGGTGCCCGTGAGGAAGCGGTGCCCGAAGAGCTGGTAGAGGCCGCAGATGGCCAGCATGGGCACGCCGTCGGCCGCCCAGGCCACCAGCTCCGGCCCGCGCATCACGAGGTCGTCCTTGATGCGCTCCTGCCCGGAGTCCTGCCCGCCGCCGCCCACGACGAGGTCCACCGCCCCCGGCAGCTCCTCGCCCGGGTCGTAGGAGGCCAGCTCGACGTCGTAGCCGACCCACTGGGCGCGGCGGATGAGGACCAGGGTGTTGCCCCAGTCCCCGTAGATGTTCATGTCCCGCGGGTAGAGCTGGAGCAGGCGGATCCTGCCGCGGGCCGCGCCCGGCGTCGTGTGCTCGTAGACCTTCACCTCGGTGCTCACTTCATGACCTCCTCGACCTCGGTCAGCTCGCCCAGCCGCGCCCGCAGCGCCAGCATCGCCGTGTAGGTGGTGAAGACCCGCATGGGCCGGTTCGAGGGCGCGGTCCCGGTCTCGGCCGTGGCGTCCTTGTCGGCACCGGCACTGGCCCCGGCGTCCTTGTCGGCACCGTCCGCGGCCGCAGCTTCCTCGCCGGCCCCGGCATTAGCCCCGGCGCTCTTGTCGGCGCCGGCACCGGTCACGACGTCGGGCGCCCGGCGCAGCAGTGCCAGCGCCTTGCCCAGGTCCGGTTCGACGACGCCGATGGGCACCTCGTCGTAGCGCAGTCGCAGCGCCATGTCCCAGGCGCGCACGCCGGTGACCACCGCGACGCCCTCGCCGCGCAGGCAGGTGAAGTCCACGTCCCACAGCCAGGACATGTCGCGGCCGTCGGCGTACTCGTCGTTGATGGCGATCATGACGGTCTCCGGCCCGCGCGCGCGCACCGCCTGCTCGGCGGTGAGCAGCCCCATGCGGAATCCCGCCGGGTTCTTGACCAGGGACAGCTCGACGTCGCGCCCGTCCAGGGCGAGGACCTCCCCGCGCCCGAAGGCCGCCCGGACGTGCGCGAGCGCGGCGAGCAGCTTCTCCACGTCCGCCCGCTCGCCCAGGACCTCCAGGGCCAGGGCCAGGGCGGCGCAGGCGTTGAGCTGGTTGTGGACGCCGGGGATGGCGAAGGACACCTCGTGGTCGGTCCCGTCCACGCGCACGACGGCGCCGCGGTCCTGGAGCGACTCCAGCACCACCCGGGGGGCGGGGCGCGCTGCCCCGGCCGGAGTGCCGTCGCCGGGCGCGCCCGCGCCGCTGTCCGCGCCCGCTGCGGCATCGTCGTCGGCCGTGTCCTCGCCGGGTACGGGCGCCTCGCCGGGAGCGGCGGCCCCGATGCGCAGGTCGTCGTCGGAGACGAACAGGGAGCGCAGGCCCGGTCCGGCCCCGAAGGCGGCGGTGCGCGCCCGCACTCCCTCGAAGAAGGCGGGGCCGGACAGGCGCGGGTCGTCGGCGTTGACGACGACGACGTCGGTGGTGGCCGCGGCGACCTTGTGCAGCAGGGAGGCGGTGTAGTCGATCTCGCCGAAGCGGTCGAGCTGGTCGCGCATGACGTTGAGCAGGAGGCAGGCGCGCGGGCGGACCCGGGCCACGAAGTGCACGGCGTGGGCCTCGTCGAGCTCGAGGACCGCGATGTCGGCGTCCAGGTTGCCGGCGGCGTCGACCTCGGTGAGCAGGGAGGCGAGCACGCCGCGCACGAAGTTCGAGCCGGTCCGGTTGGTGAAGACCTTGAGGCCCTGCTCGCGCAGGAGCTGGACGACCATCTTGGTGGTCGTGGTCTTGCCGTTGGTGCCTGAGACCACGATGACGCCGCGGGGCAGGCGGCCGAGGGTGCGCTCCAGGAAACCGGGGTCGGTGCGCTCCATGACCAGGCCGGGGAAGGCGGTGCCGCCGCTGCCGCCGCCGCGCACGCGGGCGGCCAGGCGCGCTGTGCGGCCGAGGGCGACCGTAAGACGAGAACGCATGGAACTCCTGCTGGCTGAAGAGGGGCGCACCGACAATGCGATCGGGGCGCGGGTGCCTATATGGGCGCTGTCGGTGTCCATATGGCCACCGACTGGGCGTCAGTCTAGGGCAGCGGGACCGGTCACGGATGCGTCACGATGCTCACGTGGCCGGCCCGGGTCGCGGGGGACGGGATGCTCGCGGGGCGGCTTACTGGGGGACGACGACGTGCAGGGCGCTGTCCTCGACCTCAGCGCGCAGGGTGCGGGTGGAGCCGGCCGTGTCGCCGTCGAGCTCGAAGGGGACGGGACGGTCGGCCTCGATGAGGACCTTCCGGGCGCGAGTGAGGGTGAAGCCCTCCATCTCCTGGCCGGTGAGGATCTGCGCCCCCAGGCGGGCCCAGTCCACGACCTTGCCGGGACTGGCCAGGAGCAGGTCGACCAGGCCGTCGGAGGGGGTGGCCCGCGGGAAGAGCGTCATGCCGCCGGTGATGGTGCCGACGTTGCCCATGAGGGCCATGACCATCCGACGGCGCACCGGGGGAGCGTCATCGAGCGTGATGGTGGCGGTGAAGGGGTCGGGGACCGCGTTCTGGACGGCGGCCACCGCGTAGGCGCCCGAGCGGATGACCTTCTTCAGGCCCGAGTCGGTGGACTCCATGATCTGGGCGTCCAGGCCCATGCCGGCCATGACGACGAAGCGCTCCTGGCCGTCGTCGAAGGCGCAGGTGACCATGTCGATGGCCTGGAGGCGGCCGTGCAGGGCCAGGCGGATGGCGGCGTCGGTGTCCAAGGGGACGGACAGGTTGCGGGCCAGCAGGTTGCCGGTGCCGGCGGGGATGAGAGCCATGGGCATCTCGGTGCCGGCCAGCTCGGAGGAGACGGCGCGCACGGTGCCGTCGCCGCCGGCCACCATGACTAGGTCGACGCCGGCCTCCAGGGCGCGGTGGGCCATGGAGCGGCCGGGGTCGTCGGGGGTGGTCTCCAGCCAGACGGTGGGCAGCCAGCCGGCGGCGCGCACCTCGGCGGCGACCCGACGGCGCAGGAGCGAGAGGTCGTCGAACTTGGTGGGGTTGTAGATGACGGCGGCGCGCTTCTCGCTGCTGGCGCGCGACAGGCGACGGTTGACCCAGCTGGTGAGGATCGCGTCGATGCCGCCGACCCGTAGGGCCAGGTTCGCGAAGGCGGCACCCAGGAGGAAGCCGCCGATGAGGTCGCTGAGCGCAGCCAGGCCCATGTACCACTGGCTGACGGCGGTCACGGCGACGGCCGCGTAGCCCAGGACGGTGCCGGCGGCGACCATGGTGCTGCGGTGGTGGGCGCGTGCGAGGGTCACCAGGACCCAGGAGGCCAGGGTCATCGCCGTGATGTGCGCGTTGGGGTAGGAGTACTCGAAGGCGGCGATGGAGTCGGAGAAGGTGGAGCCCGGGGCGGGGCGGGCCAGGTACAGGGCGATGAGGTACTGCGTGGGGATGCCGGCGGCGGCGATGGCCAGCGAGACGCTCAGGCGGCGCATGCGGGCCGTGTAGGCGTAGGCGACCCCGGCCACGATGAGCCCGAGGATGAGGAAGGGGTGGGTGAGGGTCGCGAAGGCCTCGGCGAGCTGGCCGGCGGCTGACCGCAGCTGGGCGTCGGGGGTCGGCAGGAGGGCATCGATGGCCGGGGAGCGGCGCGTGGCGTCGGGGGCGAGCGGTCCCGGGGCGCTCAGGTAGGTCCACACGAGGAAGGCCAGGGCGAAGCCGATGCACAGGACGGCCTCGACGTACTTCAGGCGTCGGGGGGCTCGGGGGGAGGGGGCGGCGGAGTCGCATGGAGGCTCGGTCACGCTCGCTCGTCCTTTCCCCGGGGTGAATTTCCGGGAGTCAGCCTAGCCGGTGCGGCTGTGGGTGGCATATGTCCCGGCTGTGGGTGGCGAAGTGGCTGGGGTGGTGGAGGGTGAGGGGAGCCGGTTCCGATGGCGGAGCCGGGCGGCCGGCTGTGCGGGGTGCGTGGAGTGGTCGTGCCCTGGGGGCTGCGGCGGGGGTGTGTTGACGGCAGGAGGGGTGAGGGACGAGAAAAGGGGTTGTGGATGCGTCATGGATTCCTGATTTTGGCGAGCAGGGGTGGCGCCATGTGAGCGGAGCGAGAATGTTTCCGTCAGCTTCGCGTGTTGTCTGATGAATTCGGTGACGTGCGCGTGCACGTGAATGGCGGCGTCGGCCTTAATCGCCTGCGAGGGAGGTGGGAAATGGGTACATTGAGCCGGTCAGTCCTGGGTGCCTCATAGTGCCCGTTCCCCCGACTCACCTCGAAGGACGCATGTCATGCGACAGCAGATTCGGTTCCTCACTCACGCCCTTGGTCGTCGCGAGACCCTCAAGTACCTGTCGATCGCGGCCGTCGGTGCGGCTATCGCCCCACTGACCGGCTGCTCCGGATCCACCTTGGCCTTCAAGAAGTTCGCCACCGGGACCTGGGAGGTCACCATGGACGGGCTGGAGAAGGCCCCTGACGTCACGGTGACGGTGGCGGACGGAAAATGGACCTTCGTCCCCAAGAGTGGAGACCAGGATCGTCAGACGGAGGGGACCTGGAGCTTGTCGGGTACGTCCTTGACACTCAAAGAAACCGGAGATGCTGAATGGTTCTTCAATGAGGGATCTCAGGGAGTTGGTGTGGGTATTCCGGAAGAGGTGAATACCGAGGAGATTCCGAAGTCATTCAAGTGGCGGTATGAGAGCGCTGACGAGATGGATATCCCGTTGTCGTGGGACAAGAAGACCAAGACCTTGACTCTCACGGGTACCGACTCCGGCGGCGGGCCGTTTACGATCAACGCTAAGAAGCAGGAGAAGTAGCGGTCTTCGGTTGTAGCGGGTCCTGTCTGCCTTCGTGAGCAGGCAGGATCCGCGTCATGTTGTGTGGGCGCGAGGGCTGGATGATCCGGCCCCTCCGGTCCGTCACTGCACGGCCCCTGCTCGGCGGGATCGTCGACGCGGCTCGGATGTATCGCTGATGCGCGAGCACCGGCGTCGAACGGTTCGGTCATGCGGGGCAACACGGCTACGTGTCTCGGGGTGGGATGTCTGAGCATCCGGTGAGTGCCTGGTGGCCTTCGAGTCCCAGGCCGCGGGCGCGGTGGGCCTCGAGTGCCTGGGCGCCAAGGTGCTCACTTCCCAGCACCTCTCCGACGACGCGGACCGCCTCGTCCCAGTCGATCGGCTCCGGCGCGCAGGCCTTAGCCAGGGCGGGGTAGTCCGGCAGAAGCTCGTCGCGAGCACCAGGGCCGAGGGGAAGCACCTCGCCCTGCGCCCGTGATAGCACTCCGGCGATAGCCGTCATCAGGGCGATCCGCCGTCGGCCGGCGATGCCGTGCTCCGCCAGGAAGGCCAGGTAGGGCTCCTCCTGTCGGTACTGGACCGCGATCGACAGTGTGTGGAGGGCGTCCTGGAGCTCGTCGATTCGTTGGGACTGCTCCTCGACCCTGCGACGCAGCTCCTCGATCTCGGTGCTGGGATCCGGCATGTGTGGCCTCCTTCCCGGTGGTGTCCTCATCTCAGGGTAGAGCGTTCGGCCGGCAGTCTCGCCCCGGGCTCCCACTGTCCGAGGGTCGGGAGGCGCTGGCCGTGGGTTGTGCGTACTGCACGAACCCCCGACCCCCATGGAGTACGCCCGACAATCGTGCAGTGCGGCCATGGGCGTGACTGCGAAGCGAGAACCCCCGCGACCGAACACCTGCGACGTAGGGGGAGTCTCGACGGTCGGGCAAGGGGCTGCTACTGAGGGACTGCGGAGTGCCGGTGTCCATGGTGCTGACATCAACCCCGCTCCAGCACCGCGCGCCGAGAAGAAATCGCGGTATTGCAACATTCCTCAAGGAGGTCTTCGCCGTCGGGCTCGTGAGTGTCAGCACTGTGGACACTGGGCCGCCGGTCAGCCGACGTCGGCGTTGCCGGACAGGTGCCAGGTGGCGTTGGCCCAGGGGAAGACGTACTGCATGAGCACGTAGACGACTCCGACGATGAGGATGAGCGACTCAATGGCCTTGAGCCACGCAGGACCCGGCAGGTGCCGCCAGATGAAGCCGTACATCAGTTGACCCCCGGGTCGTTGAGCACGGACTCCGGACGACCCTCGGAGCGATCCATCCAGTAGGCGAACTTCGCGTGGACGATCCAGCGCAGGTCATTGCCGAACTCACCGGCGGTCGATCCGTGGCAGGTGGTCAGTGTGATGTACCGGTCGGTTGGCTGGGCGTCCGGCTGGTTGGGGACCGGGGCGATGACCTCGACCTGCTCGGGCTTGACGAGCTCGTGGCCGGTCACCTTGAACACGTACCAGGTCTTGGCGGTGGAGACGATGATCTCGTCGCCCTCCTGGAGCAGGTCGATGCGGCGGAAGGAGTTGCCGTAGGTACGGCGGTGCCCGGCGATCGCGAAGTTGCCGAGCTCTCCGAGCTGCTGGGTGTTGGTGTAGTGGCCCGCCGCGGCCTGGTCCAGAACGTCGGATCCGGTGCCCTCCATGATGGGCATGTTGTTGTTGGTGACGCCGTACCACTTGGGGACGACGAGCATCCCGATGGTCTCGCCGTAGCCGACCTGCTCCATGACGGGCGGAGCGTCGGTGCGCTTCGTGCCCGCCTTCTGAGGCGACTCGACCTGCTTGTCGTGGAACTGGGTGGCCACCGCCTGCGCGCTGGCGTTGGCGTCAATGCTGGTCCACCACAGCTGCCAGCACAGGAAGAGAGCGACGACCAGACCGGCGGTGATGAGCAACTCACCGATTCCGGTCAAGGTGCCGTTGAAGATTCGGACAGCACGACTCTGGCCGGGTGCTCGGTGTCGCACAAGACCTCCTCCAGTCATTGCCCCTCCTCAGAACTAGGGCATCATCAGGCTAGCGGCCAGTCTAAGGGGGTACACCCCCCACATGACCAGCCAGGAGTGGTGGACTCATCACAGGATGCGCCGCGAGGAAGCTTCGCAGCATGTCCTAGGCTAGGCCCGGATGTATTGCGGTGGTCTCATGCCACCGTCCCCAGACAGTGAGGAGACCCAGGGTGGCCTTGGAGAAGAAGTCCACAGCGGACGACGCCGACAAGAGCTCGGAGAAGGTCTCGAAGAAGAGCTCAGAGAAGAACAGCGCGAAGGGCGCTGAGAAGGGCACGGGCTCGAAGAAGGGCTCTGCCCCCTCTGAGAAGACGGAGACGAAGGACAAGGCGACCAAGGGCTCGAAGAAGAGCTCGTCGTCGAAGAAGAAGCACCCTGAGCGCTCCGGCAACCCGGCCAAGGCGGCCAAGGCTCTCGAGGAGGAGTCGCGCGCCGCGGCGAACCGGGTCTCGCGCACGCCCAAGAAGATCAAGGACACCGCCTCTCCGCGCTGGTACGCCCCCACCATGGTGACGCTCCTGGTCATCGGGCTGCTGTGGGTTGTCGCCACCTACCTCTTCCAGGGCAGGTACCCGCTGCCCTACTTCGCCGAGCACCACGCCGGAGACTGGCTGTACAACGGCAACCTCTACATCGGCTTCCTCATCATGATGTCGGGCTTCCTCGGTCTGCTTCGCTGGAAGTAGCAGGTTTCAGACACTCACACGATCAGGCATCCGCACAGGCCCCCGAGCATCGGCTCGGGGGCCTTGTCGTCAGCGGTGCGGTCCTACTTTCCAGGCGCCCGGCACAGCGGATTGCCACAGCGGGTTGAGCGAGCCGACAGGACTGCTTGTTGATCGCATCACCGAGGGCCGCCCCACGAAGGGGCCCGGGCTGGATCCCCGGAGCCCGGCACACATGGCCTTGGCCCGCTCCTTCTTCCTCCCCAGGCCATCTGTGGATCCGTGGACAACTGACTCCCCACAACCCACGTCGACTTTCCCCATATGTGGACAGGCCTGTGGATAACTACACGCTTGTGTTTCCACACCTGTGTCCACAGATGTGGATGAACCACAGCGCTGTTCTTTCAGGCTTGTCATTCATGGCCGCCGGGCTGCGCGGTGCTTCTCAGGGCCGGTGCGTCTCATGTGCCGTCTCCTCACTTCTGAGACACCCGCTCGGGCAGGAACCTTGGGCAGGCCGGTGGCCCTGGAAGCGAGGACAGGACGAAGGGAAGAGGTCTGGTGGGGCGTCGGTGTCCACAGCGCTGACATTAACCCCTAATCGGGACTGCTCGCCGAGGAAAAACCGCAGAATTCCAACGATCTCCGTTGGGTGATTCGCCGGCAGGCTCGGTAATGTCAGCGCTGTGGACACCAGGCCGCGCAGGAGTGAGTCAGGGGTTCCTACGGCACAGCCCGACGCCTCCGTCATAGGTCCACCCCCACCGCTCCCTGCCCGCTGTCTACACAGGGTCCCGGTGGTCATGGTTCGACGCCGGCTCCGCCCCGAGTCTGCCCGAGTCGACCTGCTCCACGAGGGTCGGGATCCACTGACCAAGGGTTGTGCCTACTGCACGAAGGCCCCACCCACCCAAAGTGCACCCGACCCTCCTCCAGTAGCACCCCACCCCTCGTGCAGTGACTCCAGACGACGACGGCAGCCACCACAGTGACCGGGGCAGCCCCCTCCGGCAGGCCGATGCAGCAGCTCTCCCAACCGGCAGACCCACCCAAGCGGTGTCTTGAGACGTCATGACATCCGAAACTCTCAGAAGTCATGACGCAACACAGGGCCGGTGCGTCTCAGGAGAGCAGGGCCCGAAGCAGATCGAGCCCCACCAGGGCCACCGCGACCGCAACGGTTCCAGCGATCCCCACGACCTGCCGCTTCCCCCGTGGCGCCCAGGCGTAGATCGCCGAGACGATCCCTCCGACGACAAGCCCACCGAGGTGCCCCTGCCAGGAGATGTTGGCCCCCAGGAAGGAGATGACGGCATTGATCGCCACCAGCGCCACGATCCCCGAGGTGTCTCGCCCGAAGCGCCGTTGCACGATGAACATGGCCGAGAACAGGCCGAAGACCGCTCCCGAGGCGCCCACTGTCAACGTGAGCCAGGACTCCGTGTCCGGCCAGGAGAGCCAGTAGATCATCGTCGAGCCGCCCAGGGCACTGAGCAGGTAGACGCAGGTGAAGCGCCACCGCCCGAGCACTGGTTCAAGAGCACCGCCCAGCACCCACAGAGCCCACATGTTGAAGCCGAGGTGCATGTAGTTCGCATGCAGGAAGGCGGTGGTCAGGAACCGCCAGGGCTCGTAGACGGCCAGTGCCGGCACGAAGCCCAGGCGGAGCTCCAGCGACTGCATCGTCACCTCGGGGATGAGGACCTGAAGCGCGTAGACGACGACGCACAGGCCGACGAGGATCTTGGTGACCAGGGCCCCGGAGGTGACGTTCCCACCCAGCAGCGTTCGCGCCTGACGTCGGCCGACCTGAGACTGACGAGCACAGTCCACACAGTGGACCCCCACCGAGCTGGGCACCTGGCAGGCGGGACAGGTGGGTCGGTCGCAGCGCTGGCAGCGCACGTAGGCCACCGTGTCCGGGTGCCGCGGGCACACCGGCGGTGCCTGCTGCGGAAACGAGTTCGTCGAGGTCATCGGATGCTCCTGTGCGGATGATCGGGGCTTGAGCGGGTTGGGACGGGTGAACCGGATACGACGACGCCGCCGGGACGCGGGTCCCAGCGGCGTCACAGAGGCGAATCACACCTGATTCCGGTGCTTCGGTAGCGGTGCGGTGGGTGACCCCTCGTTGCTGAGCGGCCACCCCTTGTCCTCATGGAAACTACTCGGTGATGTCCACCGAGGTGATGATGACGTCCTGCACCGGGCGGTCACGCGGGTCGGTCTCCACAGCGGAGATCGCGTCGACGACGGCGCGGGAGGCCTCGTCGGTGACGGCACCGAAGATCGTGTGCTTGCCCTGGAGCCACTCGGTGGGGGCGGTGGTGATGAAGAACTGCGAGCCGTTGGTGCCCTTGCCCAGGCGGCGGCCGGCGTTGGCCATAGCCAGGACGTAGGGGGCGGCGAAGGTCAGGGAGGCGTCGATCTCGTCGTCGAAGACGTAGCCGGGTCCTCCGGTACCGTCACCCAGCGGGTCACCGCCCTGGATCATGAAACCGGGGATGACGCGGTGGAAGATGACGTTGTCGTACA
>ERZ773077.2843-NODE-2843-length-10910-cov-6.992814_pt1 | contig 10910 bp, 8 predicted proteins | sample MGYA00580612_ERZ773077 | MGnify/ENA primary metagenome ERZ773077 (study PRJEB29015, sample SAMEA2737971) | human oral metagenome | biome: human oral; feature: human-associated habitat; material: dental | place: China | collected 2021 ...
CCCGGCCCCGACGTCGTCGGAGCCGCCGCGCCCGGCGCCCGACGCCGGGGGCGCCGTCGGCTCCGACGGGGACTCCCGCCCATCTCTCCTAGCGGATTTCCAGGCTCGGAGCGTCGTGGCCCACAGCGCCGAAGTGGCCGGAACCCGTACTCTAACCCCATGTCGAAGAAGTCCTCCCCGCGGTCCTCCTCGCGCCCGCGCGGCCGTGCGCTCTCGCCGGCGCAGGCCGTCTCGATGCTCCTGGTCTTCCTGCTCCTGTCCGGAGTGGGGGGGATCCTGACGGCGGGCTTCGCCATGCCCTTCGTCGGCGTCGCCACCGCCATCACGAACGCCTCCGAGGACTTCTTCAACGAGCTGCCCGACGACTTCAACGCCCTCGAGCCGAGCCAGATCTCCAGCATCAAGGCGTCGGACGGCACCGAGATCGCCAAGTTCTACGCGGAGAACCGGATCGTCGTCCCGCTGGACTCCATCTCCGTCAACATCCAGCACGCCATCGTGGCCGTGGAGGACCAGCGCTTCTACCAGCACAAGGGCGTCGACCCGACGGGCATCATCCGCGCCGTGGTCTCCAACGCCAACGGCGGCTCCCAGGGGGCCTCGACCCTCACCCAGCAGTACGTGCGCAACGTGCTCATCGAGGCGGGCCTGCAGAAGGACGACTCGTCGGCCATCGCCGCCGCCACGGAGAGGTCCACCGCCCGCAAGCTGCGCGAGATCAAGTACGCCCTGACCCTGGAGAAGAAGTTCAACAAGGAGCAGATCCTCGAGGGCTATCTCAATATCGCCGCCTTCGGCCCCTCCACCTACGGGGTGGAGGCGAGCGCCCAGCACTACTTCTCGCACTCGGCCAACGAGCTGTCCATCCCCGAGGCGGCCCTGCTGGCCGGCCTGACCAACGCCCCCGGCGCCTACGACCCGGTCGCCTTCCCGGACAAGGCCAAGGACCGCATGGACTGGGTCCTGGAGAAGATGTACGAGGAGAAGTTCATCTCCCAGGAGGAGTACGAGGCCGGCAAGACCACCCAGATCGCCGACATCCTCCACGTCACCGAGACGGTGGGCGGCTGCGGCGCGGCCGGGCAGGCCGCCTACTTCTGCGAGTACGTGCGCGGCGAGATCGAGAACTCCGAGCTGTTCGGGGCGACCGAGGCCGAGCGCCGCCAGCGGCTGCTGCGCGGCGGCCTGAACATCACCACCACCCTCGACCTGGCCAAGCAGAGCGCGGCCGACGCGGCCGTGCAGGCCTACGTCCCCACGGGGGACGAGTCGAACGTCAAGGCGGTGCTCGTGTCGGTCGAGCCGGGCACGGGCAGGATCATGGCCATTGCTCAGAACACCAACTTCGGCGTGGCCACCGAGAGCGATCCGACGGCGACCCAGATCTCGCTGGGCGTGGACGCCAAGCACGGCGGCCTGGAGAACACCGACGGGACCTCGGGCTTCCAGCCGGGTTCGAGCTTCAAGGCCTTCGTCCTGGCGGAGTGGTACCAGGAGGATCACTCCCCCTACACCAGCTTCAACACGTCCCCCACGGTCTTCCCGGCCTCGACCTGGACCATCTCCTGCGACCCGAGCAAGGCCGACGAGTGGAGAGTCGGCAATGCCGACCCCTCCGAGGGCGGAACCCACAACGTCATCGACTCCACGCGCATGTCGATCAACGTCGGCTACGCGCGGATGACCGCCCAGATGGACATCTGCAACATCACCGGCCTGGCCGCCAGGCTGGGCGTGACGACGAACGACGGCTCGGCCCTGACCCCCTCGCCCTCGATCGCCCTGGGCAGCCAGGAGGTCACCCCGCTGCAGATGGCCAACGCCTACGCCACCTTCGCCGCCCACGGCCTGTACTGCAAGCCCATCGCCATCGACTCCATCACCGACTACGACGGCAATAACCTGGCGGTCCCCTCGGCCGACTGCTCCCAGGTGATGGAGGCCAGGGCCGCGGACCAGACGGCCTCGACGCTCACCTCCGTCCTGACCTCCAACGGCACCGGGAAGCACGCCATCCTCAACGGCGGGCGCCCGGCCGCGGGCAAGACGGGAACCACCGAGGACATGGACAACGCCTGGTTCGTGGGCTTCACCCCGACCCTGAGCGCCGCCGTGTGGCTGGGGCACTCCGAGGGCTACTCGACGATGGCGCCCCAGTACATCGGCGGACGCTACTACGCCACCATGTACGGCTCGGACGCGCCGGCGCCGCTGTGGAAGATGTACATGGACGCCGCCCTGGCCAACACCCCCGTCGCGGGCTTCACCCCGGCGAGCACGGGTCCGCAGCCATCGGCCCCGGGCAACGGGGGCAGCACCAATGCCAGTGACAACAGCGGCAGCAGCGGCGCCGTCACGGAGACGAACGCCTCCGTCGAGTCCCCGGCGCCCTCCGCGCAGGAGCCCTCCGTTCAGGAGCCGCCCGCCGCCCAGGCGGCCCCCGCTCAGGAGTCGCCCGCTCCTCAGTCCACCCCCGCGGAGCAGCTCCCGGCCACGGAGCAGACCCCGCGCCGGACTCAGGAGACGGCCCAGAGCCTTGCCCCCGACGACGACGAGACCGGGCGGTGAGCGCGCTGCGAGCGGCCGCGCGGGCGCTCGCCGGGACGGCGCTCATCGGCGTCGGCGCGCTCGGCTACGCCCTCGTCGAGGCCCGGATGCCCGTCCTGCGCCGCGTCGACGTCCCCGTCCTGGCGCCCGGCGAGGAGCCGCTGACGATCCTGCACCTGTCCGATCTGCACCTGACCGACCGCACCGAGGACCGCGTGGAGTGGGTGCGCGCCCTGGCCGGGCTGCATCCCGACGCCGTGGTCAACACCGGGGACAATCTCTCCTTCGCCTCCGGGATGGAGCCGCTGCGCCGTGCGCTCGAGCCGTTCCTGGGGCTGCCGGGGGCCTTCGTCATGGGCGATCACGACTACCGCGCGACGGCCTTCAAGCTCCCCACCCGCTACCTGCGCGCCGACCCGCGCGCCGGCGACGACCCGCAGGTCGAGGCGCGCGTGGCCGAACTGCCCTGGCGCGAGGTCCGCGATCTGCAGGCGAGCGGCGGGTGGGCGGACCTGTGCAACGCCCGCGGGGCGATCGCGGTGCGCGGACGGCGCATCGACCTGGTCGGCGTCGACGATCCCCATGCCGAGCGCGACGACTACCCCGCGGCTCCGGAGGCGTCCGCGTCGTCCGAGGCTCCGACGCCGTCGGGGCCGTCGACGCCGGAGGACTCGCGGGAGTCGACGGCGCGCGGCCGGGCGGTGCGCGACCGGGCGGGCCGACCGCTGCGGATCGGCATGACCCACGCCCCCTACCAGCGGATCCTGGAAAGGATGTCGGCCGAGGGCGTGGACCTGGTCCTGGCCGGGCACACCCACGGCGGCCAGCTCTGCGTGCCGGGCTTCGGGGCGCTGGTGACCAACTGCGACCTGGACCGCTCGCGCGCCTCCGGGCTCTCGCAGTGGCCGGGGCGCCCGGGTGCGCCGCGGACGGCCGACCCCATGCACCTGCACGTCTCGGCGGGGCTGGGCACCAGCCCCTACACGCCCGTGCGCATCGCCTGCCGCCCCGAGGCCACGCTGCTCACCCTCGTGCCGAGCGCCTGACTTCGCGGGACCGGCGGTCGGCGACCCTGCGGACCTGCACCGGCGCACCGGCGCCCGGCCCGGTGTCCGACGTCCGTCATCCGTCATCCGTCGCCCGGCGTCCGGTGACTTCCGGCGGGTCGTCCGGCCCGTGCGCCGCGCCCCGGCACCGCGCGGTCGAGGGTCGCGGAGTCCACGTGACCGATGCCTCTTCGGGAAGATTTCCGCCTCTCCGCCCGGCACGGCTATGCTGTCTGCGCTGCACACGGGGTGTGGCGCAGTTTGGTAGCGCGCTTCGTTCGGGACGAAGAGGTCGTGGGTTCAAATCCCGCCACCCCGACCATTCAGTGGTTGCCGTCACAGATGGCGGCCGCTTCTCGTTGGAATCACGCGGTCCGGCCGGGCGGGTCCTGCTGCGCGGAAGCGCGACGTCCGCTATGACACCAGTGAGCCTTCGCGGCCCCGCCAAACCCGAAGGCCCCGGGGCCCGCGGAGCCGCGCCGGGTCGTCTGCTGCGCTCCTTCACCCTCCGCTACGCTCCCTTTTCTCGTACAGTGAAGGGTGAAGGGGCGTAGCAGAGTGAAGAGGGCCATGATGAATGCGGCGTCCGGCTGCCCGTCAGGCACTGCGCCTCATCTCAACGAAGTCGTACTCGCCGCCGTTCGTCACCTGCACGAAACTGCGCACCGCGCGGAGTCCACTCCTTCGATAGACCTTGATCCCCCGCTGATTGAACGAGGCGACCGACAGGCGAATCTCCGCGCCGGGGTGCGCCTCCCGGATCCAGTCCAGGTTGCGCCGCATGAACATGAGGCCCAGACCCCGGCCGGTGAGATCCGGACGCATCCCCAGCCCGATCTCCACCGCGCGGCCCTTTTCGGAAAGGTCACCGGAGAGGAAGCCGAAGAGCCGACCGCCCCGCCTCACCTGGAGGAGGAAGTCGGGCCACAGCGCCGGGGTCACGAATTCTTGGTAATCCTCCGGATCCGCCGTCATATCGTAGAAATCATAGGGCGGCGGATACTTCCACTCGTCCGCGATCTCCCGGGCGGTGAAGGTGTCCATGCGCGAGTAGACGAGTGCAGAGCCGCCCTGGTCGGAGGCCGTACGGGGCGAATACTGGTCCATCAATCCCTCCACTTAAATCATTCGGAGCAGAATCTTCTCAGACGGGGCCAGGTCCCTCCGCCGGCATCGCCGATCCCGCCGCACCGGTCCGGGCGCCGCGGACGACGGCCTCAGATGTCGAGATCCTCGACGGCGGGGCGGTCCCCCGCGCTCCTGATCGCCGCGACCAGGTCGTCGGGCAGCTCGCCGGCCATCTCCTCGATGGTGGCGAAGACCCTCAGCTCGCGCGGACCCCGCTTCCACCACTCCCCGCGCCGGAGCGCCGGGTCCTCCCAGACCGGGTTGTCGTCGTCCGGGCTGGACAGGGCGGTCCAGTTCGGATCCTCGCGCAGGTGCACGGCGTACTGGCCCCTGGCGGTCTCGTAGACGCGAGCGGTGCGCGAGCGCAGACCCTCCTGCCGGCTCCACCGCAAGATCTGACGCCCCGAGAAGCGCTTGACGCCCACCACGGCGCCGTCGTCGACCTTGAGCTCGATCGTCCTCATTTCGGTGTCCTTCCGCTGCCGGTCCTGCTGCGCCACGTAGAGCCTCAGTCCCAGGGCCACGGCCGCCGACATGCCGCCCGCGAGCTCGGCGGCGCGGTCGAACAGGGGCAGGTCGGACTCGGAGACGTACACGTTCTTAGTGGGCATGCGCATGAGTATACGCATACTCCTCGGCGATCCGCGGGCTCCCGGCCCGCCGGATCGGGAGCCGACGACGGCGCCGCCGCGTTTCGCGCCGGGCCCCGCCGCCGTGTGAGGATGCGCGCTGGGCGCCCGGCACCCCGACGGCACGACAGCGGCATTCAGGAGGCTCGATGACCGCACCAGCTCATCGCTCCCGCACCCCCAGCCCCGAACTGGGCCTGACGATCGTCTTCGCCCTCGCCTTCGCCGTCTGGACCTGGCTCGTCCTGCGCGGCTCGCTGCACGACCTGGACGCTCGCCTGCGGCCACCCGCCCTGCCGCCGCGCTCCGCCCGCGGCCAGCTCGCCGAGTCCCTCAGCCTGCTGACCCACCCCGTGCTCGTCCTCATCATCGTCGTCGGCTCCGTCGTCTTCTCCCTCAGGCAGCGCATGCGGCGCCTCGCGCTCGCCCTCAGCGTCGGGGCCCTGGGCGCGGCCGGCCAGCTGGTCCTGTCCCTCGTCCTGGACGTGCCGCGCCCGCCCACCGCCTTCGCCGACTCGATCTCCCACTTCGGCGGCGCCTACCCGGCCAGCCACGTCACCGCCGTGGCCCTGGGCACCTGGGTGCTGGTCACTCTCGTCCGCGCCCGCCGCAGGGGCCCCACGTCCATTGTGGGCTGGACGGCCATCGGCGCGGGTGCGGTCCTGCTCGTCGCCGTCACCCAGTGGAGCATGGGCCTGGTCGACGTCAGCGACGTCGTCGGCGGCCTCCTGCTGGGCGGCGCCGTCACCAACCTCGCGCTCACCCTCGGCGGGATCGACCACCCCCTCCGATCCGGCTGGGCGCGCCTGACGCGACCGCGCAGGGTCGTGAACAAGCGCGCCGCCATCATCTTCAACCCCGTCAAGTTCGACGACCTGTCCCTGCTGCGCCGCCGCGTCCGGGCGGAGGTGCAGCGGGCCGGCTGGCGCCCCGGCCTGTGGCTGGAGACCGCCCCCGACGACCCCGGTCACAGGGCCGCCCGCCGCGCCCTGCGGGCCGGGGTGGACCTGGTCATGGTCGCCGGCGGCGACGGGACGGTCCGGGCGGTGTGCGCCGAGCTCGCGGACACCGGCACGCCCGTCGCCCTGCTGCCCGCGGGCACCGGCAACCTGCTCGCCCGCAACCTGTCGATCCCGCTGGACGCCGACGAGGCGCTGCGCCTGGCCCTGCACGGGCGCACCCGGGCCATCGACGTCGTGCGCTGCACCTGGGACGGCGGCCGGGAGCGCTTCGTGGTCATGGCGGGCCTGGGCCTGGACGCGCGGATCATGGGGGACACGAACGACGACCTCAAGCGGGTCATCCGCTCGGGCGCCTACGCGGTCGCCGCCGTCCACAACGCGGTGCCCGACCCCTTCGCGGTCACGGTGGCGCTGGACGACGGCGAGCCCGAGACGCGCTCGGCGGTCATGGCCCTGCTCGGCAACGTCGGCACCATCACCGCGGGGATGAACCTGTTCCCCGACGCCTCCCCCGACGACGGCGTCGTCGACCTCATGCTCGCCAGCCCCGAGCGGGTGACCGACTGGGCCAGGCTCGGCGCGCAGATCCTCAGCGGCAAGCAGATGGAGGGCTTCACCATCCGCAGGGCCCGGCGGGTGGTCATCACCACCGACGAGCCCGTGCCCTTCGAGCTCGACGGCGACATCGCCGGCACGACGCGCTCGCTGCGGGTCGAGGTCGAGCCCCGGGCGCTGCGGGTGGTGGTGCCGGAGGCGTGAGGGCGCAAAAAGGTGGCTCCCGCATACTTTTAAGGGCGCCGGGCGTCGAGGCGCGCCTCAGGATCGGCGCTATGACGCCGTTCCCCGTGGCCGACGATCACGCAACAGGGTCGGAAGATATGCGGGAGCCACCTTTTTGGCCCCGCCCGGCCGCCGCAGCGCGCCCCGGCGCCGTCGGTAGTAGCCTGGCCAGCGCCGGGACGACGGCGCGAACGGCCGGGGGAGACGGGGACGACGGCCGGCCGCCGGCGGCACCGGCGCGTCGATGAGGGGGCGGAGATGACGGGCGGCAGGAGCGGCACCGGCAGACGGGACGGCTACCACGCCGGGCTCGACGCGGACAAGGTGATCGACGCCGCCGTCGAGCTCTCGCGCGGCGACGGCCTGACCACGTGGACGCTGCGCGATCTGGGCGGAAGGCTCGGCGTCGCCCCCTCGGTCATCTACCACCACGTGGGCGGGCGCGAGGCCCTGAGCCGCCGCGTCGTCGAGCGGGTCCTCGCCCTCGTGGACCTGCCGACCGACGTCATGCCGTGGCGGCAGTGGGCCCGCGAGGCGCTCTACCCGCTGCGCCCCGTCCTGACCGACTACCCGGGCACGGCCAGGTGGCTGCTGCTGCACGGCCCCGTCCTCCCCCGCCTGGCGCCGGTCATCGACGCCGGGATCGCCTCGCTGCGCCGGGCGGGATTCGGCCGGGACTCGGCCCTGGCGTACACCTCGCTGGTCAACACCGCGATGATGACGATCGCCGCCATCGACGACCGGCGCCTGCACGAGGACGACGGCCCCCGCGATCACGCGGCCCTCATCCGCGATCTCAGCCCGATCACCGCCGGCAGCGCCGGAATCTCCCTGGTGACCCGCGACCTGCTGACCCAATTCACCGGCGCGCCGCAGGAGATCGCGGCGGCCCAGGACCGCTACTACCGCTACGTCCTCGAGCGGCTCATGGACGGCCTCGAGGCCGACCTGGAGGCCGGGGCGCACGACGGCGATCCGCAGGTCGACGGTCCCGCCGACTCTGCCGACTCCGCCGACTCCACTGCCCCCGCCGACTCCGCCGGCACCGACCCCGACCGGCCCGGCTGACGGCCCGACGCGACGGGCCCCGCAGAACTCCTCCGCTTGCCATTAGAACAACGTTTATATAGGGTTGCCTTAGTTCCTCCGGAATCACGACCCGCGTCCGGGGAACGGCCCGGCTCCGGTCGCCGAACCCGACGACCGGAGCCGGCTCACCCCGGCGGGGAACCGCTCCGGAGGGAGCGAGTCGAAGGATCCGCCGTCGGGCCGCAGCGCCCGCGGGGAGCGAACCGGAAGGAGAACGGGCATGAGCGCCTCGCAGAGCGCACGCGGGGGATCGTCCTCGCAGGTCGGGATCATCCTGGCGACGGTCTTCCTGGCCTACCTGGGGCAGACGACCCTCAACCCCGTCATCGCACCGCTGTCGCGGGAGGTCGGGCTCGACGAGTGGCAGATCGGCTTCACCATCAGCGTCGCGGCGGTCATGGTCGTCCTCACCAGCCAGGTCTGGGGGCGCCGCTCCCAGTCGTGGGGGCGCAAGCCGGTGCTCATCGCCGCCCTGGCGATCTGCATGGCGGCCATGGTGCTCTTCGCCGTCGTCGCCACCCTGGGCGTGAGGGGGGTCCTGGGCAAGACGCCGCTGTTCGTCCTGTTCGTCCTCACCCGCGGCCTGCTCTTCGGCACGGCGCTCGCGGCGATCCTGCCGACCGCCCAGGCCTACGTCGCCGACGTCACCTCGAGCGAGGAGGAGCGCGTGCGCGGCATGGCCGGGGTCGGCGCGTCCCAGGGCATCGCCTCGATCGCCGGGGCCCTCGTCGGCGGCCTGCTGGCGGGGATCTCCATCATGGTGTCGGTGGACATGGTCCCGGTCATCCTGCTCGGGGGGCTGCTGGTGGTCGTGTTCGTCCTGCGCCGGGAGGAGCGCACCGAGCTGGTCGCCGAGCCGGCGCGCGTGCGCCCCGCCGACCCGCGGGTCTGGCCCTTCCTCGTCGCCGGGTTCGGCATGTTCACCGCGCTGGGCCTCATCCAGGTGGTCACCGGCTTCCTCGTGCAGGACCGCCTCGCCCTGGAGGCGAACACCACCGGTCTGGTCACCGGCGGGGCGCTGCTCGCCGCGGGCATCGGCATGGTGCTGGCCCAGAGCGTCATCGTGCCGCGCTCGAAGTGGGCCCCCGCCACCCTGCTGCGCGTGGGCACCGCCCTGGGCGCCGTCGGCTTCGCCCTGCTCGCGATCGACGGCGGGGCCGCGCTCCTGTTCGTGGCGGTGACGGTGATCGGCGCGGGCGTCGGCATCGCCATGCCCGGCTACACGGCGGGGCCCACGCTGCTCATGAGCCGCGAGGAGCAGGGCGGGCTCGCCGGTCTGATCGGCGCGACCAACGGGCTGACCTACGTCGTCTCGCCCACGGCGGGCACCGCCATGTACGGGCGCTCGCCGATCCTGCCGATCGCCGTCGGCGGCGCCATCCTCGCCGCCGTGTTCGTCTTCGTCCTCGTCCACCGCGGCTTCCGCCGCGCCCCGCGGGCCGTCCCCGGGGGAGGCGCCCCGGAGAGGGCAGTCCCGGAGGAAGCCGTCCCCCGGGGAGGCCTCCCCGGGGGAGCCGTCCCGGGCGAGGGCGGCGACGGCGCCCGATAGCGGAGGCGGGCGCGGGCCGCTCCGGGGGATCCCCCAGGCGGCCACGCGGGCGATCCCGATAGCGAGGCGGGCGCGGGCCGCTCACCGGCTCCGAGTCTGGATTCTGGCGCTCCGGGAGGATCGTTCGAGTCGGCACATCGGATGCGCTCGAGGATTTCCGCATGATTCCGCGATTCTGGCGGCGACGCGAGCGGGTGCGGGGCGGAACGATCCTCCCGGAGCGCCATTTCCCGTCCCGGGCGGACCCCGGAGGGAGGAGCATCCGGGTCCGATGCGGCCCGCGGGACGTGCGGAGTCCGCGGGGCGCACGGTCGGCGATCAGGACGGGGCGACCACCGTCAGCCCGCAGCGCCGTGCGGCATCCTGCATCTCATAATCGTACGTGAGAATAATATCGGCGCGGATGTCCAGAGCGACTGCCAGGTGAATGGCGTCCGCAGAACGCAGCCCCGTAGGCTCCCCGGCGGCATTCAGAAGATGCTCCCTGGAGACATCGACGAGTTCGACCCCCGACAGCAAGGTTGCGACCGCCTCCTCATCGAGTTCGCGACTACGCCTGGCAGCGCAGTGAAGCTCCGTGTAGAGCAGGAAGGACGAGCACAGGGCTGTGTCGGCTGCGTCATCGACGCTGCCAGCGCTGCGCGGCACACTCCGGTTGAGCCACCGCGCCAACGGCTCCGACTCATCCTCCTCAACGAGGAGCTTGAGTGCCGCGGACGTGTCCAGGTAATGGATCGTCATCGTTCGCCGCGCAGATCATCCAGCACATCCCGGGACGCGACGCCGGTTGCGCGCCTCAACCGGGCGAAGTCTATGCGGGTCCTCGCAGTGACGGCCCCGCGCCGCCGAAGAAGGGCGAGCCGCTCGCCGCCCGCGGGGGAGAGCAGAGCCACCGGCTCCCCGTTATTGGCGATCTCGAAGGTCTCTCCCGCCTGCACACGACGAAGAATTGAAGCGGTATTGTCGCGCAGTTCGCGATGCGCAATGGTGGACACGGCCATCACCTCGTAGCGAATCGTAGCATATAGTGGCCCCTTCTCGCCGGGTCACTGGAAATGCTCCGGGGCGGGATCGGCACCGTGGTCTGTGACGACCACGACGGACGCTCCCGCGGGCCCGCCCGGCCGATCGGGGCGCCCGGTCCGCTCAGCTCGCGTGCCGCCCCTTGCGGCGACGGGGC
>ERZ773077.2844-NODE-2844-length-10909-cov-65.035194_pt1 | contig 10909 bp, 10 predicted proteins | sample MGYA00580612_ERZ773077 | MGnify/ENA primary metagenome ERZ773077 (study PRJEB29015, sample SAMEA2737971) | human oral metagenome | biome: human oral; feature: human-associated habitat; material: dental | place: China | collected 2021 ...
AGCAAATCCTGCAAAGTAAACCCGTCCAAATGCGCAAAGAAAGCCTTAATCGCTCCGCCCAAAATGCCGGTCAGGCGGCAAGACGGCGTAATCAGGCATTCGTTGTTTTCCCCCATGCATTCGACAACCTGCATGGGTTCAAGATGGCGAACGACCGCGCCGACATTGATTTTATCGGGTGTGTCGGCAAGACGCAGTCCGCCTCCTTTCCCTCTTATGCTGGTCAGGAATCCGCCTTTGACAAGCGCGGTAACGACTTTCATCAAATGACTTTTGGAAATGTTATAGGCTTCGGCAATGGTTCCGATATTGACTAACGAATCGTCGTTTATGGCCGCATAAATCAATACCCGCAGACCATAATCCGTATGTTGCGTCAGATACATGGTTTTCTCTGTTCAGAATATATTATTTTTTTAGGACGGCGGCAGTGTTTCCAGTGGAGAATTGTCGCCGTTATGTGTTTGACTTTATATATGATTAAGTTTCATAATATCTGAAACATTTAAATTAATCCAGTGTAGTTTGATAATTTATTATCATTATAATCAAATATTATGAAGCCGTTAAAACGCCACCCAGCACTTATCGAACTTTCCCGCGAACACCATCACGCCCTTTCACTCTGCGTCCGCCTCCTGCGCGCGCCCGCTGAAAGCCATCAAACAGAGCTTGAAGCCCATTTCCTTGAATTGGAACCGCATTTTGTCGAAGAAGAAACCATGTTCGCCCCGCATTGGCAGAATATTCCCGTTGCGATGCGCGAACGTTTCGAAGCCGAACACGCCAAACTGCGCAGCATGATGGCAAATCCTGAATATCTTAACGAAGCATGGAACAAAGATTTTGCCGTTACTCTGCGCGACCATGCCCGTTTTGAAGAACGCGAACTGTTTCCCGCAGTCGAGCCGTTTTTGCCGGAACCCGAAGGAATCTGATAAAAAAGGTCGTCTGAAAAGTCCAAAAGCACGATTTTAGCGTTTTCAGACGACCCTCCTGTCCATTCAAACCTAAAACAAACCATTCAAAAAGCAAACCAAGGAACTACCATGACCGCCTTTTTCAAACACCCTGTTTGGGCAATGGCATTCCGCCCGTTTTACTCACTGGCGGCACTATACGGCGCACTCTCCATCCTGCTTTGGGGCTTCGGCTATACGGGTACGCCCGAGTTGTCCAATTTTTATTGGCACGCCCATGAGATGATCTGGGGCTATGCCGGACTCGTCGTCATTGCCTTCCTATTGACCGCAGTTGCCACTTGGACGGGGCAGCCGCCCACGCGCGGCGGCGTTTTGGCAGGATTGACCGCATTTTGGTTGGCAGCAAGGATTGCCGTTTTCATTCCGGGCTGGGGTGCAACCGCCAGCGGCATACTCGGCACGCTGTTTTTTTGGTACGGCGCAGTTTGCATGGCATTGCCCGTCATCCGTTCCAAAAACAAACGCAATTACGTCGCCGTATTCGCTATCGTCGTCCTAGGCTGCACGCATGCCGCATTCCACTTCCAACTGCATGCCGGAAACGCATCTGCACTGCTCAGCGGGCTGCAGTCCGGTCTGATTATGGTCTCAGGCTTTATCGGCCTTATCGGTATGCGGATTATTTCCTTCTTTACCTCCAAACGCCTAAACGTTCCGCAAATCCCCAGTCCGATGTGGGTCGCGCACGCGTCCCTCTGGTTGCCCATGCTGACTGCCATGCTGATGGCGCACCATGCCCTGCCTTGGCTTTCATCTGCTTTTGCCTTTGCAGCGGGCGTGATTTTTACCGTACAGGTTTACCGCTGGTGGTATAAAGCCGTTTTGAAAGAACCGATGCTGTGGATTTTGTTCGCAGGCTATTTGTTCACAGGTTTGGGATTGATTGCCATCGGTGCTTCCTACTTCCACGGCTCTTTCCTTAATCTTGGCGTACATCTCATCGGCGTCGGCGGTATCGGCGTCCTGACATTGGGCATGATGGCGCGCACCGCGCTCGGGCATACCGGCAACTCCATCTATCCGCCACCCAAATCCGTACCCGTCGCCTTTTGGCTGATGATAGCCGCCACCGTCATCCGCATCATTGCAACCTTCGTCAGCGGCACCGGTTACACCCACAGCATCCGCACTTCCGCAGTCTTGTTTGCCCTGTCTTTGCTGCTTTACGCATGGAAATACATCCCTTGGCTCATCCGCCCACGTTTGGACGGCAAACCGGGTTAATTAAACCAAGCATATCAAACGAAAGGTCGTCTGAAACCTTAAAACAGGTTTCAGACGACCTTTTTATATGGGAATCCGCTTTAAACCGGTACGGTATGGTTTTACCGAAGTCCGTATCGTTTCAGTGCGTGTTATTGCTCGATACCGTTTTCACGCAATAGCTGGTGAATTTGCTGTTGGGCTTTATCTTCTTTCAGCAGCTGGGTGAGTTGATCGCGAATCAGATCAAACGGCGGTGCTTGAGGGTCTTTTTGGACTTCACTGATTTTAAACAAGAAGAATTTGTTTTCAATTTCAACAGGATTGTGAGTTACCTCTCCCCGATTCATTGGGCCCAAGATGCCTGCAAGCGGTTGGCGCAGCTGTCTTGCCATGACGAAATCTTCAAATGCGGGTTGCTGATTCGGATATCGTTTCGTCAATTCTTCAAATGATAAGCCTTTCAAGAGCAATTCTTGTGCTGCTCGCGCTTCTTCGGGCGTGTCGAAGCTAACCTGCTGAATCTTGATCATGCGGGTTTGCTGATCGTAAAACTTCAATAATTCAGCATTGCTGATTTCGGCAGTGCGCTTCAGATAGTCGGCATATTGCGCCGCGTAAAATTCCGCTTCCATAGTGAGGAATTGGTTGTGGACCTCGGGATCTTTATCCAATCCGGCTTTGAGTGCGGCATTTTTGAGAATTTCAATGCTTTGCAAGTGTTTGGCGACTTCTTGGCGGATTGCTTTGCCGTCAGGCTGCTGCTTGGATTCAGGACGCTGTTCGGCTTGCTTGAGAATGCGGGCAACTTCGCTGTCTATGCGTGCCGGATCAATATCAGGCGCTTTGGCAACAGCGAATCCGGCAACAGCCGTCGCCATGATGACTGCGGCGGCAGTTTGGTATTTCATTATAAAAACTCCGTGAACAGTTATTTAATTGTGGCTTTTTGCAACAGAGATTGGAGTGCTTCATCGACGCGGGAGGCTTGCAGGTCTTGGGCTATACTGCTTTTGGATTCGTCATAAGACGGAAGCTTTACATCCCGACGGTCGTTGACATAGAAGACGGCATATACGTCGCTGTCTTGCAGAGGCGTTGTAGTGTGCGCGCCTTTTTTCAAATCTTTAACTGCGGCATAGAGCGGGGGAACGGCCTCCTGCAAATCTTTTAAGGGAACATAACCTTGCTGGATGCCGCCCGCTTGTTTGGCGCGTTCATCTATTGAATATTGCTTCAGGACGGAGGCAAAGCTTTTCTTGGCATTTAAATCAGAAATGGCTTTTTGGGCATCCGCTTGGGTGCGGGTAATAATTTCGCCCAGTTGTACTTCTTGAGTGCCTTTGTAGAAGTTGCTGAAATTATCGTAAGCGGTTTTGATGTCTTTTTCTTGAACGGGATTTTGACGGAGGACGTGAATCGCATAAGCTTGTCCAAGTAAATCGCTTTCAAATGCCGCCCATTCGGTTTTGAAATGTGCTTTTTTATCGGCACCTTGTTTTTTGGCATCCGTACGGGCATGTTCCAAAGCTTGTTTGAATTCGGCGCTTTGGTCGAGTTTCAGGCGTTTGGCTTCTTGTGATACGACGGTATTGATGACTTGGCGCTCGGTCAGTTCTCTGCGCAGCTCGGGAGAATCGGGAATTTTGTTGTTTGCTGCACGCAGCGCGGCAACTTGGGCATCAATGACGCTGCTGTCGATGGTTTGTCCATTAACTGTAACTAAGGTTTGGGCAGAAAGGCTGCCGGAAACCAGAGCAGTCATCAGCATAGAGATGAGATGTTTTTTCTTCATGATTTTCTCTTGTTATGTCCAGTATGTCTGTAATTAGTGGAAGTATTCGTCCGGAGTGGCCGCTTTGATGCTCAATGCGTGAATCAGCCCTTCGGAAAACAGATCGTGCAGTAAGGTTTTAATGGTGCGTTGGCGGTTAAGACGGCTGACGCCGCCGAAAGCTTCGCTGACGACTACGACCGTATAATGCCCGCCTCCTTTGTTTCCCGAGTGGCCCGCATGCAGATGGCTGTCATCCTGAAAGTCAAAAAAAACAGGATTCAACGTTTTCAGACGACCTTCAATAGCCTCGCGCATATCCATTATTTGAATACGGCTTTGAACGGTTTGATCAATACTTCTTCATAGACGCCCGCATCGACGTAAGGGTCTTTTTCCGCCCATTCTTGAGCGGCATCCAAAGATTCAAATTGAGCCACAATCAGACTGCCGGACACGCGCTCCGGATTGTTGGGAAGAGGGTTTGGGCCGGCAGTCAGAAGACGTCCTTCAGCCTTCAAAGCTTCCAAGCGTTGCAGATGGGCAGGGCGTGCCGCCATACGGGCTTCGTGTACATTATCGGCATCGGTGGCCAGGAGCATGTAATATTCCATCAACTATCCTTTTTGGGTAAATATCGGCTCAAATAGGAAAATTGAGCGATAAAGAAAACAAACAAAAAACCGGTAGAGCCGAACATTTTGTAATTTACCCATTGTTCTTTGAAGTGGGTAAACACAAACCAGTTGGCAATACCTAAGAAAATCATGAATGCGACCCAGGCATAAGTCAGTTTGCTCCAAACATGTTCGGGCAGTTCCAGCTCTTTGCCCATAGTCGCTTTTAATCCGTTTTTCCCGCTTAGATGGCTGATCAGCAAAACCAATGCACCAATCCAGAACAAAACGGTCGGTTTCCACATGATAAAACGGTCATCATGAAGTAGAATGGTCGCGCCGCCGAATACGACGATCAGGATCAGGCCGACCCACTGCATCGTATCGAGTTTTTTGTATTTCCAGTAAGTAAAACCTGCCTGCAAAATGCCGAATACAACGGCAACCGCAGTCGCAGTAATCATGTTTTTCGTGATTGTGTAAGTCAGGAAAAACAAGATGACTGCCAATAAATCGCTTAAAACTTTCATAATCAAACAAACAAAAAAGATGAAACCAATCGGCTAAACGCTAATCATACAGGCAGCCTCACCTTTTTGCACCACCCTGGAAACGAAATTGCCGATTCAAGCGGGCAATAATCTAAAAAAGGGTTTAAAAAATGCCGTCGGGATGATAAACTATGTTATCAGTAGGATTTGTAAAAAAGAAACACAGAAATTACAAACCTGTTAATTTCTCGTTCGTTTCATCACTTAATTCATCGGATTACTTGGCAGACTGCGACTTTAGAAGATATCATAACGTAATATATCGTAATATACGGTTAAGTATGTAGCAGTTCTAGCAGGGTTGTCATTTTACACAGGGGACAAGTTTTGAAAAACCATCATAAAATCAAATTAATCGCGGCATCTGTGGCCTTGGCAGTGTCGTTTGGTGCGAGCGCAGGGCTTGGCGGGCTGAATGTCCAATCCCATCTGGGCGAGCCGTTTTCAGGCAGTATCACCGTAACCGGTGACGAGGCTCAGGCGCTGTTGAAAGGCGGAAAAGCGACTGTTTCCAATAGCAATTTGCGTACCAGTGTCCGTAAGTCGGGCGACAAGGCAGTCGTCACTATCCACTCAAGCAAAGCGATTAAAGACCCTGTGTTGATTTTCCAAGTCGGCGCAGGTTCGCAATCACGCGAATACACAGCCATCATTGATCCCGCAGGCTATTCCGGTAAAACGGATGGTTCAAGCCGTGCGCGCAGCGGTGGCGAATCTTCATCCAATTCTTCTGCCGACAACAATTCATACCATTCTCAATTTGACCGTCAGGCGGCGCGTGACCGCATCAACCGCGCGATACAAAACGGAAATCAAAATGAAACCGTTCGCAAGGAAGCTGTACGAAAAGATAAAAACAACACGAATAAACCGGTACAGACACAGGCACAGCCGTCAAAACAACAGCAACAATCTTCTGTAGGCGCCAATGGGACCGAGATTCGTTATGGCAAGCAGCATCTGGTTCGTCAGGGTGAGACCCTGACCGAAATTGCCACTAAAATCCGTCCTCAAGGAATGACCGTCGAACAAACGATACAGGCATTGGTCAATGCCAACCCCGGCGTGTTCATCGGTAAAGATGCCGACCGTATGCTTGCGGGCAAGGTGTTGTACATTCCGATGCACGGCGATATGAAATCGACGGCATCCAAACCTGCACAAGTCAAACCTCCGGTTCAGGAAGGCAATAAGCCTCAAACCCAAGGGTCGTCTGAAAAAGCCGGTACCGCAACGCCTCCTAAAGATACTCCGGTAGAAAACACCAAAGTAGAAAATAAAAAAGAAGATAAAAAAGCTGAGCCGGTACAAGAAGCTAAGCCTGAAACCAAACCGGCTGTAACGACGGCAGGCACTCCGGAGCAAAATAAAGCTGAAACAGGTGCAGCCTCTGCCGAGCAAGTAAATGTCCTGCCTGAGCCGAATGCGTCGTCTGCAACAGCAAACACAGAACCACAAGAAATTTCTCAGGCACAAGCTGATGTCGAAGCGCGCATTGCCTCGGCAGTTGCCACAGAAAAACAACAAGAAGAAGCATTATCGGAAGACAGCGGGTTATGGCGCTGGCTGTTGGTCGGCGGTGCGGTAGCGGCAGGTTTGTTGCTGTTGCTGTTCTTGTTGGGCAAACGGAAGAATTCAGCTGTTGCGCCTGTGGCTGGTGCGATAGATCAGGACGATCAGGATGAGGACGATCTCGATATCAGTATCGAAGATCATGTATTCCCTGCTGCCACTGCGCCACAACCGCAACCACAAGTTGTAGCAGAAACTTCCAAACCTGAAGAAGACGGTTTGGAAATTGAAGATGATTTCGATGATGAAGTATTCTTCAATGAGCCGGCTCCTGTTGCCGAACCTGCTCAAGAAAACGTCGATCTGGATTTGAACGAACTGGATAATACTCAAGCCAGCATCGTGTCAGGCGCCGTTACCATTGACGAAGAAACTGAAAAACGCCGTGATATCGATTGGGATACTGTCGAATCTACCGAAAGCGTATATGAGCCGGAACCGGAAAATCCATATCAACACGTTGCTGTTGTAATGGAAGATAGAACTGCTGAAGTAGAAACAGAGCCTCAGTATGAGGAAGAGGCTCCATCAGTTTCCTCTTTTGCAGCAACGCCTGTTTCATCTGTTTCAGACGACCTGCCGGAAGCTCAACCGGAAGCACCAGAAGAAGAGCCTATCCCATTCGAAGTGGAGATTGAAGAGCCTAAGTCGGAAACAATTGACGTAGTAGAAACAGAAGAAGCCGAAACCCAATCCGAAGAATCGGAAGAGGGTTGGGATTTCTTTGCGGAAGAGCCGAAAACAGTTAAAGCCATCGAGCCTTTCCCTGAATTAGGTGCGCAAGAAGAAACGTCGTCTGAAGTTGAAGTTGCTGATATACAAGAAGAAGCTTTGTCTGAAGTTGAAGCAGCAGACAAACAGGCAGATAGCTCAGAAGAAGCACTGGATTTCGTTGTTGAAGAAACAGAACAGCCACAGCCCGAAGCCGATACTCAACCGTTTGAGATTAAGCAAGACGAACCTTTAGCATTCCAAGATGGCGAAGATTTCAGTATTGAAAATACTCAAGAAGCCAGCGCTGACGAAACCATCGAATGGGAAAATCTGGGTGTGGAAGATACTGCCGACATCAGTAATGAACATTCCGGTTTTGAATCAGGCTTCATCTCCGAGTCCGTCGGTATGACGGCTCCGCTGGAAGCTAAATATGACCTGGCTAAAATGTATGTCGAAATCGGCGATCCCGATGCTGCCCGCGAGACGTTGACTGAATTGCTGGAAGACGCAAGCGGTGAGATCCGTAATAAAGCCCAAGCATTGATGAACGAATTGAATGCCTAATATTGGCAAGTAAATCGAAATTGAACAATGCTAAAATAAAAGATGCCGTGAAAACGGCATCTTTTATTATTTTCAGACGACATATGACTGCATACACCGAATCATTATCCACAAAAACCATACAAAGATGGGCATTAACCCTGTCTTATGACGGCAGCCGATTTTACGGTTGGCAAAAACAAGCCGACGGTTTACCCACTGTCCAGACGGTATTGGAAAGCGCACTCAGTCAAATTGCAGGCGAGACCATCCGAACCATTGTTGCCGGACGAACCGATACAGGCGTACACGCGACTGCGCAAGTTGTTCATTTTGATACCAAAGTGGCCCGTCCCGAGCAGGCTTGGGTGCGGGGCGTCAATGCGTATCTTCCTGAAGGTGTGGCTGTATTGTTCGCGCAGCAGGTTGCCCCACATTTTCACGCCCGCTTTGACGCATACGGTAGAAGGTATCGTTACCTTTTGGAATCATCTCCCGTCCGCTCCCCGATATTGCAAGGAAAGATAGGGTGGACGCACCTCAAACTCGATCCTGAAAAAATGCAGCAGGCGGCATTATTATTAGAAGGCGAACATGATTTCTCCAGCTTTCGTGCTGCCGAATGCCAAGCAAAATCACCCGTTAAGACCCTGTATAGTGCAAAAATCAGCGGTACGCCGCAATTCTTAAAACTAGACTTACACGGCAATGCCTTTTTGCATCATATGGTGCGTAATATCATGGGGGCATTGGTTTATGTTGGTAGCGGCAGGCTTAGCGTTTCCGGATTTCAGGACTTAATCGAAGAGCGCTGCCGATTAAAAGCCCCGCCGACTTTTATGCCTGATGGGCTGTATCTGACCAGAGTGGATTATCCGTCCGAGTTCGGTATCATTCGTCCTGAAATGCCGGCATGGCTGTGAGGTCGTCTGAAAACAAAGTGTCCGCTTATAGGGAATCTTTTTTAGTAATGTCCCGTTTGTGGATAAAGCACACACTACATGAGTAAGGTATAGCAATCCGATACAACATAGATATTCTGACCAGTCCTTTGGAAAATTTGGTTTCCTAGCTTTGTATGTGCAAATTGTAAAAGGTCGTCTGAAAACGCTACACAGATTTCAGACGACCTTTTCTTTGGAGGAGCAGCATAGGTAATGCTGATGCTACGTCAGTGAAATCGTAAATCAAAAGAGGAGAATGCATACTTCCATCTTAAAAGAGTGGGTATTTCCAATGTGCATAACTGGCTAAGCCTATAAATTGCACGCTTTAAGAGAGTACATACTGATTCTCTCTTAATTTACTCGTTTACCCGAGTTAGCCAAAAAACAACAGCCAATCTCCAAAAACGACCGTTTAGGAAAAGTGTGTTGTAAAAATGCAAACAGCGGGCAATTCAATATTACATCATGATTTATAAGGAAAATATTGAGAATGCCTTGTTGTAATGCGGGTGCTGTGAGGTCAGGCGGTCAGTAGGGGGAGTGAATAAAGTTTGTTTTTTTAGAGAGGAACAATTATAGTGAGAGTCATGGAATCGCTGATTCCAGCGATAATGTAAAGCCTAAGCGGATTCTATCCGAGTCTGCTTAAGTTATTTCTTCACGATAGAAAAGGAATACAGCAATGAAAAAATCTCTGATTGCTCTGACTTTGGCAGCTTTGCCTGTTGCAGCTATGGCTGACGTGACTCTGTACGGTCAAGTTAAAGCCGGTGTTGAAGTTTCTCGCACTAAAGAAACTGTTAATCACGTAAGCACCAAAAACAAAACTGCAACTGAAATTGCTGACTTTGGTTCCCGTATCGGTTTCAAAGGTCACGAACACCTGAGCAACAACCTGAATGCTATCTGGCAAGTAGAGCAAAATACTTCTGTTGCCGGTACTGACAAAGGTTGGGGTACTCGTGAATCCTTCATCGGTTTGGAAGGCGGCTTCGGTAAAGTTCGCGCTGGTAAATTGAACACTGCTCTGAAAGACAACAGCGACAGCGTAGATCCTTGGGAATCTAGCGACGCGAATGCATCAGTTTTGCAATTCGGTAAACTGAAACGTGTTGACGAGCGTAAAGTATCTGTACGTTACGACTCTCCAGTATTTGCTGGTTTCAGCGCAAGCGCTCAATACCAACCACGCGACAATGCTAACCCTGAGGACAAACATGTTCATGACGTGAAAACCCGTCACTCTTTCGACCTGGGTCTGAACTATGAAAACTCCGGTTTCTTTGGTCGCTACGCTGGTACTTTCGCAAAACGTAAATCTTTGGATACAGAACATCTGGAACTGTTCAACAGCAACACCACTTTGGGTTCTGGCGTTTACAAAGACTACCAAGTACACCGTCTGGTAGGTGGTTACGATGCTAACAACGTACTGGTTTCTGTTGCCGGTCAATACGAAGGCTTTAAAGCTGACGTAGCTGACGCTAAGAAAAACGAACGTACTGAAGTTGCTGTAACTGGCGGCTACCGTATGGGTAACGTAATGCCTCGTCTGTCTTACGCTCACGGCTTCAAAGCTAAAGAAAACGGCGTGAAACAAGGTAACAGCCAATACAACCAAGTGATTGTTGGTGCTGACTACGACTTCTCTAAACGTACTTCTGCTCTTGTTTCTGCCGGCTGGTTGAAAGAAGGCAAAGGTGGCGACAAAACTCAATCTACCGCTGGTCTGGTTGGTCTGCGTCACAAATTCTAATCTAGTACGATTAGTTTAAATAAAGAGCCTGCTTTATGCAGGCTCTTTTGTTTTTTGAATGATGTGTGTTTGGTTGGATGTGTATCGGTTTTGTATTATCTGTACGGTCTGTGGCTTCGCAGCCTTGTCTTGATTTGAATTTACCCCGCTATTGCTTGCATAGACTATAACGATGGAAGATTGCCGTAGATTGTATAGTGGATTAACTTTAAACCAGTACGGCGTTGCCTCGCCTTAGCTCAAAGA
>ERZ773077.2846-NODE-2846-length-10898-cov-2.727935_pt1 | contig 10898 bp, 8 predicted proteins | sample MGYA00580612_ERZ773077 | MGnify/ENA primary metagenome ERZ773077 (study PRJEB29015, sample SAMEA2737971) | human oral metagenome | biome: human oral; feature: human-associated habitat; material: dental | place: China | collected 2021 ...
CATCACTTCGAACAGGTCGACATCTGTGACCGCGAGGCCATCGATGCGCTGCTGGGCACGGATACCGATGCCGTTTTCCATCTGGCCTCCGTCGTCAGCGGCGGCGCCGAAGCTGACTTTGACCACGGTTACAGGGTCAACCTCGACGGCACCCGCACCCTTCTCGCCGCCTGCCGCCGGCACAAGGCGCCTGCGCGCCTGGTTTTCACCAGCTCCGTTGCCGTCTTCGGCGGCGACATGCCCGCCGTGCTCGACGATACGACGACGCCCAATCCGCAAGGCTCTTACGGCGTCCAGAAGGTCATTTGCGAATACCTCATCAGCGACCATACCCGCAAAGGTTATCTCGACGGCCGCGCCCTGCGTCTGCCGACTATCGCTGTTCGCCCCGGCAAACCCAACTTGGCCGCCTCTTCCTTCGCCAGCGGCATCATTCGCGAACCGCTTAACGGCCAGCCCGCGATCTGCCCGGTCGGGCGTGATACCGAAATGTGGCTGCTCTCGCCGCGCAAGGTCATCGAATCGCTCATTCACGCCTACGAACTTCCGTCCAGCGCCTGGGGCATCCTGCGCGTGGTCAATCTTCCGGGCTGCACGGCCGTTATCGGCGACATGATCGACACCCTGCGGCGCATTGCCGGCGACAAGGTGGCCGATCTGATCGAAGTCAAGCCCGACCCGCGCATCGAGCCGCTGGTGCGTTCCTGGCCGGCGCGTTTTACCAACGAGCGGGCGCATCGGCTGGGTTTCTCCGCTGATTCGGATGTCGAATCGATCATTCGCGCCTATATTGAGGATCAGGGTATCCGCGTATGAGAAACGCACGGAGCGCGCAGCCTGCGCCGGTGGCGTATGAATCATGCGGTCATGCTGCGGATGGCGTGGCGTGCCGTGCGCAAGCACCGCATTGGGGAAAATAAGGAGGGCGATGATGAAAAAGGAAAAGCCTGTCTGGAACCGGGATAACTGGCCGATTGCCGCGGCGATGAACGGTTTTCCCGGCGTGCTGCCGGATGGCACGCCGGTGCAGGAACAGCCGGCGGATCAGTGGGTGGCGACTCTGCAAACGGTGGTCGATGCCGGTTTCACCGAATTCGACCCCAGCGACAGTTGGCTGCGTGTGGCGGATCTTTCGCCCGACCGGCGGCGCGAGTTCATGTCGCTGGTCAAGACGCTGGGGCTGAGCATCCCGGCGATTTCCACGACGCGCAAGAGCAGCGTGATCGACCCGGTTCATGCCGATGAATATCTTGCCTACAACCACCGCGTGATTGACGCCGCAGCCGAGATCGGCGCGCAGTCGGTGACTTTTGGCCTGTTTGGGGAATTGACGGAAGCGCAGCAAAAATCCCTCTGGTTCTGGACGGCGCAGGGCGTCAAGAATCCGGACGATCCGGACACTTACCGCAAAGCGGTAGCGCGCATCCGCGAACTGGGCAAGCATGCCGAAGAATGCGGCATCGAGGTGTCGCTCGAAATGTATGAGGATACCTATATCGGTACGGCGGATGGCGCGGTGCGCTTCGTCAATGACGTCGACGTGCCGGCCGTCGGCATCAATGCCGATATCGGCAACCTGGTGCGCTTGCACCGGCCGGTCGAGCATTGGTCGTCGATGATCGACAAAGTGGCGCCCTACGCCAAATATTGGCACGTCAAGAATTACATGCGCGTTGAAGATCCGGAGAAAGGCTTGATTTTCTCGTACCCGACGCCGCTCGCGCTGGGCATCATCAACTACCGCGCCGCGATCCAGAAATTTCTGGCGCATGGTTTTTGCAGCGCCTTCCTGTGCGAGCATTACGGCGGCGACAGCCTGAGTATTTGCGCGATGAACCGCGACTATCTGCGGACCTTGCTGCCGCGCTGAGGCGGTACGCATTGGGGTTTTGATGTGGTTGTTTCTGGCTGACAGGGCAAATCGCGGTGCCGCGGTTTTTGCTCTTCTTTGATCGGGAGATCCTCATGATGCATACCCACAAGTTTCTGGTCGTATTGGCCACTGCCACACTGGCCTGTCATGGAACGCAGGCGGTGGCGCAGAATGCCAAAGAGCGCAATATCCGCCTGGGACACGGAATTGCGGCCGAACATCCGCTCGGGCAGGCGTCCGTTAAATTTGCTGAAATCATGAACCGCTTGAGCGGCGGAAAAATCAAGGTCAAGGTTTATCCCGCCACCCAGCTGGGTTCGGAAACGCAGATGATTGCCGCCGTGCGCGGCGGTGTTCAGGAGATGACGATCGTTGCTTCGGCGCCGGTCGCGACGATCATCAAGGAATACCTGCTTTTCGATTTGCCGCTGCTGTTCCAGAATGAGAAAGAGGCTGACGCCGTGCTTGACGGCAAACTGGGGCAGCGCTTGCTCGATCTGGCGCCGGGCAAAGGCATGGTGGGACTGTGCTACTGGGAAAACGGCTTCCGCCAGGTGACGAACAGCAAGCATCCGGTGGCGAAGATGGCGGATTTATCCGGACTCAAACTGCGTGTCATGCAAAATCCGGTGTATATCGATTCGTTTAAGGCCTTGGGCGCCAACGCGATTCCCATGCCGTTTACCGAACTGTATTCGGCGATGGAAACCAAGGCGATCGATGCGGAGGAAAACCCCATCCCGATCATCCATGCGAGCAAATTTTATGAGGTGCAGAAATATCTGAGCCTGACCAATCATGCCTATGCACCGTATCTGGTGCTGGTCAGTAAAATCTTTTGGGATAAGCTCACGCCTGAGGAGCAGGCGCAGCTGCGTGCAGGCTGTTATGAAGGGCGCGCGTTCCAGCGCCATCTAAACCGCAAGATGACTGCCGAGCTGGTCGAGGAGCTCAAGAAAAGTGGCATGACGGTCACGCCGGTTTCCGAGGCGGAGACGGCGAAGATGCGTGAGCGCCTCAAGCCCGTCATCGAGCGCTATACGCAGGATATCGGGCCGTCAATCGTCGAACAGGCGCAACGCGAAATTGCCGAGGTACGCGGCCGCTAGCCTGTCCTGACGGTGAGGCCGGGACTGGCTCTGGTCAGGCTGCTGGCCGGAGAGCGTTATCTAGGCTGTCGATGGGTGGTTTCTAAGAAATGATGCGCCGGTGCGATGGCCGGCGCCATCCGGTGGTTCTAGAAAGGCATGCCGGAAGGTGCAGATCGATAAAAACGTTGCGAGGTGGATATGAAGTGGCTTGATGCTTTGATTAGATTCGTTGAATGGGTGCTGGTCGTGATGTTCGGCGTCATGGCGATTCTGGTATTCGGCAACGTGGTGCTGCGTTATGGCTTTAATTCCGGCATCGTTTTCTCGGAGGAGGTATCGCGCTTTCTGTTCATGTGGCTGACCCTGATCGGTGCTCTGATCGTTATGAAAGATCATGGCCACCTGGGCATGAACAGTCTCGTCAGCCGCCTTGGTGAGCGCGGACAGCGCATCTGCCGTTTTCTAGCGGATTCCTTGACCCTGGCGTGTTGCCTGCTGCTGGTGCATGGCACCTGGAAGCAGGTGATCATCGGCATGGACGACCATGCGCCGGTGACCGGAATTCCGATGGGCATCGTCCAGTCTGCGCTGCTCATTTCCAGTATCGGCATGGCGCTGGTGCTGGCCTATGGCCTCTGGCGGCTGGTGACAGGGCGGATGACAAAAGAAGAACTGGTGCCCTCCGGCGATAACGCCGCAGAATAACTAGGCCGGGAGATGCCATGACAATCGCGACTTTTCTGATTGCTTTGCTGGGCGCCATGGCGCTGGGGGCGCCCATTGCCTTTGCCCTGCTCATCTGTGGCGTTGCCCTGATGGTGCAGATGGACAATTTCGACACGCAGATCATCGCCCAGAACCTGCTCGAAGGCGCCAACAACTATCCATTGATGGCTGTTCCGTTCTTCATGCTGGCCGGCGAGCTGATGAATGCCGGTGGCCTGTCGCGGCGTGTCGTCGAAGTGGCCGATTCGCTGGTTGGCCATGTGCCGGGCGGGCTGGGCTACGTGGCCGTCATTACGGCGGCCGTCGTCGCCAGTATCTCCGGCTCGGCGGTTGCCGATACGGCGGCGGTGGCCGCACTGCTCATCCCGATGATGCGCAATGCCGGCTACAGCGTTCCGCGTTCTGCCGGACTCATCGCCGCCGCCGGCTGTACGGCGCCCGTCATTCCGCCGTCGATTCCCCTGGTGGTGTTCGGCGTGACCACACAGCTGTCGATCACCAAACTGTTTATGGCCGGCATTGCGCCCGGGCTGATGATGGCGGTGGTATTGGCGATGACCTGGCGGCTGGTTTCGCAAAAGGAGTCCAGCCATCTGCACCCCTTTGATGCCAGGCGTGTGCTCCGGGCGCTGCGTGACGGCGTGTGGGCGCTGGTGTTGCCGGTCGTCATCATCGGCGGCATGCGCGCCGGCATCTTCACGCCGACGGAAGCGGCCGTCGTTGCTGTCTTTTATTCGCTGTTCGTCGGCCTGTTCATTTACCGTGAGCTTCAATTCCGCAAGATTCCGCACCTGATGCTGATTGCCTTGAAGGTCTCCAGCACCATCATGTTCCTGGTTGCCTGCGCCATGGTGTCTGCCTGGCTGATCACGATTGCCGACATCCCGTCGCAGACCATGCATATTCTGGAACCGTTCATGGGCAGCCCGACGCTGCTGATGCTGATCATCATGATTCTGGTGGTGGTGGTCGGCACGGCGCTCGACCTGATGCCGACGGTGCTCATTCTCGGCCCGATTCTGGTGCCGGTCGTCAAGCAGGCGGGCATTGACCCGTATTATTTCGGCGTGCTGTTCATTATGAACAACGCCATCGGCCTGCTGACGCCGCCTGTGGGGACGGTGCTCAACGTGGTCGCCGGCGTTTCGCGGGAGGGGCTGGACAGCGTCATCAAAGGCGTCTGGCCGTTCTTGCTGGCGGAAACGCTGCTCATGTTCCTGCTCGTATTGTTTCCGGCGCTCGTGATCGTTCCCGCCAGGTGGCTGTATTAACGGCAGATCATGAACCAGCAGTGTCGGAGGCTGTGTTGTTGTCGGTGTAATGGACAAAATAGGTGTTTTTAGGACAGCCACTTGGGGCGGCTTTTTGGCGAAACATTTTTTATAAGCCGCAACGGGCTCTCCTTTTTCAAGCAGGAAAGCATGAACGCCGATGGCGGCATTTCAAGCAAAAGCATTGAAGAAAGCAGGCCGGAGATGTCCAATGATGCCCAATCTACGCGGGTGAGCGGCCAGCCCGATGCATCGGGCTGCGGCAGCTGCCCGCAAGCCCGCGTCCTTTGGGCTTTTCAGACAGGGTGGCGCTGGAACCCTCGTCAATTGGGCGTTTGCGGGCAGGCGCTTTGGAAACCCTTATTCCACGCGGGTTTCCGGCCTGCCTGGCCGGAGAAGCCCGTTTTACACGGGCTGGAGGGGTGACGATGGCGCGGTGTGCCGAGCGCGGCGGGCGCTGAAGGAGATGCGCTGAGGGCGTTAAGTGCGCATGGCGGCGCGCCTTGTGACGCCTTTTTATCTGTTCAACTATATTCCGAACAGGGTTTCACGCGGGTTTCTTGGCTGCGCCAGGCCGGTTGCGGCAATATGCCGCCCGGAATGTGGCTGCTGCCGGTCAATCGCCGGTTTTGGCGAGCAATGTACTCTGCCGGAAGATGTTCTTGAGTTCGCCCGGAGAAAGCGGTTCCGCAGAAAGCTGATGGTTGCCCTTGACCCGGCGGAAAATCGGGCCGTCCCGGATTTCGGATAATGACAGCCAGATCCGCAGGGCGGCGACCGGGCAAAAACGGGAGGTATTGGACGGCAGCGCGCGCCGTTGCCCGCCCAGCACGATGGTCATGGCAGCTGCATCCAGGGCGATGTCAGTGCGGCGCAACCGGCTGACTTCTGCCAGATCGGTGATGCAGAAGTAGTTGAGCAGCACGAAAGCGCGGTCGCGGGTAAAGCGCAGCAGCGCCGAAAAGTCGTTTTGCGCCGCGGCCGCGGCAATCTGGTCGCCCAGCCAGTCGGCCGCTGCCCGGATGGACGGCGGGATGGCGATTTCCCACAGGGCGATTTCCGGGGCGGTGCCCGTCGTGCCTGCATCGCCCGACACGGGCGCAGGCGATAGCGAAGAAGAAACGCGCGTCAGATCCGCTGACGCGCATTTTCTTCTGCTGTGCGGTGCGTGGCGTTTCATGCAGCAGGCGCCTGGTCAGTGCGACTCACTGATAGTCGTAGCGCAGGCCGATATAGAAGCTGCGGCCGGCGCCCGGGTAGCCCCAGTACATTTCGTTGGCGCGGTCGAACAGGTTGTTGACTTCGGCACGCAGGGTCAGCGTATTTTTCCCCCAGTCGGCAATGCCCTTATCGACACTCAGATCAACCACGGTTCCTGAGGGGCGCTCAAAGTAAGGCGCCGGGAATACGCCCCGACTCCAGTCGACGGTGAGCAGCTTGCCATAGGTCACGGCGTTGATGCGGCTCTTGAGCTTATACCCCGGATGCGAGAAATCCACGCCGTAATTGAACATCCATTCGGGCGTGTTCGGCAGGGTGTTGATCTTGCTGCCGTTATAAGTGATGAACTGTGTTTCGTCACCGCTCTTGCGCGTTTCCAGCCAGGTAAAGCCGAGGTAGGGCGACAGGCTCCAGGGCTGGGCGAAGGCCTTGCCGAGATCGGCGCGCAGATTGCCCTCCACGCCGGCCAGGGTGGCCGTTTTGATATTCTGGAATTGGTATCCGCGCGGCATGCCCATGACCGACATGCCGACGATCTTGTTCTTGTAGTCGGAATGGAAGTACGTCAGACTGGCCGTCAGCGCGCGCCATTCGAGATCGGCGCCGATTTCCCAGGTGTCGCTTTTTTCCGGTTTCAGGTCGGGGTTGGGGGCATACCACATGCTGCCACCGACTTGCCGCGGCGAGGGCATCTTGAAGCCTTCGGCGTAGTTGGCGCGCAGCTTCAGCCCTTCGACCGGCAGCCAGGCCAGGCCGTAAGAACCGCCGAAGTGATCATCCGAATAGCTGGCGCCTTCGTCAGTCGTATTCTTGTATTTGTCGTAACGTCCCCCCAGCGAGAAAATCAGGCGCTCGTCAAGGAGGCGCAGCTTACCGGAGAAATAAACGCCGTTGTCCGCCATCTTGGGTTTTCTCGTCGCACTGCTTTCATAGTGGCGGTATTCGAGTGCATCTGCGCCGAGCGAAAGCGAAACCATCTGGCCGTTGTAGTTCCCCTGCGCATTCATTGTCCGATTTTCAATGAAGTTGGTATAGCCGTAGACTTTGTATTCATTGTCTTCACGCCCGTTCGTATAACTTGCCGACCAGTCGAACACCTTGTCCTGGGTCTTGCCGGTATAGGAAATCGCCGTGTTTTTGAATTTCTTGTGATAATCGTTGTAGAAAGCGGAAGGCGTATTCTGGCTGAACGGACGGATGCCGCCGTTATTCGTCGGCAAGCTGGAAACGGTATCGCCAAAATGGTAACTCAACCCAATGCGGTGATTTTCCGCGAAGGTGTAACCTACATCGAGGTTCGCTGTCGTGTTTCGATCGATATCGGTGTGATACCAGCGCCCGCCTTCGGCAGTCGTTACGTCTTGGCGTGAAAAATTGGTCAATCCCAGCGAAAGGTCGAAGCCGCTGAATGCGCCGCCAAGCGCCAGTTTTTCGCGGACCAAGCCATCGCTGCCGCCACCGGCTTCGACGGAAAAATACGGTTTGTCTTCCGTGCCCCGTTTCGTGATGATGTTGATGACGCCGCCGAGAGCCGAGGAACCGTATTGCACGGCGGATGGGCCGCGGATGATTTCAATTCGCTCGACATTGGCCAGCCCCATGATACCTAGATTGGCAGTGCCTATGCGGCGTCCATTGACCAGTGTGAGCACAGTATTTTCGGGTTCGTTGCTCATGCTCAAATTGCCATAGCCGCGAATCTGGACGTTGCTCGTATCGCCCGTCGTGGCGACGAAGAGCCCATGCTGTTGCGCCAGACCGGCTACCGTCGAAGCGGGAGATGCCTTGATTTCCGCTTCGTCGATGATGGTTACATTGTTGCTCAGTTCCCTTTTCAACTCCTGGGTGCGGCTCGCGGTGACCACCACTGTGTCCATCGTGCTTTCGTTCGCCTGCGCCGTGCCGACCAGCATTAATGCGGCCGGAATGGCGGCTAAGGTCATGGGGATGTTTCTTGTCATGGGTCTTCCTTCCTGATCGATCAAATGAATGATTACCTGAAAAACCGTAAGCATCGGCGCGCCTGCGAACGGGCGCGTCGATGCTTTCCTGGCGTGCGTTGCCGCATTTCATGTGATGCCGTGAAAATCGTCACCCCGACCTCCTCGGCGGTCATGTCCAGTGAAAGCGTAGTGGAGGTCGGAATGGCATTGATCGGTTGAGCCGGTGCGTCTCCAGCGCAGCAGGCGCTGGCCTGGCGGAAAGGTATCGAAGCGCGGGGCAGGTGGGGAGGCAGGCGGAGCGATGACGATGGCGCCGACAGGCGCGCTGCCCGCTGGATAGGCACGGGCGTATCCGCCGGGCGGAGTGGCAGATGCGACAAGGAAGGCATGAACCGCGATGTTTGGGGCGTGCGGCATTTGCGCTGCGTTGGCGCAGCATAAAACGGCGTATGGATGCACGATGACCATGACGACCACGCCGCCGCCTGCCATGCGGGGCAATCTCCCGCAAAGGCGAGCCGCCTCTCATGCGTCTGTACTGTATGCCTGTTTGCTTTGATACGCATCCTGCTGGTTTCCCATCTTTCCTGTTTCTGGTCGCTCGCAGCGTCCGCACGTACGTTGGCGGATGCCCTGCGGGTATTGCTCAGGATGTCGGATGCGTCGTCCGGTCGATGCGTTTGGCTTGCCGAGCGCGTCAATGGCAGCAACCATCGTGCGCGTATGAATAAGCTGGGCGTGGCCACATTTCGACAGAACCTTTCCCTTCACCCCGAGGATTGGCACTGCGCCTGCTTCAGGCCGGTCTTCTGGCTCGCCTTCTTCCTCCACCAACGCCTTCCCATGCGCCTTTCCGCGCACAGTGGCTTCTTGTCGGTTTCGTCTGGCTTACAGCAGCGGGGGGCTGCACCGGCTTATTTGCCCGTACTATCGAATCGCCTGGGCATTGACACCGGTTTCCCGTTTCACCTTCCCCTTGAACAGGGCGAGGCACCTGAAAGCGTCGCTATCATATGCTTTATTTGCCGCTTCCACAATGCGAATTCGTGCATAAATGCACAGAATCCGGACTGGGTAGGCGTCGCTTTGCCGCTGGGCGGAACCGTTGCCGGATTGCTGCGGAACAGGTGAATGCCACCGAGCGCCTGCTCGGCGTGCCTTGCCTTGCCGCACTGTGTGGTCTGTCTGCGGTGCGCTACCGTGTCTTTTGGCAAAGTTGGGCCGCTATAAAAAGAGGCGGCCTGAAGCCCTTGTATTTAGGGCGTCTCAGAGGAGGTATCCGGAAACCCGTGTAAACAGGGCATCTCAGAAGGGGTGCCCACCAGCCCTTTATTTATGCGGGTTTCAGCGCACCTGCTCGGAGATGCACTATCCACGCGGGTTTCCGGCGAGGTGCCCGGAAATGCCCTATCCATCAGGGTTTCCGGGGCGCCCCGTTGAGGGCCGTCGCGCAAATAAAAATCCCCCGCGCTGCGGGAGAAAGCAATAAGGGATCAGGGAAGAGTGGGAATGACAAGAAATGCTGGCGCGCCCGAGACGATTCGAACGTCCGACCCCTGCCTTCGGAGGGCAGTACTCTATCCAACTGAGCTACGGGCGCGCGGAGGCGTGGAATATAGCTTTTTTAACGGTGCGCGTCCATCGTTTCGCTCCGTCTTGCCGGCCAGCGTCAGCACGGTGCCGACGATGATGAGCGCCGGCGGCTTGATGTGTTCGGCGTGCGCCGTGGCGGCGAGGGCTTCCAGCGTCGTGGCGACAAAGCGCTGCTCCGGTTGCGTCGCCTTGTAGATCAGCGCCGCCGGCGTGCTGGCGGGCAGCCCGTGTGCGATCAGCTCGCGGGAGATGATTGCCAGCCCGTTGATGCCCATGTAGAACACCAGCGTCTGGCCGGGGCGCGCCAGCATCGGCCAGTCGAGTTCGATGCTGTCGTCTTTCAGATGGCCGGTGACGAATACGCAGCTCTGCGCATGATCGCGGTGTGTCAAGGGAAAGTGGCAGCTCGACGCGGCGCCCAGCGCCGCCGTGATGCCCGGCACAATATCAACGCCAAAACCGGCGGCGAACAGTTCTTCCATTTCCTCGCCGCCGCGCCCGAAAACGAAAGGATCGCCGCCTTTCAGGCGGACGATGTGCTTGCCGGAGCGCGCCAGATCGACGAGCAGATGGTTGATGCCGTCCTGTGGCAGCGTATGCTTGCCGGCAATCTTGCCGACATAGATGCGCTCGGCGGTTGGCGGAATCATGTCCAGAATCGGCGCGCTGACGAGGTTGTCGTAGACGACGACGTCGGCGGAGCGGATCAGGCGCGCCGCCTTGAGCGTCAGCAGTTCCGGATCGCCCGGGCCTGCGCCCACCAGAGTGACGGTGCCCATTTTTTCGGTCGCGTTCATTGCATTCGTTGCGCTCATTGCGATGTCCTTGGAGTTGCCGCCGTCGGGTCAAACAGCGCCGCTGTTGCTTCGGGGTTGGATGGAAAATAAAAATGGAAATACGAGGCCGTCAGCCACCGGCGTCGCCAGACGGGTTCGCCGGGGCGACCGTCGAAAGTTTCGGCATTCGCCAGCGGCGGCAGGTCGGTCTCGCAGCGCGAATGGTGGAAGGCATGACCGCGCAATGCGCCTTCGGGCAGCGCGACCTGCTGGGAACCCAGTGCCGCCAGCCGTTTGCCCATCACGGTTCGGCCGGGGAGCAGGCCAGCCATCGGATGCGCCTGGCCGTCGAGGTCGATGAGCTGCTCGAGGCCACGCGGGCCTGGTACGGCACCGACCTGAGC
>ERZ773077.2847-NODE-2847-length-10897-cov-29.402048_pt1 | contig 10897 bp, 10 predicted proteins | sample MGYA00580612_ERZ773077 | MGnify/ENA primary metagenome ERZ773077 (study PRJEB29015, sample SAMEA2737971) | human oral metagenome | biome: human oral; feature: human-associated habitat; material: dental | place: China | collected 2021 ...
CGAAACGCCGCAGTGGTGGAAATACACCGTGTTGTGCTGCTGGTATCTGCCGCTTACCACCGCCTTTGCCTGGGCGGCCATCGGCTGGTGGCGCAATATAGACGAGCTGATTGCATTGACCATCGGACTGCTGTTCATCGGCGCGTTGCTATTTTTCACCCTGCGCGGCGCGTATCGCGTGTTTGTTCCAAAGCAGCCTGCACGCTGACCGAATAAGTGCAGGCTGCTTGGCCATTGCCGTATATTTGCGGCCGAAATCTTGGAGAAACCCCATGCCCGTTTCCATTCCCCCAATCCTTCTTGTCTGCATTGGCGCGTGTTTCGGTGCGGCGGCGCGCTGGCAGCTCGGCATTGTGCTTAACCGTTATGGGCAGGTGGCGTCTGTTGGCACGCTGGCGGCTAACTGGCTCGGCTGCTTTTTGGCGGGCGCGGTGCTCGGTTTGTCGCCGAACCAGATGTGCAGGCTGCTTTTGGTGACGGGATTTTTGGGCAGCTTTACCACGTTTTCCGCCTTTTCCGCCGAAGTGGCAGAAAAACTGCTTGCTGCACGATATGCGGAAGCGGCGGCGGTGTTGCTGCTGCACATGGCGGGCGGCATCACATTGACGTTGTTGGGGTTTGCGCTGGCACGGCAGGTGTAGCCGTTTCGGTGGCAAAAAGCAGCCTGCACGTCGGCTGTGCCTATCCATAGCTCCGCGCCGCTGCATCGGGTGCAGGTTGCTTTTTTTATTGGTCGATAGAGGAGATTATTTTGAAGATATTATTGAAATTCAAAACGCTGATATTCCTTGCCGTGCTGTTTGTTTCGTTGGGCGGCTGGCTTTTGCCGAAGTATTACTATACGCATACCTACAACAAACCGGGCGACAAGGCGGACGAATTTCCCGTGCTGATGTGGCGCAGGCATCCGCCATCACAGGCAAACCCACATCCGAACATGGGCGCTCGGCCGATTTTGGAAACTTTAGGCGGCGTAGAAGAGGCGCGGAAATACAACAACGGTGTGTCCCATTATGTGCCGTGGACAGGGCCGTTGGAAGATATGACGGTCAACAATAACCGCGTTGTCCTGCGGAGGCTCGCATCGGACAACGGGCAGTCGGCTTTCGAGCTGGACATCGGCAACGAGCTGTACACCGTCACGGCGGCGTACCGCGTGGAAAATGACGAGGTGTATCCCGAATTGACGCGTATTTCAGGGCCGTTCGTGTTGGGCGTGGCCTTTGTCCACACGTTGATTGTGGCGGTGCTGATTGCCGTGCTGCAAGTTGCACTGGGATTGGGGCGTTCGCTGAGCGTGTCGCCGCACAACGGGAAAAAGCTTCGTGCATACCAAAACGGGAAAAAACGATGAGAAAACCGTTGGCCGCCTTAATGTGCAGGCTGCTTTCGGCCGTGTGGAAAAGCAGCCTGCACTTTGCAATACAAGGTTTGCCCTCATAAACATGAAATATTTTTTATACATTACCGCCGCCGTGTTCCTGCTTTCGCTGTGGGTTTGGCCGCAAATCAGCATTTTGATACTGCTGGTCCTGCTGGCGGCCGGCGAACGATATGTCCGCCGCGCTCCGCTGCCCGATGCATGGCGGAAAAAGGCGTTGCAGGCGTATAAAATCATCGGGATATGCGTTTTGGTTTCGCTGGTTTGGGGCGTTTGGTATATGATACTGCGGCTGGGATAAAAAGCAGCCTGCACTCGATAGGATGGAAGATGAAGTGGAATAAATTGGCGGCTTTGTGTGCCTCGGTATGGCTTTCGGCCTGCGCCACCGAATGGCAAAAAGGGCACGCGGAAGACGGTCGCGACGTGATGCGGCTGCAAACGGTGCGCAACAGCACGTTGCCCGAAAGCGGCATGATTAAAATCGGCGAACAGGATTTGCAGGCGGGCGACATATTGTTTTCGTCCGAAGCCAGCGTGCAGTCGCTCGGCATCCGCCTGTTCAGCAATGCCGCGGTGAGCCATGTGTTTCTGTATTTGGGCGACGGCGAAATTGCCGAAGCAGTCGGCGCGGGCGTGCGCATCCGCCGGTTGGACGAGGCATTGAAAGAAAGCAATCTCACCGCCGCCTTCCGCCGCCCCGATTTGACTGAGGAAAACATCGCCGCCTTGCGCGATTTCGCCCGGCAGCAAAACGGCAGGCGCTACAATTTTCTCGGCATTGTGAAGCAGGTGCCGTATTCCCTGGCGCGCAATGCGTGCGAACTGCCCGTGATTCCGCGCCGAATCCGCCGTTTCTGCCTGAATACCATGGCCGCCGTGATGATTCCGTCGTTCGGCAACCGGCGGTTTTTCTGTTCGCAGTTTGTGATTGAAGCGTTCAACCGTGCCGGCAAACCGCTCACGTCCAAATCGCCTGAATGGCTCGACCCTGCCGACATCCTGCACATGCGCGAAGGTGACGTGGCCACGTTCACGCCCAAAGCGCGGCTGAATTATGTGGGGCATTTGCAGTGCAGCACATCAATATGGAATGCGGATTGCCATGAAAACACGGCGCTGCCATTGTCGACACAACAGGCGAAACGATAGAATCCGCCGCAGAATAAACGTGCAGGCTGCTTTTCGGAACACGGAAAAGCAGCCTGCACTTTATAAATAATGCGCACAAAAAATACCGCTGGCGGGCAACGGTATTTTCGGTAATGCGTCAATCGGTAAATCAAGCCATGGCTTTGATTTTTGCCGCCAAACGGCTTTTGTGGCGGGCCGCTTTGTTTTTGTGGAACACGCCTTTGTCGGCGATGCGGTCGATGATTTTGGTGTTTTCTACAAAAGCGGCTTGTGCGGCAGCTTTGTCGCCGGCTTCAACGGCTTTCAAGATTTTTTTCACCGCAGTGCGGAACGCAGTACGCAGGCTGGCGTTGTGTGCGCGGTTTTTCACAGATTGACGGGCGCGTTTGCGTGCTTGTGCGCTGTTGGCCATAATGTTTACTCCTGAATTCGGGATAGTTGGATATTAAAAACGCGCTATTTTAAACGTTAAGCTATGGCAAGGCAAGTGTTTTATTTGCCGCCTCCGCCCTGCCGCGCGCATCAAATTCGGGCAACATCCCTGTTTTTCAGTATAATATCGCCCAGTACCCCCAAAAACGGCCAATGATTGATGAGCACAGCACACAAAGCCCGCAAACGCTTCGGGCAGAATTTTCTTCAAGACACGCGCATTATCACCGACATCGTGAATGCCGTCCGCCCGCAACCCGATGATATCGTGATTGAAATCGGGCCCGGATTGGCGGCGATTACCGAGCCGCTCACGCGCCATCTGCGGCAGTTGCACGTGTGCGAAATCGACCGCGACATTATCCGCTTTTTGAAAGAGCAGCCGTTTGCCGACAAGCTGGTGATTCACGAAGGCGACGTATTGCAATTTGATTTCGGCAGCATTGCGGGGCGCAAAAAAATCGTCGGCAATCTGCCCTACAATATTTCCACGCCGCTGCTGTTTCATTTGGCGGAAGTGGCGGACGAAGTGGTCGATATGCATTTCATGCTGCAAAAGGAAGTGGTGGAGCGCATGGTGGCGCAGCCGAAAACCAACGATTACGGCCGCCTGAGCGTGATGCTGCAATATTTCTTCGATATGGAGATGCTGATTGAAGTACCGCCCGAATCGTTCGACCCTGCGCCGAAAGTGGATTCGGCGGTGGTGCGCATGATTCCCGTGCCCAACCGCATCGGCACCGCCGCCGATTTCGCACATTTCAGCAATTTGGTGCGCGATGCCTTCCACCAGCGCCGAAAAACCATCCGCAACAACCTTAAAGGTATTGCCGACGACGAGGATTTGCAGGCCGTGGGCATTTTGCCGCAGCAGCGCGCCGAAGAAATTGCGCCCGAATTATATGTGCGCTTGTCGAACCATCTGGTGGCAAAGGGCTGAAAAAGCAGCCTGCACCCTATTTTTATTTGAAAAACACAGGATAAGCCAATGTCTGACCCGACCCAAACACCTTCTTCTCAAGACGCAGAAAAGCAGCCTGCACCTTTGTTCCCACAGATGGAAAACAATCCGGGGCAGGGAACGGCGCTCAAACTCACGCTCACTAAAGACAACGGCAACGAATCGTTCGAACATGTCGTCATGGCGGAAATACTGCAAAACGTGTTGGCAGAAGCGGGCTGGACAACCGAAATCATCGACGGCGGCTGGCTGTATCAACCCGATACGGGCTATTATCTGTGGCCTTTGATTTGGGATTTGTCGATTGACGAAGACGATGGCAGCGTGCAAACCGCCAGCACCATTCAAATCCACCATCATGAATTGTTCCCCAACGGGATTTTTGAATACCAATATTCCTTCGGCCAATACGATACCGTGCAAGAAGCCTTGGCCAGCGGCTTTGACACTTGGCTGAAAACCGATTGGGAAACCCTGCTGGATGCGGCGGACCCGCAAGAAGCCGCGCACCTGCGGCTGACCATCACGCCGAAGGGCGATGTGCCGAAACGCCTGGTTTTGCTCGGCTCGGTGGGCTTTTTCCCCGCGCGAGAAGACGATGGCGATGAAGAAGAGTCGGAAGAATGCAGCCTGCACGGCGAATTTTGCGAATGCTGCCTGTTCACCCGCAGCATGGAAGCGTTCGAGCCGCTCATCAAATCGCAGGAAAACTACGCCATCCGCATTTTTGCCTCGCGCGACGACGAGGGCGAAACGGATGCCGACTGCCGCGTGAACGGCGAAGACTGGGACGGCGCGCTGGAATCGCTGAAAAATTATGCGGCCACCTGGCAGGGAAGCGGCATGATGTTCCGCAAGCAATACATCATTATCCGCAATGCGCCCGACGATTGGCCGGAAGAGGCAGAAGAATAAACGTGCAGGCTGCTTTTGAATATAGTGGATTAAAATAAAAATGATACAAGGCGGCGAGCTAACGCCGTATCATTGCGATTTTAATCCACTATAAAAAGGCGGCTTCGGGAAAAATCCATTACAATAGCGCGCATTCAATGCAGGGCGGACGCCGCCTTCATCAACGGAAAGAGAAAATGACGATAACCAACGAACAAAAAATTATGGTGAGCTTCAAAAACGTTCACAAATATTTCAAAGACCTGCATGTGATTAACGGTGTTAATCTGGACATTAAACAGGGCGAAGTGGTGGTGGTGTGCGGGCCTTCCGGTTCGGGCAAATCCACGCTCATCCGCACGGTAAACCAACTGGAAACCATTGCTTCGGGCGAAATTTGGGTGGACGGCGTGAACGTGGCCGACCCGAAAACCGATTTGAACAAAATCCGCACCGAAGTGGGCTTTGTGTTCCAGCATTTCAACCTGTATCCGCACCTGAGCGTGTTGGACAACATCACCCTGTCGCCCATCAAAGTGAAGGGCATGAACAAGGCGGACGCGGAAAAGCTGGCGGTGGAGCTGCTGGAAAAAGTGGGCTTGTCGCACAAAAAAGACGCGCTGCCGACCCAATTATCGGGTGGGCAGCAGCAGCGTGTGGCGATTGCGCGCGGTTTGGCCATGCAGCCTGCCGTGATGCTGTTTGACGAGCCCACTTCTGCGCTCGACCCAGAAATGGTGGGCGAAGTGCTGAAAGTGATGAAGGATTTGGCGCAATCGGGCATGACGATGATGTGCGTTACCCACGAAATGGGCTTTGCGCGCGAGGTGGCCGACCGCATTATTTTTGTCGATGCGGGGCAGATTTTGGAAGACCGCACGCCCGATGAGTTTTTTGACCATCCGAAAACGGAACGCGCGAAACAGTTTTTGAGCCAGATTATGTCGCACTGATAAAGCGGTAAATACACGCCGAAAGACGACAGATAAAAGCAGCCTGCACTTGAACATTCAAAGTGCAGGCTGCTTTTTTGTTGCCTGCGCTGCTTCAAACGTCTTTCATTGCTTGCAGGCATTCGGCCAGTGGGGCGAACAGTTGCTCGGTCAGCGTGCGGAACATAGGCAGCAGGTAGGGCGGGGTGTCGTCTTCCTGCCGGCCGAACACGAGTTTGACTTCGGGATAGTCTTCCTGCGCCATGCCGGTAAAGCCGCCGTGGTATTTTTCAATGGCTTTGCCCAGTGCGTCCTGCCACCGTTGTTCGGGCGGGGCGTCTTGTTTTTTGGCGTTGGGCGCGTAATAGGCGGTGGCGGCGGCCCAGTTCACGCGCGCGAAATAGGGCAGCGGGGTGTTTTGCCCGATGCGGTATGCGGTCAGCCAGGTTTTTAGGGCTTCCTGCGCGTCGGCTTGGGCAATGGGCGGCGGGCTGCAAGTCTGGTTCAGGCCGATGTATTGGCTTTGGCGCGGCTCGGCGGCGTTGTCGGGTGTGGCGGCGCAATAAATCAGATGGTGCAGCAGGAGTTCGATTTTGTCGGCGGCGGCGAGTTTGCCGTGTTGGTTGTGCTCGGCGAGGAATTGGTGGGCGAAGAAGATTTGGCCGGCGGCGTGGTTGTGCTGCAGTTGGTAGTGCAGGCTGCTTTCGCCCAAATGCAGCGTGCCGAAGCGGTGTGGCAGGGCTTGGCTGTGCAGGTCGCTGTCGAGCATGGCGGCGCGGATGGCGTAATCTTGGGCGGTGAGTTCGCCGATTTTGCCGGCGGGCAGCAGGCTTTGGGCTTTCAGCTGTGCGGCGGTGTCGGCAAAGTCTTGGTGTTGCAGGCGTGCGGTTAGATAGGCGTTGTCCAGGCGGCGCGGCTGGTCGGGTAGGAAGGGTTCGCTGCTGGGCAGTGCGTCGTTGAAATGGGGGCTTTGCCAGTTGAGGTGGTGTTTGAGCCAGTAGCGGACGGGGTTGCGCCAGAAACGCAGCAGGTCTTTTTGTTCGATGGGGTGCGGTTCGGCGGTGCAGGCTGCCTGGTTGGCAAACGGTGCGTAGGCAGCCTGCGGATGGTTGAGCGCATCGGCAAAATCTTGGCGGGTGCTGAACAGTTGCAGGCTGCTTTCGTCTTGGAAATAGCGCGGGGAAAAGGCTTGCAGCGGGTGGTGGGTTACCCAGCGGCGCATGAGGTATTGGCTGCCCAAGTCGGTGAGCGAGGCGATGCAGTCTACCAGTTCGCCCAGCAGGGTGGACGGGGCGCGTTCGGCATCGGTGCGGATGTCGCGGCCGATGTAGGACAGATACAGGGTGTGCCGCGCGGACAATACGGCTTCCAAAAACAGGTAGCGGTCGTCGTCGCGCCGTGCACGGTCGCCGGCTTGGGGCAGCTTGGCAATCAGGTCGAACGAGGCGGCTTTGGTTTGGCGGGGGAATACGCCGTCGTTCAGACCGAGCAGGCAGATGGCGTTGAAGGGCAGCGAGCGCATCGGCACCATGCTGCAAAAGGTAATGCCGCCGCGCAAGAAACCGGCTTCGCTGGATTGGTGCAGGAAGTGTTGCGCGTGTTCGTAGGCGGTGTCGGCGTGAATCTGCTCGGTAAATTGCGCCACGTCGGCCTGTGCCTGCCAGTTCGCCAGCGCGCTTTCCCATTGCTGGTAGGCTTGGCGGTCGGCATCGTCGGCGGGGGCGAGCAGGTTTTGGCTCAAATGGCGCAGGCGGCCGCACCATTGTTCGATGGTGGCGGGGGTTTGCCATTCGTGTTTGGTGTCGAGCAGGAATTGTACGAACTGCACGAATCGGGCGAAGATGGGCAGGTGGTCGGGGTGGCTGTCGAAGGCGGCGGTATCGTGCCATAAGTTTTGTTGTGCAGGCTGCATCCAACCCAGCACCAGCCGGTCCAGCCCCTGCTGCCAGGTAAACAGCGGATGGTTGTCGCCGTATTGCGCGCGTTCGGTTTCGTCGCTGCCCCAGCGGATATTCAGCTGCGCCACGGATTCGGTCAGCAGCGGCAAATCGTCGCGCGTGAGCTGCCATTGCGCCAGAATGGTCGGATTGTCCAGCAGCGCCAGCACTTTTTCCACTTCAAAGCGGCTGCCCAGCACTTCCAGAGTTTGGGCGATGGCATCGAGTGCAGGCTGCTTGCGCGACAATTTCACATCGGCAATCGAATAAGGCAGCGGCGCGTCGGAATATTGCCCGAACACGGCTTCGATGAACGGCGCATACGGCTCGATATTCGGCGTGAGCACGGCAATGTCGCCCGGCTGCCACGACGGGTTCTGCTGCAACATCAGGCGGATTTGGTCTTTTAAAATCTGCAATTCGCGCAAAGGGCTGTGCGCGCTGTGGATTTGCAGGCTGCTGTCGGCATGGAGTTGGGCAACAAGTTGCGCGTCTGCATCACCCGAAGCAGCCTGCACTTGCCTTGCAATGTTTTGCGCAATTAAATCATCGTGTTGCGCGCGTTCCGATACATAGGCGAAATGCCGTTCGCGCCAGCCTTCACGGCACGCGTCGTCCGGCTGAATCAGGTTTTGGATATGGAATTGCAGGCTGTGCAGCAGGCTGTCGGACAGCGGCTCGGGCGCGAATTTTTGGTGCTGTTCTTTCTGATGCGCCTCCACCTCGCTCAGGGCATTGAAAAAATCGCGCCCCTGCTTGCCCCAGGACGACAGCAGCGGATGCCCCTGCAACGCCAAATCCGCTTCATCGCTGCGTTGCAGGATTTGCGCGGGTTCCAGCAAGTCGCCCCAATACAGCGCGCACGGGTTGAGCGCGAAAATATGCACGTCGCGGTGCAGCGCAATCTGTTGGAACAAGGCCATATACATCGGCGCCAGCGTGCTCAAGCCGAACACGAACAAACGCGGCGGCAGGCTACGGATACGCCCCTCGGCCAGCGCGTCCATCAACGTGTGCCACAACTGCACGCGGTGCAGCGCATCGCCCGAACGGCGGTCCAATTCGCGCCAAAGCACCGCCTGCCAGGACTGCTCGTCCTGATAATGCGCATCCAACGCCGCCACGCGCCGCCCGGCGCTCCACGCCTCAATCCAATCGGGGCGGTACACCAGATATTGGTCGAACACATCGGCAATCTGACCGGCCAAATGGTAGCGCGACAGGCCGCCTTTTTTCAGGTAATCGTCCAGCACGCTGCGCACGCAGGCAAACGTGTCGTCCTGCATGAATTCGGGCGATTGGAACAGCTGCAACAGCCGCCATTGCATGATTTCGCTGGCGAACGGGCTCATTTCCGGCACGTCGGGTTTCGCCTCGCGCATCAGTTGCCACGCCAAACCGGCTGGCAGGCGGAATTGCAGGTTGGCGGCAATACCCAAATGCCGCGCCCAAAACTGGTGGATATAGCGGCGCATGCCTTGGCTCTGCACCACAATGTGCTCGGTGGCCAACGGGTTGGGCAGGGGGTGTTCGTTCTGCACCGACAGCATCATGTCGGCCAGCGATTCGAGTCGGTTGGATTGGTAGAGGTGGAGCATGGCGGGGGGCGTCGGGAATGGAGTTGGGTGGGAAAAGCAGCCTGCACATTAAAAAGAGTGGCTTGAAAATTTGGTTTTAGAATGGCGAACTGGATTGCAGACTGCTATGCAGCCTTTCCGTCCGGCAAAATACCTTTTGTTATCAGATATTTTTCCATAGCATCATCATCCAGTATTTCGTCAAACTCGCTCAAATAACGGTGAGAGTTCTTGTGGTCGTATTCGGTGATGTCTTTCATAAATTTGGCGAAACCTGGGTTTTTGACCGCCAATTCATGCATCACCGCATAATCCATTTGCTTTTTATATTTCGCAGGCGACAGGATTTCACTTTGACTGAGGTTGGCCGCGTCCAGCAAAATGATGCCGATGCCGAAGCTTTGGCTCAGTTTCTGCAAGGCTTCGCGGAATTCGCTGTCCTGAGGCACGGACAATGCCACCAAATAGCCCTCGTTTGCCCAACTGGAATTGCTGACTGCCTGGAAAAAGTATTCTTTGTAATTACCGAAATCTAAATGTTTTTTTATTTCGAACGAGAAAATCTTAATCGGCAAGCGGTCGAACTTCCGCATCCAGGCTTGTAGACTGTCATGTTCGTAATCGGCATATTCGAACTGCACGCCCACCATATCGGGATAGAGCCATTTGTCCGCGCCTTTTTGGCTTTTGCCGCTTTTTTCGTGGAATATGGTGCGTGACTGTGCGGCAAAGAGGGGATGCTCCGCCAGAAACTTGCACAGCAGCGGATGCAGGTCGCGCTCGTGGAATCGGGCTTTCTGCGTTTGGGCTGCAGGCGGCAGAGCGACGGCGTTTACGGGTAGCGGCAATTTTTTCAGGTTGCCTGATATGTGAGAAATGTCCTGACGCAAGGAGAACAGCTTGGGGCGGCTGCCCTGCGCCGTAATTTTACCGTCGAGCCTTTTTGCTTCCACATATAACACCGCGCCGATGGTTGCCCACGGCGTTTTGCCGATGGATGGCAGACCTTGTTCAGGGTTGTAGCCGTCTAATTCGGCGTACAGCCGGTTTTGTTCGATAAAATCCCAAATTTCCGATGCGCCGGCTGGGCGCGCCAACTGTTGCAGTGCGTATAGCGCGAGTTCGAGATAGGTCATGTTTTATCTTTCCTCTGAAAAATTGCCCGTTAGCTTTCAGGCTGCCTGAAAAAGCAGCCTGCACTGTTTGAATTTACCGCTTCAACTTCGCAAACGCATCCGCCATCGCCGAATTGGTCGGGGCGCGCTCGTTGCGTTGGGGTTTGCGGTCGCGGCGTTCCTGATGTCGGGTTTCAGACGGCCTATTTCCTTTAGTTACGCCGCCTGTTTCGTCATCCAAGCGCATGGTCAACGCAATCCGTTTTCTGGCGGCATCGACTTCCAGCACTTTCACTTTCACCACATCGCCGGCTTTCACCACTTCGCGCGGGTCTTGGACGAATTTATTGGACAGGGCGGAGATGTGCACCAAGCCGTCCTGATGGACGCCGATGTCCACGAACGCGCCGAAGTTGGCGACGTTGGAAACCACGCCTTCGAGTATCATGCCGACTTGCAAGTCGCTGATTTCGTGGATGCCTTCGGCGAAGGAGGCCGTCTGAAACTCGCCGCGCGGGTCGCGGCCGGGTTTTT
>ERZ773077.2851-NODE-2851-length-10890-cov-6.592155_pt1 | contig 10890 bp, 5 predicted proteins | sample MGYA00580612_ERZ773077 | MGnify/ENA primary metagenome ERZ773077 (study PRJEB29015, sample SAMEA2737971) | human oral metagenome | biome: human oral; feature: human-associated habitat; material: dental | place: China | collected 2021 ...
AGATCAAAATGACCGTTGAGACGCCATCCCGCGGCGGGACGAGATCAAAATGACCGTTGAGACGCCGTCCCGCGACGGGACGAGATCAAAATGACCGTTGAGACGCCGTCCCGCGGCGGGACGAGGTCAAAATTACCGTTGAGACGCCGTCCCGCGACGGGACGAGATCAAAATGACCGTTGAGACGCTGTCCCGCGGCGGGACGAGGTCAAAATGGCCATTGAGCCTCCGCTCGGAGCGGCGGCAAAGAAATGGAAAAAGCCGGGAGCGGTTGTCCTATAGTCGCACCCGGCTTTTCGTTCTTAGCGATCGGCTCTTCGATCAACGGTTACCGCCGGCCCACCAGACGGGGTCGCTGTAGACGTACTGACCGTCGCCGTAAGCGGCGTTGACCTTTGGATTGGCGATGACGTCTGAGTTACCATAGGGCGCACGAAGTGGGAAGGGCTTCGGGTTGTCGAGCTTGATGAAGTCTTCCTTCAGGGCCTTCATGCGGCGGATGTCGTTGTAGCACTCGGTGGATTCGCCAAAGGCGCCCAGCATGGCGAGGTACTTCTGGACCATCACCTCACGCACCGGGTTGGCAGTGAAAAGCGGCTTCACGTTCTTGTCGAAATACTCCTCGGCTTCCTTATCGGTGATGGCCTCGGTGGTCTCCTCGATGCCGCGGTTGGCGATCACACGGGGCGACTTGAAGGCGCCGCGAAGGCCTACCTCAGCGTTGGCAATGGCGGCCACGATGGCTTCCTTAAGCGCCGCTTCGGCCTCTGCCTTCTTGTTCAGGCGGGCCAAGGCTTCGGCCTTGAGGAAGAGCAGTTCGTGATAGCTCATCAGCATTGTGGGGCAAAGCTGTGAGAAGAGGAAGATGGGCGTGTTGTAATGGAGTATAATCGATGTCGGCTTACCATTCTCGGCCATGAGGAAGGCCGGATCATCGGCGCCCTTGATCTGTATCGAGAAGCGCTTCGGATTTTTCGGTACAAGCCGGCGCCCCATACAGAAGAAGCGGCGCAGGCGCGGGTCTTTACGCTCGATGAGCTTGTCGCTATAGCTCTTGCTGGCGGCCAGTCCGTTGCGGCTCCACTGGAAGCCGAAGAGCGGGTTGAGGTTGCTGGAGCTATAGATTGAGAAAGCCGCTTGGTCGTCTATCGTCTTGAACGATTTATCGACATACTCGAGCACCTTCTGGAGGTCGGCCTCGCGGTTCTTCGAGCGGGCCAGAAGGCGCATCGTGTAGCGCGCCTTAAGTCCGTAGGCCAGCTTGAGCCACTTCTCGCCGTCGCCCTTGTAAAGGAGGTCGTGATCGCCGACGGGGTCCTTTCCGTCACCCTTGGGCAGATCCACAATGGCATCGTCGAGATACTTCATGATGGACTGGTAGATGGCTTCCTGCGTGTCAATATCCGGCGCCATGTATTGCGGCTTGCCGTCCTTGAGCTGGGGCAGGGCAGCCTGTGAATAAGGCGTGTTGCCAAAAGCGTCGGTGATGAGGGCGCCGTTGATGGCAGCCAGCACCTCGGCCATACCGCGGGTGGTGTAGTTAGCCGCTACTTCGTCCGACGCCGTAAGTATCACAATGCGTGCGTTCTTAAGCGTGGAGTATAGGTTCTCCCAAACGTTGTTGAAGGTGGACGCCACGGAGGGTTCACCGTTGCGGATCTCGGCATTGTAGAGCTGGTTGTCCACACCCACGGTGTGCTCCGTGTAGACGGAGAAGTAGGTGTTCAGATCGCCGCCGATGTTGCTGAAGGCGGTGGAGGTGATAACGTCCGCCAGGACGAATTTGGCGGGTGCGCTCGTGGTGTGATCGTTGTCTTCGTTGACCCGATCCATCGCATCTTCCGAGCATGAGGCCAAGGCCGTGAAGCCTAAGGCGAGAAACAAGATGCGCTTCCAGATATTGCTGTTGATTGCTTTCATCTCTATGTGGTGATTAGAATTTGACTGATAAGCCGAAGCCGTAACTGCGCGCACCCGGCAGGGAGAAGCGCTCGAAGGATCCGGCCATGTTGTTGTTACCCTGCGTGGACTCGGGGTCGATACCGTTGTTCATCTCCGACCAAAGGAGCACGTTGCGCAGGAAGACGTTGGCCGTCACACTCAAGAACGGTTTGTTGTAAACGGGGTAGCTCAGCGAGATCTCGCGCAGCTTCAGGAACGAGGATTTGTAGACGCCCGCTTCCGAGATGCGTGACAGGGCATTGAAGTAGTTGAAAGCGTTTTCGCCCTTGATCTTGATGTCGTTCGGGGCATAGCTGCCATCGGCCAATTGCTTCACGGCGGGGCGCTCGAAGAGGAAGTCCTTCTTGTTGCGGAAGTCGGCCGAACGCTGCGACACGCCGTAGAAGTCGAGCATGTAAGCCGTACCGGCGTACATTGATCCGCCCTGCTTCCAGTCGAAGACGGCTGAGAGGCGGAACTTGAAGAGCTCCAGCGTGGTGTTGAAGCCCATGCGGAAGTCGGGAGCAGCATCGCCCAGCACCTTGTTCTCGCCAGCCATCGGCAGACCGTTCTCATCGACTACGATATCGCCCTTCTTGTTGCGCAAGAAACTCGTACCGTAAAGCACGGGGAACTTATCGCCCTTGCTCAGGCGCACTTGCGGATTGACGAAACCGCCGAGCATGATGCTTTCCACGCCTGGGGCCAGCTCGTCGACATAGTTGTCGAGCTTGGTGAAGTTCACGCCCACCTCCCAATGGATGTTCTTGCGACGGATGGGGGCGATGTTCAACGTGATCTCGTGTGCATTGGTGTGCACCGATCCGCCGTTTGTCCTGAGCTTCTCGTATCCCGTGGAAGCGGCCAGGGGCACGTCGAAGATCTGATCCTTGACGTTCTGGCGGGAGTAGGTGTAGTTCAGCGAAACGAGGTCGTTGAAGAACGAGAGGTCGAGGCCGATCTCGTACGACTTCGTGTTCTGAGGCCTGAGGTTCGGGTCATAGATGCGATACGACGGTGTGTAAGCCATCACCGAGCCGATCGGGTATTGCAGCGGGGTGCCGTTGTAGAAACCGCCGCCGTAGCCTGGTACCGTATAATAAGAAGCGTAATACGTGCCCGCCTGTCCGACTTCGGCGTAGGAGGCGCGCAGCTTACCGTAGGTCAAGAAGTTGTTCTTCAGTGCGTCGAGCTCGGTAAAGATGAAGCCGAGCGAAACGGACGGATAGGTGAACGAACGGTTGTTGCGCGGCATGTTCGACACGACGTCGTTACGGATCGTACCGCTCAGGTAGAGCATGTTGCGATAGGCCAACGAGACGCTGGCAAAGTTGCCGACCGTACGGGTGCGGTGGAAGGTGCCGGATGAGGAGTACACCGTGGCGTTGCTCATGTGGTCCCAGCCTGGGAAGTTGAAGTTGCTGCCCGTATTGTCCTTGTACTTGCTGGCCGTCTGCACGAACTCGTTACCGTAGAGCATATCCATGTTCAGGTTGTCATTGATCGTCCAAGCCCAAGTGAAGGTGAGCAGTGAGTTCAGCTCGTTGCTCGTCACGCTTTGCTCTTCAATCTCTCCCTCTCCGTCGGAGTGGCCATAGCCCCAGATGTCGGTGTAGTTCGTGGTGTAGGCGTCGACGCCGAGCTGATACTTAGCGGTCACCTTGTGGCTGTCGCCGAAGTTCGTAGCGTACTGCGTGTAGGCGTTGCCGAAGAAGCGCTGCGAACGCTCCACGAAGGAGTTATGCTCCACAGCCCAATAAGCCCCATCGAAGCCGCCCGTATTGCGATACGTGTTCTGCGTGTAGGGGTCGCCCAATATGTGGTTCGGAATGCCCTTGAAGTCGTAGCTGGCGGGCGCACCGTAGACTGTGGCGATGATACCGTTGTTGGCGCCCGTCTGCTTCTTGATCTTGGAGGTGGCGAAGTTGCCGCTGAAGCCCGTCGTCCAGTGGTCGTTCAGGGTGGCTTGCGCCGTCAACTTGGCGTTGTAACGGAGGAGACCGGTGGAGGGTACGATACCTTCGGCGGTGGTGTTACCCAGCGAGAGGGAGTAGCTGCCCTTGTCCATGTTCTGCGCCACGTTGACGGAGTTATTCCACGTCACGCCCGTGTTGAAGAACTCCCGGGCGTTGTCGTACGTCTGCGGCGTAGCCCACGGATCGAGCCCAGCATTGGCGCGCTGCATTACGTAGTACTGCCCCGGCTTCCGCCCGGCCTCTTTGGTGTAGTCATTGTCCGTGTTGCCGCCATACTTCGGGTCGTTGGCCAGGTCGGCAATCTTCGGACCCCACGAGCGGTAGTCGGTAGGTACATACTTGCCATCGATACCCTGCGCGTATTCCTTCTGGAACTTCGGCAGTGTGGAGGGGTTTTCGAACGAGAAGCCCGTATTCACCGTGATCTCCGGCTTACCCTTGCGGGCACCCTTGCCGCTCTTGGTCGTAATGACGATGACGCCGTTCGTGGCGCGCATACCGTAGAGCGCTGAGGCGGCCTGCCCCTTCAGGATGTTGATACTCTCGATGTCGCTCGGGTCGATGTCCACAGCGCGGTTCGCATAGTCAGCACCGGTCACAGAGTTGCCCGTACCGATGTCGCTCGAGGAGGTGATCGGCATACCGTCCACGACGTAGAGCGGCGTGTTGTCGCCCGTGAAGGAGCGCGATCCGCGGATCGTCATCTTCGACGAGGCGCCGGGCATACCCGACGACGGGGCGATGTCGATACCGGAGACCTTGCCTTGCAGGGCGGAGGCCACGTTGGTGTTGGCCGCCTGGGTCAGCTGATCCCCTTTGACGTCTTGCACGGCATAGCCTAAGGCTTTCTTTTCGCGCGAAATACCCATTGCCGTGACCACGACTTCGTCCAGCGCAAGGTTAGCGCGCAGCACAGTCGTCGCATGCTTGTCCGTGACGGGGATCTCTTCCGATCGCATACCGACGTAAGAGATGACCAACGTCTTGGCAGAACTCGGGACGTCCAGCGCGTACTTTCCGTCCACATCGGTGACAGTCCCCACGTTGGAGGCGCCCTTCACCGTGACGGCTGCACCGATGATGGGTTGCCCATCTTCATCGGATATTACCGTCCCACTCACTTTGACCGTTTGAGCAACGGTCCATCCTATGCTCAGTAGAAGGCACAGGAGAAGCATCGTACTTCTTTTCATAGATACACTCTTTTGGTTAAAGACTCAACTAATTCTCTCTTAGAACAACGCAACAAAGATAGGTATGGCCTTCACAAATCAAAACGAGCGTCTTACAATCTCACACCAAAACGCCCATTCAAGTTGCGCTTCGTTAATCGCAACCCCCGCTTTCGCTGCATTTATTGCATTAAAAATCCCGTAATAGGGAAGAACTGACATGCTGCAAAAAGGCCGTCATAGCCTGTGAATGTGCCGGCAGACATTCTGCCGGGGCTATCATGGTCTGTGGTAACGCTGGCGACACTGTCGCCGAGGCTATCATGGGGTGTGGTCGTGCTGGCGACACTGTCGCCGAGGCTATCATGGCCTGTGGTAACGCTGGCGACACTGTCGCCGGGGCTATCATGGCCTGTGGTAACGCTGGCGACACTGTCGCCGAGGCTATCATGGCCTGTGGTTGGACTACTCAAACAAAAGCCCCGAAGCGCACATGCGGCTCCGGGGCTCTCTATGAATTATGAATATGACGGCGGAATTATTCGGCGGGCGGCGCCTCGTCGACGGCGGGCCTCAGCACGGTGTGCGTCATGCGATCCGTGGCGGCGTCGTAGCCCAGTGTGATCGTGTCGCCGGGCTGAATGTCTTCCAGCAGGACGATCTCGGCCAACTCGTCCTCGATGTACTTCTGTATGGCGCGCTTGAGCGGCCGGGCGCCAAACTGCACGTCGTAGCCCTTGGTGGTGACGTAATCCTTAGCCTCGGGGGTGAGCTCGAGGTGGTAGCCGAGGCCGTCGATGCGGCGATAGAGGTCGCTGAGCTCGATGTCGATGATGCGGTAGATGGACTCTTTTTCAAGCGGATCGAACATGATCACGTCGTCCACGCGGTTGAGGAACTCGGGGGCGAAGGAGCGCTCGAGGGCCTTACGGATGACGCCACGCGAATAATCGCGGTCGACCTCCGTGCCAGAGGCTTGGGGATGGAACCCGATGCCACGGCCGAAGTCCTTCAGCTGGCGGGTGCCGATGTTGGAGGTCATGATCAGGATCGTGTTTTTGAAGTTGATCTGCCGGCCGAGGCTGTCGGTCAGGCGACCTTCGTCGAGCACTTGCAACAGTAGGTTGAAGACGTCCGGATGGGCCTTTTCGATCTCGTCAAGCAGGACGACGGAGTAGGGTTTGCGGCGCACCTTCTCGGTCAGCTGGCCGCCCTCTTCGTAACCGACGTAGCCCGGAGGCGCGCCGATGAGGCGGGAGACGGCGAACTTTTCGAGGTATTCGCTCATGTCGATACGGATCAGCGCGTCGTCGGAGTCGAAAAGGAACTCGGCGAGTTTCTTGGCCAGATGCGTCTTGCCGACGCCCGTGGGGCCGAGGAACATGAAGGTGCCGATGGGCTTGTTGGGATCTTTCAGCCCGACACGGTTGCGGCGGATGGCCTTGACGATCTGGGCCACGGCCTCGTCTTGACCGACGATCTTCTGCTTCAGGAGGGTGTCCATGTCGCGGAGCTTGACGTTCTCAGTCGTGGCAATGCGCTGCACGGGTACGCCGGACATCATGGCCACGACTTCGGCCACCTGATCGGCGTCGACCGTCTCACGGTGCGCCTGCATCTCCTGCTCCCAACGGCCCTTTGCCTCGTCGAGCAACTGGAGATACTGCCGCTCTGTATCGCGATAGCCAGCGGCCAGCTCGAAGTTTTGCGACTTGACGGCGGCCAGTTTGGCGTTCTTCGTCTCCTCGATCTTCGCCTCCAACGCCTCGATGTGTTGCGGCACAACCACGTTGGCGATGTGCACCCGCGATCCGGCTTCGTCCAGCGCGTCGATGGCTTTGTCGGGGAAGTTGCGATCGCTGATGTAGCGCTCGGTCAGTTTGACGCACGCCTCGAGTGCGGCGTCGGTGTAGATCATATTGTGGTGCTCCTCGTAGCGTCCCTTGATGTTTTTGAGGATCTGGAGTGTCTCCTCAGCCGTCGTCGGGTCGACGATCACCTTCTGGAAACGGCGCTCTAAGGCCCCGTCTTTCTCAATGTTCGTGCGGTACTCATCGAGCGTCGTGGCGCCGATGCATTGCAACTCGCCACGTGCCAGCGCCGGCTTGAGCATGTTCGCGGCGTCCATCGATCCGGCGGCCGATCCGGCACCGACAATCGTATGGATCTCGTCGATAAAGAGGATAATGTTCGGGTTCTTGGTCAGCTCGTTCAGAAGGGCTTTGATACGCTCCTCGAACTGTCCGCGGTATTTCGTCCCAGCCACGACCGAGGCCATATCGAGACTCACTACACGCTTATCAAACAGCACCCGCGAGACTTTCCGCTGCACGATGCGCTGCGCCAATCCCTCCACGATGGCCGACTTGCCTACACCCGGCTCACCGATCAGCACGGGGTTGTTCTTCTTTCTTCGGCTCAGGATCTGTGCCAGTCGCTCGATCTCCTTCTCACGGCCTACGATAGGGTCGAGCTTGCCCTCAGCGGCGGCCTTCGTCATGTCTGTGCCAAAATTGTCGAGCACGGGCGTATCGCTGGGTGTCGATGATGCTTTCTGCGCCGTGGTGGTGTTGGGTTGGTTGGGCTGTGGAGTGGGTTGTGGCGGGACGGGCTCTTTCTTGAAAGGCGTGAATCCCTCCTCTTCCTCGTCATCGTCGGTGAAGCCATCGCGTGTCTCATCGACTTCGGCCAAGCGATCTACGCCTGTGATGGCGCTGATCCGGTCGTAAACCATGCGGTAGGTGATGCCGCTTTGGTTCAGCACCTGTGCCACGATGTTGTATTCCTCTTTGAGGAGCGCCAGGAGGAGGTGCTCGGTGCGCGTCACGTCGCTTTTGAACATCCGCGCCTCCAGCATGCTAATGCGCAGCACACGTTCGGCGCTTTTGGTTACAGCGATGTCGCCCGGCGCAGTGTCGTCGACGGTGTTACTTATCTCGAGTTCGATATCTTGTTTGATCTGGGTTAGGTTGGCCTGAAATCCGTGGAGGATGCGAATGGCATTGCCATCGCCTTCGCGCAGCAGGGCCAGCATCAGGTGTTCCGGCCCGATGTAACCGTTCTGCAAACGGCTTGCTTCTTCGCGACCGGCTTCGATCACGTCGTTCATTCTTTTGGAATAGCTATTACTCATACTCTTCATGCTTTGTTCTCCGCAAAATTACACATGGCCTCAGTCGTTCCAAACATCATGCCAAAGCACGGATTGGAAAGGAGGGCAGGGACGGGAGATAGTGGGATCACGGGGGGGGAAAATTGGGGGGATACGTAAAAAAGAAAAGGAACGTGACCGAATCGCCACGCTCCTTATTCTTCTCTTCGAGGTTCCTAGCAGAATCGAACTGCTGTAAACGGTTTTGCAGACCGGCGCCTAACCACTCGGCCAAGGAACCCTTTTGTTCTCTTGTCGGGCGCAAAGATAGAGCCATTCTCTAAACCTGCAAGTATCGATAGATAATTTTCCAACTATGCCCCGCCTCAGGGGAGAATCATTCTTGAAGCGGCGGCTACGGCCACCGGCTAAGATCGTCGGGTACTCGATCGCCCCGAAGAAGCGTGCCGAGTACCCATGAACTACATTATCGATTGGCAATTATCCGAGCTGCCGATAGCGGATGCGCTTGGGCTCGGTGTAGCCATCCTTTTTCCGCTTGTACTCCTCGTAATCGGAGTAGCTGCCTTCGTAGAAGACTACTTCGGAGTTGCCCTCAAAGGAGAGGATGTGCGTACAGATGCGATCGAGGAACCAGCGGTCGTGCGAGACAACAACGGCACATCCGGCGAAGGCTTCGAGGCCTTCTTCCAAGGCGCGGAGCGTGTTCACGTCAATGTCGTTCGTCGGCTCGTCGAGGAGGAGGACGTTGGCTTCGGACTTCAGCGTGAGCGCCAGATGGAGACGGTTGCGCTCGCCGCCAGAGAGGACGCCGCAACGTTTCTCCTGATCGGCGCCGGCGAAGTTGAAGCGTGAGAGGTAGGCGCGGGCGTTGATCTCGCGGCCGCCGATGCGCATCGTGTCGTTGCCGCCGGAGACGACTTGATAGACGGTCTTCTCGGGATCGATGGCGGCGTGCGACTGGTCGACGTAGCCGATGCGGACGGTCTCGCCGACGGCAAACTCGCCGCGGTCGATCGATTCCTGGCCCATGATCATGCGGAAGAGGGTGGTCTTACCGGCGCCGTTGGGGCCGATGACGCCCACGATGCCGTTGGGCGGGAGCATGAAGTTGAGGTCGTCGAAGAGGAGTCGGTCGCCGAAGGCCTTGGCTACGTGTTGCGCCTCGATCACCTTGTTGCCAAGGCGTGGGCCGTTGGGGATGAAGATTTCGAGCTTCGTCTCGCGCTCCTTCTGATCCTCGTTGAGGAGGGCTTCGTAGGAGTTGAGGCGGGCCTTACCCTTGGCCTGACGCGCCTTGGGGGCCATACGGATCCACTCCAGCTCGCGCTCAAGTGTCTTACGACGTTTGCTGGCTTGCTTCTCTTCTTGGGCCATGCGCTGGGTCTTCTGGTCGAGCCAGGAGGAGTAGTTGCCACGCCAGGGGATGCCCTCGCCGCGGTCGAGCTCGAGGATCCAACCGGCGACGTGATCGAGGAAGTAGCGGTCGTGGGTGATGCAGATGACGGTGCCGGCGTACTGCTGGAGGTGCTGCTCGAGCCAGTCGATGGACTCGGCGTCGAGGTGGTTCGTGGGCTCGTCGAGGAGGAGGACGTCGGGCTGCTGGAGGAGCAGGCGGCAGAGGGCCACGCGACGGCGTTCGCCGCCGGAGAGCGTGTCCACGATGCGGTCTTCGGGCGGGCAGCGCAGGGCGTCCATGGCGCGCTCGAGGCGACTGTCGAGGTTCCATGCGTCGAGGGCGTCAATGCGGTCTTGTAGCTCGGCCTGACGGTTCATCAGGGCGTCCATTTTGTCCGGGTTTTCGAGCACTTCGGGGTCGCCAAAGCGTTCGTTGACTTCCTCGAATTCCTTGAGCAGGTCGACTGTCTCGCGGACGCCCTCTTGGACGATCTCCTTGACCGTCCGCCCGGGCTCCAGATGCGGATCTTGCTCGAGGTAGCCCACCGAGTAGCCGGGCGAGAAGACAACTTCGCCTTGATAGTCTTTGTCGAGTCCGGCGATGATCTTGAGCAGGGTGGATTTGCCGGAGCCATTGAGTCCGATGATGCCAATCTTGGCGCCATAGAAGAAGGAGAGGTAGATGTTTTTCAACACCTGTTTTTGGGGCGGGAAGGTTTTGCTCACGCCCACCATAGAGAAGATGATTTTCTTGTCGTCAGCCATAAATAATAATAGTTACGGGGTGGTTTGAGTGTGATCGACCGTCATGCGGCCTCGGCCTGATCTGCTGTAGATACCCAACCGCTTCTGCATCGTAGCTGCATAAGCGATTGTGCATAATAGCAAGCGGTGAAACGTGCCTCAGAATCTGATTCTGGAGGTTTGCAGACCGTTGTAATCGCTCAGAATCTGATTCTGGAGCTTTGCAGAGCCTTGCAATGGCCTAGAATCTGATTCTGGAGCTTTGCAGACCCTTGCAATGGCCTAGAATCTGATTCTGGAGCTTTGCAGACCTTGCAATTCCCGTAAAACCCGGTTTTGAGCCATTGCAGACCCTGCAATCCTCGTAAAACCCGGTTTTGAGCCATTGCAGACCGTGCAATTCATCTAAAACCCGGTTTTGGGCCATTGCATGCCTTGCAATTCCCGTAAAACCCGGTTTTGAGCCATTGCAGACCTTACAATTCCCGTAAAACCCGGTTTTGGGCCATTGCAGACCGTGCAACGCGTCTAAAACCCGGTTTTAGTC
>ERZ773077.2852-NODE-2852-length-10889-cov-3.116116_pt1 | contig 10889 bp, 6 predicted proteins | sample MGYA00580612_ERZ773077 | MGnify/ENA primary metagenome ERZ773077 (study PRJEB29015, sample SAMEA2737971) | human oral metagenome | biome: human oral; feature: human-associated habitat; material: dental | place: China | collected 2021 ...
CTGAAATATGAAGATCTGACATAAGGCTTAGAGCTTCAGCCACGGTCGCTTCTGGATTTATAAAGATAGGATCGATGATGACGCCACTTTCGCTTTTTTTGACGCGTTTGACCTCTTTTGCTTGGCTTTCAATGTCCATATTTTTGTGGATGACGCCGATACCGCCAAGCCTTGCCATCATGATAGCAGTTCTATGCTCAGTCACCGTATCCATCGCAGCAGAGACGATCGGGATATTTAGCGTGACGTTTTTGCTGATTCTGGTTTTGACATCAACTTGCTTTGGCAAAATTTCAGAATATTGCGGTACAAGAAGCACATCCTCAAATGTTAAAGCTCTCTTTACTATCTTCATATTTTTATCCTTTTATTAAATTTTCTAGGCTCTTAGCACCATTTATCAAGGTCTGTTCGTCCCAAGCTTTTGCGATGAGCTGGGCGCTCACGTTTAAATTTTGATCATCTTTGCCAACTGGCACAGAGATAGCTGGTAGGCCTGCTAAATTTACGCTAATCGTGTAGATGTCGCTTAGATAGGCTTGAAGTGGATCGCTGTGTGCTCCAAATTTATAAGCTGTGCTTGGAGCAACTGGCATGAAGATGAGATCATTTTCTTCTAAAATTTTCTCGTATTGAGCTTTTATATGCGCTCTTGCTTTTTGCGCTTTGATATAGTAAGCATCGTAGTATCCGCTACTTAGCACAAATGTACCAAGTAGAATTCTTCTTTTTACCTCTTCGCCAAAGCCCTCTGAGTGCGAATTTACATATAGCTCTTTTAAATTTCTAGCATCTGCGCGTCTGCCATATCTCACGCCATCGTAGCGGCTTAAATTTGCACTTGCCTCTGCGGTTGCGATGATGTAGTAGGCAGCGACGTCATATTTTGAGTCTTCAAAATTTGTGTAAGTTACGCTGTGGCCGTGTGATTTTAGCTTCTCTATAGCTAAATTTAAAGCAGCTTTTGTCTGCTCACTTGCGTTTTCGACGTAGTTTTTGATGACACAAATTTTTAGTTTTTTGTTACCATCTATCTTGTCGCTAACGCTAACAAACGGCACATCTGCGCTCGTGCTATCTTTTGGGTCATGTCCAGCGATCGCGTCATATAAAATGGCTGCGTCTTCTACGTTTTGAGCGATAGGTCCTATCTGATCAAGGCTACTTGAGTATGCGCCAAGGCCGTATCTGCTCACTCTGCCGTAGGTTGGCTTAAAGCCCACGCATCCGCAAAATGCCGCTGGCTGGCGGATCGAGCCACCAGTATCGCTACCAAGTGCTGCGACTGCAAGGCCAGCTGCGACTGCTGCTGCTGAGCCACCGCTACTGCCACCTGGGACATGAGCGTGATTTAGTGGGTTTAGTGTTTTGCCGTAAAATGAGCTCTCAGTCGTGCTTCCCATCGCAAACTCATCCATATTAGTTCGTCCAAACGGCGCCAAACCGCGCTTCCGTAGCTTTTTGATCACCGTCGCGTCGTATGGCGCGACGTAGCCTTGCAGAATTTTACTCGCCGAGGTCACGCTCCAATCTTTTACCTGAATGTTATCTTTGATCGCGATCGGTACGCCCTCGCCGCTGATGTTTAGAGCCTCGCCCGTGAGCTGCTCGACGTAGGCGCCGAGCTCTTTGGTTTTTAAAATTTTATCCTTTAGCTCCGCTCTAAGCGCCGAAATTTCATCCGCGCTCAGCTTTAGAGCCTCTTTCAAACTTATCATCTGCCATCCTTAAATTTATTCACGAAATAGATTCCCACGCCCGTTGCTACGCAGATCAGCGCGATCGTAAAAAATACGAAGCCAAGACTTATGGGGCTAGCGAGCATGCATGACCTTCGCGCAGCGCGGGCAGAGCTCATCAGGCTCTTTTGCGTTAAATTTCCAGCATCTCGGGCATTTGTGTTTAGAGGATTTTACGAGGCGGAAAATTTCGTCGTTTATCTTAAACTCCGCTAGAGCCTGCCCGCTTTGCAGAGTGTCCACGTCGCTTACCATGTACCAATCCGCTACGCCTAGGATGTCGTTTGATAAAATTTCGTTCGAACTCGTTTCTAAAACCAGCTCGAGCGTAGATTTGATGATCTTGTCCTTTTTCAGTGCGTCGATGAGTTCGAAAAATTTCTCTCTCGATTTGATTAGAATTTCGTCAAATTCTATGAAATCGTCAAATTCTATCGGCTTATAGATCAGATCAAAGACGTCCTCCTTGCCCTCTTTGATGATATTCGGCGCAAACTGCATCACTTCGTCGATCGTATAGGTTAGCGTAGGCGCGATCAGAGGCAGCAGTGCTCGCGTAATCAGAGCGATCGCGCTTTGCGCGCTTCTGCGGCGCGGTTCGTCGGGTGCGTCGCAGTAGAGCCTATCTTTGCAGATATCAAGATAAATTCCGCTCAGATCGGCGCTTAAGAAATTTAGTAGCTGATTGAAGCCCTTTGAAAAATCGTAGTTTCTAAACGCCGCTTCCGCGCCCGCAAAGGCGTTTGCCGCGCGCGTTAGGATCCAGCGGTCAAGCCGCGTAAAATTGCTCGTCTCGATCTCGCCCAGATCGCTGGTGCTTGCGAGCAGAAATCTTATAGTATTTCGGATCTTGCGTTACTGCTCGCTTACCTGCTTTAGGATATTGTCGCTGATCTTTAGATCGGTCGAGTAATCGCTCATCGCGACCCACAGGCGTAAAATTTCCACGCCGTGGCTCTTTGCGACCTCTTGCGGATAGACGACGTTTCCGACGGACTTACTCATCTTTTGACCCTTCTCATCGACGGTAAATCCGTGAGTGAGGATGCTCTTGTACGGCGCGCATTCGTTGATCGCGCAGCTCAGAAGTAATGAACTTTGAAACCAGCCGCGATGTTGGTCGCTGCCCTCAAGATACATATCCGCAGGGAATTTGCCCGCATCATAAACGCCGCTTTGCAGCACCGCCTTCCATGTCGAGCCGCTCTCAAACCAAACGTCTAAGATATCCATCACTTTTTCTAAATTTTCAGGCTTATAGCCGCTATCTTGCGGCAAGAGCTCCGAAATTTCCATCTGCCACCAAGCATCCGCGCCTTTGGCCTTAAAAATTTCGTAGATATTATCTAAAATTTTCTCATCAAAGATCGGCTCTTTGGTGCTTTTGTCGCGGAAAAACGCGATCGGCACACCCCAATCCCTCTGGCGAGAGATACACCAATCGGGGCGGTTTTCTATCATCGAGCTTAGGCGGTTGATGCCGCTTTGCGGATAAAATTTAACCTTTTCGATCTCTTCAAGGGCTACTTGGCGCAGCGTCTTGCCGCTAAGCTTGGGCTCGTCCATCGCGATAAACCACTGCTTAGTCGCGCGGTAGATCACCGGCTTGTGCGTGCGCCAGCAGTGCGGATAGGAGTGGACGAATTTACCGGATTTGATAAGCGCGGAGCCTAGGATCTGTAAAATTCTCTCGTTTGCTTTGAAAATATGCATCCCTACGAGCTCATCCACGACGTCTTCGCGGAAGAGCTTTTTAGTTTTAAGGGTTTGATCGAAACAGCCGCCCTCATCCACCGGCATCAGCACTTCGATGCCGTATTTAAGCCCTACGAAATAATCGTCCTCGCCGTGTCCCGGAGCCGTATGCACGAGCCCGGTGCCGCCGTCCATCAGGACGTGCTCGCCGAGGATAAATTTCGAAGCCCTATCGTTTAGCGGGTTGATCGCGTTTAAGCCCTCAAGCTCGGCAGCCCCAAATTCTTTTACGATCTTGCCCTTCGTGATGCCCAGGCTTACGAGGCCTTCGACCAGAGGTTTGGCAAGGATCAAATTTTCGCTCGTCAGCGCGTAAATTTCATTCGGGTTTAAAGATATCGCGCCGTTTGCAGGCAGCGTCCAAGGCGTGGTCGTCCAGATGACCGCTTTAGCGCCCTTTGCGCCGATTTTGGCATTCGCTTCACTGCTTAGATCGAACGCCACGAAGATCGAGTAATCCTCTTTGTCTTTGTATTCGACCTCGGCTTCTGCAAGCGCGCTTTTTGCCGCCCAGCTCCAAAATACGGGCTTTGAGCGCTCGATCAGAATTCCTTTTTTCGCGATCTGGCAGAGCGCTTTGTAAATTTCAGCTTCAAACTCAAATTTTAGCGTCAGATACGGATCGTCCCAGTCGCCCAAAATCCCCATATCTTTAAATTCATTGCGCTGCACGTCGATGAACTCTTTGGCGTGCTGTCTGCAAAGCTCGCGGATCTGCACTTTTGAAAGCGATTTTTTCCGCTCGCCTAGTTTGATCTCTACTTGCTGCTCGATCGGCAGACCGTGGCAGTCCCAGCCCGGCACGTAGCGGATATCCTCGCCGAAAAAATAATGAGTTTTGGTGATGATGTCTTTTAAAATTTTATTCAGCGCGTGGCCGATGTGGAGGTGTCCGTTGGCATACGGCGGGCCGTCGTGGATATTAAAGCTGACGCTTGCGCCCTTGCGTTTGGCCTTCATCTTTTCGTAAATTTTACGCTCGTCGTACCATGCCTTAAACCGCGCAGGTTCGTTTTGCGGCAGTGCGCCTCGCATCGCAAAATCCGTAGTAGGAAGAAAGAGAGTATCTTTGTAGTCCATATTTGTACCTTTTCGTGTCTTAAAAAATTTGTGAAGTTTATCCAAAACGCCATTAAAAAGCTCTGAAAGAGCAGTCTGCGTTTATGCTATAATGTGCGAAAATTTAATGAGGGTTTTTATGAAAAATATCATCCTTGTAATCGGCGAGGAGATCCGCTACGACGCGGCTTTGATGAGCTATATTTCTCGCAGCTACGAGCGGGTTTTCGGGCGGATCGACGATCTGAAATTCTTAAGCGAAAACGATAAGGTTTTGCCCTTCGCGCTTGAAAAGATGATCGATTCGTACGATTTTATCACGATCTTTGCGGCAAACTCCGCCTACGCGGTTGTTGGTAAAATTTTATCGACACTCTCTTTCGATTCGCTCGAGCTGAAAAATGGAGAAACCCTAGCGCCCTCGATGGCGCGCACGGTGGCGAAAAACAGCTTCCTGCTAAACGTCAGAGGCTGCTCGGTAAACGTGATCAAGGCGCTTTGCTTGCAAAGCTTGCCGCCGATCCTTCAAGACGCGCCGAGCGCGGGCGAGAGTTTTTATCTTTTCGATTGCGAATACGAAAGCGTAAAGCAGCGCCTAGAAAGCCTTGCGATCAGCTATAAAATTTCGCTTACGATCAGCAGGCCCAGCTCCTTTTTGCTGCTCGTGCGCGCCAGTGCGATGAAATTCGGAGCGCTGGACGCATTTTTGCAAAGCGTCGGCAAGTATTATGAGAGCTGCTACATCGAAGGCGGCGATTTTATGGGCTTTGTGGTGGATAGGCTGCGCGAAATAGGCGCTAAGATCACCTTTGCCGAAAGCTGCACCGCAGGGCTCATCGCTGCAAAATTCGGCGCAGTCGCGGGCGTGAGCGACGTTTTCGACGGCTCGCTCGTAAGCTACGCCAACGAGATAAAAAATCTCTGGCTCAACGTAGGCGAAGATACGCTCGCGCGCTACGGCGCGGTCAGCGCGCAGACCGTGGGCGAGATGCTGGAGGGTGCGCTGCAAAGCAGCGGGGCGAGCTTCGCTCTTGCGGTAAGCGGTATTGCGGGCCCCGGCGGCGGAAGCGCGCAAAAGCCCGTAGGGACGGTCTTTATCGGCGCGAAGGAGCAGGGCGGCAAACAGATCGTCGGGGAATTTCATCTAAAAGGCGATCGAAACTACATCCGCGAACAAAGCGCCGATATCGCTATCTGCTTGCTTTTGAAGCTTAGAAGCGATCTGTTTTTCGGGCGGCTTCCAAGCGCGCCTGCGAGAGATGAAATTTAAAGGAGCGGATTTTGAAAAGACGAATTTTGAAAGGGTGCGGAGGCGATTCGGCGCAGAATTTTATCCGAGCAAGCGGCGAGCTGGGCTTTGAACGATGGCAAAATTTCGATTCGGCGGATGGCGGGCGAAATTTTACTTCGACGCAGGGCGGGCAGAATTTTACTCGGGCTAGCGGTGGGCGAAATTTTATCTCAGCGCAGGGCGGACTAAATTTTATCTCAGAGTGTCGCGCTAGAAATTTTAGTTTTATAAACGATTTTAGCTTTATAAATGCGGCGCGAAATTTTATTTTGGCGCTAGCTGCGGCGTGTGTTTTAGGCGGCTGCGACGGCGGATCGGACGCGCAAGATCGCGAGCAAAGCACGCGTTCGGAACAGAATTTTAGCGCGGGTAATCAAGGGCAAAATTTTAATAAAAGCGCGGATAGCTCGGGGCAAAATTCCGCTCAAAACTCCACGCAAAATTCCATGCCGCAGGGCCTTGAGCGCAAGCAAAACTCCGATCTAAACTCTACGATAGACGAGCTTGCAAACGATGCTAAAGCTTTGGGCGAGACTTTGCAAAATTTGCAGAAAAAAGCGCCCGAAGTCTTGAACGATTTCGCCGCTCGCAACGCCGATAGGATCGAGGATCTGCTAAAACAGGGCGAGGCAGCGGCGCGCGAGGCGGGTAAAAACCTCGATAAAATGGGCGAAAGCCTGCAGGGCATCATCAAAGACGCAAACGATAGCCTAGGCAAGGTCTTGGAGGGCTTTGGCGTCGCGCCGCAGCAGGGGCCGCGCGGCGGGCGCTCGCAGGAGCGCGATGATAATTCTGAGCTTGAAGAGGAGACCGATAGGCAAAGTTTTAGAATTTAAGCGACGCTAAATTTTGCTCAAATTTTTTGTTGCAACTACCACCCGCAGGAAAGCGGCAAGTCTCCGAAAGAGTGCGACAGACGCTTGGATCAGAGAGGCGACGCCGGCGGGCAAAGCTTTAGAATTTAATCGCGGCTAAATTTCGCTTAAATTTGTTTGTTGTGGCGAATGCTCGCAGAGAAACGATGCTAAATTTTATTAAATTTGCTAGGCGTGGCGGTTTCGTTAATTTTGCTCGGACGGCGGTTTAAATTTTTGCGTGCGAGCCGCGAGCATTGTTAAATATCATCATCTTTCGGCGCGGGCTTTTTTAAAATTTAATCCTCTCGGCGTAATATTTTTTAAATTTCATCATTTTGCGGCATGCGCGTTGCGGCGCATGGAAATTTTTTCGTTGCACGATTTCAGTTTGCAAAAAACCCGCGCAAGGCCGGTTTACATCCCGCACTCGGGAGTTAAAATTTTGTGCCCCGCGCTCGGGCGCTAAATTTTACGCGCCCCGATCGGGCTACGCCGATCAAAACCGCTTCGCTTCGCCCGCTAAATTTATAGCGTCCGCAAAAAGTAGCGGCGAGCCGCACAGCGCGAGCGCCTGTGCCGCATCTGCTAAATTTACAAATTTTACGTACACTTTAAATTTGCGCGGCTGCTCTGTCCTCCACACCCGCTTCTTAAAATTTTAAATTTACGCGACTATTTCATAGTTTGCGCCGTTTCATTAAATTTCAAATTTACGCGCTGTATTCATCGCTCGCCGTAGGTAAAATTTTAAAATCCCGCATGCCGCCCCGGGTAAAATTTTAAAATTCCGTCCGCGCTTCGTATGTGATCTCAAATGAAATTCCAAGCAAAATTCCGCGCCTAAATTTGAGCCCAGCTCTTAAATTTTAAAATTTTATCAGAGATTTTTTTATACAATTACGGCTAAATTCGGCCCAAAAAAAGGAGAGGGAATGTATAAGCTAAAGCATCTTCTTAGCGCGCAGGATCTGAGCCGCGAGGACATCTACGACTTCATCGATCTGGCGCGCGAGTTTAAAGCGCTCAACCGCTCTGACGTCAAAAAATCCGACTCGCTTCGCGGCAAGACGGTCATCAACGCGTTTTTTGAAAACTCCACCCGCACCCGCACGAGCTTTGAGATCGCAGCCAAGCGCCTGGGCGCGGACAGCGTAAATTTCACGGCTGCAGATAGTAGCACGAAAAAGGGCGAGACGCTGATCGACACTATCAGAAATATGCAGGCGATGCGCACGGATATCTTCGTGCTGCGCCACAGCTGCTCGGGCGCGGCGAAATTCGTCGCGGCCAACTGCGACGCATCGATCGTAAATGCGGGCGACGGGCTGAACGAGCACCCGAGCCAGGCGCTGCTGGATCTTTTTACGATCAGCGAGCATAAGGGCGGGATCGAGAATTTAAATGTCGCGATCATCGGCGATATATTTCGCTCGCGCGTGGCTAGAAGCGACATCTGGGCGATGCGAAAGCTCGGCATAAACGTGCGGCTCTTCGGCCCTCCGATGATGCTGCGCGATTGCGACGCGTTCGGCTGCCCGATATGCAAAAGCGTGGAGGAAGCGATCGAGGGCGCCGACGTCATCATTATGCTGAGGATCCAGCTTGAGCGGCAAGACGGCGAGCCGAGCTTCCCGAGCGTGCGCGAATACTCAAAATTTTTCGGACTTACCGCCAAGAGGATGCAGGCGGCGAAAGAGGGCGTCATGATAATGCACCCCGGCCCGATCAACCGCGGCGTGGAGATCAACTCCGACGTAGCCGACGATCCGCGCTATAGCTGCGTTTTAGATCAGGTAGAAAACGGCGAGGCGATGCGAATGGCGATACTTCATACGATAAATTTAAACAGGAGCGCACGATGAAAATTTTGATAAAAAACGGCACGATCGTTAATTGGGGCGGCAGCGAGGAGGCAAACGTCCTGATCGAGGGCGATAAAATTTCAAAAATCACGCGCGAGTGTCCCGCCGCAGACCGCGTCATAGACGCTGTGGGTAAGCTCGTGATGCCGGGGCTCATCGATATGCACGTGCATTTTAGAGATCCGGGGCTCGAATACAAAGACGACGTCATCAGCGGCAGCGAAACCGCGGTCGCAGGCGGCGTGACGACCTGCCTTCCGATGGCAAATACTAGGCCCGTAAACGATAACTCCAGCATCACGCGCGCGATGATCGCCAAGGCCAAACAGCGCGGGCTTATCGATCTGCTGCCGATAGGCGCGATCTCGCAGGACTGCAAGGGCGCAAAGATCGTCGAGATGGGCGATATGCTGGAAGCCGGCTGCGTGGCCTTCAGCGACGACGGATTGCCCGTGACCGACAGCTCCGTGATGCGACAGGCGCTCGAATACTCCGCTCACTTCGGCTCATTCGTGATAAATCACAGCGAGGATTGCTCGCTTTGCCACGGCGGCGTGATGAACGAGGGAAAAGTCAGCGCGATCCTCGGTCTAAAGGGGATGGCGAGCGAAAAAGAGGAGATCATGATCGCGCGCGATCTACTGCTTGCTAAAAAGACGGGCGGGCACATCCACATCGCGCACGTAAGCTCGGCGTGGTCGCTAAAACTCATCGAGCAGGCTAAGCGCGAGGGCATCCGCGTCACCTGCGAGGCTACGCCGCATCACTTCACCTTTGATGAGCGCGAGCTAATGGGATACGATACGAATTTTAAAATGTCGCCGCCGCTTCGCACCCAAAGCGACGTGCAGGCGATCAGAGAGGCGCTTAAAAGCGGTCTGATTGACGCCATCGTGACCGATCACGCTCCGCACAACACCGACGATAAATTCGTCGAATTCGACCACGCGCCGTTTGGAATTTTGGGGCTTCAAACCCTCGTACCGCTTACGCTACGGCTCGTAAACGAGGGCGTCATCGGCCTTGAAGATATGGTGCGGCTGTGCTCGTTTAACCCGGCTAAAATTCTAAATTTAAAGGACAAGGGCGAGATCAAAGAGGGCTTTTTGGCCGACGTCGCGATCATCGATCCGCAGATTTCCTACGTTTACGACGAGGCACTAAATAAGTCCAAATCGCGCAACTCGCCGCTTTTCGGCAAGCAGCTTACGGGCGCTGCGGTATGCACGATCAAAAGCGGCCGCGTGGTCTATGAGTTTCCAAACGTCGTAGCGTAGGGCGCTTGCGGCGCAGGGCTTGCGAGCGGCGGCTTGCGGATGAGCGGTATTTGTAGCATAAACGGAGCGATTGCTTTATTTTAAATTTAGCTAATTTGGGCATAACGGCTTGCTTTTAAAATTTTGTGGTACGATCGGTTTATTTTAAATTTGGCGGCAACGTAGGCGTGGCGACTTGTCTTTAAAATTTCATAGCGCGTTTTGCTCGGTATCGGCGTGACCCTCGATCTCGCAGCGTGATTGCCCTGCTTAAATTTAGTGGAAGCCTGGGTGCAGTAAATTACATTTAAAATTTTGCGGCGCGATTTTTCTTTCGATACGGCGGCTGCTTTTAAAATTTTATGCTCGCGGCGGCTAATTTTTGTCGTAGCCAAATTTCTACGCCGTGTGTGAATAATCCCACGCATGAATGTAAGCGTCTAAATTTAAGGATATCTATGAACGGCGAAGTATATCTCTCGTGCGCGCTGTGCGTCGCGCTGAAATCGGCTTCGCGCAGCTATCGAAAGGAAAACGAAAATCTACCTTCGCAGCTTGCAGCCGCACATAGCATGGTTTTGCGTGCGGCTTTAAAGATTAAATTCTAAAACCGAAATTTCAAAAACAACTTGCTGCACGAAGCATGGATAAGTTTTTCGGACGCAGCAGTTCCGAATTTGCGCTCTAAAAATCAAAATTTCAAAAAAGCTGCGCGAACCAGCCTTATGACGGTTAATAAAAGCAAAACGAAAGCTGGGCTTGCGGCCGCGGGTAGCAGGGCTTTGCGTGCTTTTTTAAAAACAAAGCCAAATTTCAACCCTCTATCGTCGCAGGTCTATCAAACGCCGTTATACTCGGCAGTTCGCCTTTAAATTTCTCGATCTGCACCATGCTCGTATGCGCGGTGTTGCTTTGCGAGAGCTGCGAGCTAGGCACGTCCTTGGTTAGCACGTTTATGTTGCCGTGCTTGCATAGGCTTTTCTCGCCCCAGACGGCAGGGTCGTACCACGCGCCTTCGCTTACGATCACGACGTTATCTTGCGCGGTGTCGCTTACCAGCGCGCCGCAAA
>ERZ773077.2854-NODE-2854-length-10886-cov-4.694488_pt1 | contig 10886 bp, 5 predicted proteins | sample MGYA00580612_ERZ773077 | MGnify/ENA primary metagenome ERZ773077 (study PRJEB29015, sample SAMEA2737971) | human oral metagenome | biome: human oral; feature: human-associated habitat; material: dental | place: China | collected 2021 ...
TTCGTGGGTTTCTGCGTGTCGTTCTCGGGGGGGGCGGTTGTTTCCGGTGGGGTGGCGTGCTGGCGGGGTCGGTTGTCGGGGGTTGTTGGGCCGGGTGTGTCCAAAACGGAGGGGATTAGAGTGTCGATAGCCCAGGTATCTTCAAGGAACCGTGTGATGGACTGGTGTTTTCGTTGTGTTTTCAGTGTGTTTTCGGTGTCGCGCTGCATGGTGGCCGGGCTGATCTCCTCCGTTTTGGACACCTGGCGGGGGCGATGCGCCGTGCCGACACCAGAGTAGGGCTGTCTTCGGAGCGGGCCGGGCCTGGGCGAGGCACTCGAGGACGCGTGAGCGTTGTCGTGGACGAGGGTGTGCGTCGCTAACGCGGGTTCGGTGCTGATCACGAGGGCCGGGGCCTTATCGTCAGGGATGAAGCCGGCGTTGAGTGCGGCAGCCCCCGTTGATGGCTGGAATCCTCGCCATCTCCGGTCTTCACTGCGAGGCGCCCCGGGGGGGGGCAACCGCGCATCCCGCCCTACGACTCTTAAGGACTGCCTCCCCTCGCAAAACATGCACAACTTGCGCAAACACGAGAGAGCTCATGAATAAGCTTCCCGGTAATCGGCAATTTCGTGCCTCTGAGGGGTGGCGAGGGGCGAGTGCGTACCCGGGCGTTGAGCTGGCCTTTACTGATGCGATGCTAGCGGTAGGCACTGGTTAAGGACGTTGCGCGGATATTTGAAGCCGTTACAGGGTAGGGATCTCCTTAAGCATTATTATATTACGAGGCCGTACACATCTGCGCGACTGACATCAATCGATTTGACGGCATAACAGAACTATCTTGCAAGCCGTTCTCCAAATATTGAGTATATATGGAGTGAGCTGTTCTGCTACGTTCGCTCTTGCGGGCCGACAATGGCTAGATTGAATGAGGGCTTCTGACCTATCTTGGCTGCCGAGTGATGAATCCAGACATGCCGGGAACTGTGAAGGCGACGACACCATGATCGGGGGCATATATGAGGCCTTTATGAAGAAGGTTCGCACGAGTAGGACCAAGGCTGCTGGTCTTTTTCTGGAGGCGGGCAGCAATTTCTCCAGTCCCGATTCCTGTGTCTCCTTCGGGACACATAGCACGTAAGTAGCGTTTCTCTGCGGTGGTTGTGCGATCCCAGCGTGCGCGGAAGAAACCGTTGTCAAGCTGGTTGTGGCCGGTAGCGACGCCAGCTCTAGCATCGGCGAGTGTAATCGTTGAACCAGTTGCTGTATTCCATGCTTCTTGGCCGAATTGCTGAATGAAATATGGGTATCGCCCTGATTCTTTGACAACGTAATCAACGGCGTCGTCATCCCAGGACTCCCCAGCCTCTTCTGCTGGTTGGATTAATGCAGTCTTTGCTGCCTTTGCGTCAAGAGTTTCGACTTTGATGTATTGGAATCGTTCAGAATATGACTTTGCTTCCGCTAACGCCTGCGGCAAACTGGGGAGGCCTGCAAACGCAAATAGAACAGGCCAGTTGTCTTGAGCGGCGGCTTGGGCAACAACGGCTAGAGTCTTCGATTCGTCTTTATTTAGGTCTTGTGCTTCATCAATAAGAATCGCTAGGCCTGCTTGCTTCTCAGCTGCAGCTAGCGCTACATCTTTCATGATTTTTTTCAGATCGGTTTCGAGTATTCCAGTGTCGGCTCCGCCGCCAGGAAATTCTTTGAGGTCGATGCCAAAGTCCCATTTTCCTGAAGCGTCATAGGAGGCTTTGAATGAAAGGGCGGTCTTAAGTGCCTTAATTAGCCGTTTTCCGGCGGATGGGTGCGTGATATCGGTGAGTGGAGCATAGAGTCCTTCGCCGAGCATCTCGCGCAAGGGGCGATCGGGATCCGCCTCAACCTGGACGGTGATCCAGCTTCGTGCCTCGGCGTCGTGGCGGAGCTTTGTGAGAAGAACCGTCTTTCCTACGCCGCGAAGGCCATAGAGGATCAGTGGTTGGTCGGTGATGTTGCGCTCTGCACGCTGAAGAGCGATCGACCAGGACCGGATGGCGTCGTCGCGGCCAACGAGTGCACCGGGTCGTCTGCCGGCGCCGGGGACGTACGGGTTGCGGATAGGGTCCACGATAATATGCCCCTCATGGTCCAAGTGTAGCAATCTCTACCCAAGTATAGCGTTTCACTACACTTCCCTATACCTTGCTATAGTCGTTAGACGTGCTGGACGCCGCTCGGTTGCTCACGCGGGAGGCGGTCGACATGTGTGACATCTTGTGATTGGTGTTGGTCTGTGCCCGTGCGTTGAGGTCGACTTTTTCGAACGAGGTAGACGGTGTCACCGTCGATCTCGTGCGAAAAAGTCGACCTCGATGAGCGTGAGGGGCGAGGATGTGGGGGAGCGGGAGTGCGCGGTGAGGGAGCGGCTACTCGCCGCGCCCTTCACCGCCCCTCACCGCGCGCCTCATTCACTCCGCGGCCGCATCGGCGCCCTTATCCTCAGTCACATCCGAGGACTCAGCCTCGGCCATGTCCCCAGCCTCAGCGCCGGCCGCCTCATCGGCCTCGCCGGTCTTCTGAGCTTCGCCGGCCTCGCCGGCCTTCTGGCCATCCTCGGCTGACGCCGACGCCGAGGCTCCCGACGCCCCTGACCCCGACGTCCCCGCCGACGCCGACGCCCTGAGCTCGGCGCGGGCCGCCTTCGGATCGTTGGCCGCCAGGCGCCTGATGTAGCGCTGGTACCACGCCAGCGCCAGGCCGAGGAACACGACCACGCCGCCCACGTTGTACACGAGCGTGAGCCACAGCGCCTGGTCCACCGGCGTCGTCCCCGCGATGAAGACGAAGCTGAACACCGCCAGCAGGAACACCGTGATCGCCAGTCCCGTGGTCCGCGAGCCCATGCGGAACTCGCGCTCCGCACCGTCGTGGCGCAGCCGGAGCACCAGGTAGGCCAGCAGGATGAGCAGCGGCGGGATGAGCGCCGTCGCCGCCGTCATGTTGACGACGATCTCGAGCAGATCATTGATATTGCCCGATCCCAGTGCCGGGATGATGAGGATCGGCACCACGATGGCGAACTGCAGCCATGCGGCCCGCCACGGAATGCCGTGCTCGTTGAGCTCGATGACCTTCTCCCCGAACACGCCTCGCGGGATCTCGGAGAAGAAGATCTTGACCGGCGTCGACGTCCACATGAGCAGCGATCCCAGCGTCGCCGCGAGCAGAATCAGCCCGACAATGCGGTAGGTGACCAGCACCGGGATTCCGAAGTATTCGCCGACGGCGCCCATGACCACGAACAGGCCGTTGGACAGTTCCAGGCCGCCTACCGGCACGAAGACGTTCATGAGCAGCGAGGCCACCGCGTAGAGCAGGCCGATCATGAGGCCGGCGACGACGATCGTGCGCACGAAGGCCTTGACGCCGCCGCGCAGGTCGTTGAGGAACACGCCGACGGACTCCGCGCCGCCCACGCCCTGGATGATCCAGGCCAGCGTCCCCAGGAAGGCCCACGTGGTCGCGAAGGACGAGGTGTCCGGAGCGAGCGCGCCCATGGTGATCGGGGTGGCCGGCTCCACGCCGCCCGCCAGCGCGATGAGCGACATGACGACGAAAACACCGGTGAGGACGAGTACCGCGGTCGCGCCCACCGACGTGATCGTGCCGATCCACTTGGCGCCCTTCGTCGATACCCAGGTCGCCACGGCGAAGATCACGATCGACAGCCCCGTGATCGCCCACGGCGACATCGTCTGCTCGTCGCCCGTGACCAGGTATGAGGTGAAGACCAGCACGAGCGGCAGCAGGGACGCGAAGAAGAAGAGGTTCACGAACCAGTAGCAGAAGGCGGCCATGAAGGCCCAGCGGCCGCCCATCGAGGTCTTCACCCACTGGTACACGCCGGACTCCGAGTCGCGGTTCATGGCGACGAACTCGGCGATGATCAGCGTGAACGGCACGAAGTACAGGATCGTGGCGAGGAAGAACGCCGGTGCTGAGGCCAGGCCGATCGCCACGTTGTTGTTGATGACGTTCCTGATATTGAAGACGGCGGACACCGTCATGGTGAGAAGCGCGAATTGACCGATTCGCGCTCTGGTCTCGGACGACATGGGGAGAGTGCCTTTCTGACGGGAAATCGGGTGTGGGAGAGCCGGGAAAGCCCCGAAAGCCGGGGGAAGCCGGGTGGACGGGGAGCGGGAGAGGACCGGTCGGACGAAAGTGCCTACTTAGAGGCGCCTACTTATTGGGGAAGGACGCCCCCTCGACGGTGACGCGGATGATCGCCGCCTGGCCGCCGTTGCCGGGCATCAGCCGGAAGGCCTCGTCGAGCCCGACGACGCCGAGACCTCCGGCGGGAACGGTGGTGGCGCTCGCGGCGCCCGCCCCGGCGGCGCTCGCCCCGGCGGCGCTCAGGACCTCCCGGTCGCTGAGGTCGTCGTAAGGGGCTCGCACATCCGCCTCCGCGACGGGGACGACCTCGACCGCGAGATCGGCGTCAACGGCGTGGAGGACGGTGAGGTACCGGCGCGAGGCCACGAATCCGTCGCCGGTCCTCCAGGCTGCGAGCAGCCCCTCGGCCGGGCCCCTCCAATAGGTCAGGGAGTCGCCGATCGAATGAGCGACGCCCGGCTCGATGCGGTCGAGATTCTCGATCGCCTGGCGGGTGCGCTGCCACTTCTTGGCGTCTGCGCGCTCGCGGACGAGCGCCTCCGGGTCCTGGAAGATCCTCATGACGTCAGGCTCCTATCGCGTCGGCCGGCAGCGGCGGTGACGGTGGTAGTGGGATCGAGGAGTTCTCGGCCGGGCCGCCGAGACGGATGGGGCCGGCCTTGACGGCTGCTCCGGCGTCGGGGCAGGCGTCGGGGCCGTCGAGGGGGATGAGATCGAAGGAGAAGGCGAAGTCCTCGAATCGGGTCCGGTAGGCATCGAGCACCTCAGAGCCCCAGGAGTTCGAACCGAGCCCGAGCAGGCGGTGGTTGACGTTGACGGTGACGTTCTCTCGCGCGATGAGATCGGTGCGATGGCGCGCGGCGTCGATGTCCTGACAGGTCCACGGCCATACCGAGAAGCAGAAGTCCTCCGGCGGACTCCCCGCCGCGGGCTCGCTCCCGCGGGCGACCGTAGGAGCGGCCTGCGGGAGCGCGGCGTCCGCCCGGCCCGGGCCTCCGCCCGGCGTCCGCGCCACCGCCAGTCCCGTTCCCCGCGAGTCGGTGAGCGCGAACCAGCGGACCCCGCCGCGGTTGGCGCAGTCCTGCGGCACCACGTACGGCGTCTGCATGTCCTCCACGGTCGAGGTCCATCTGCCGACGACGGCGGCCGCCCGGGAATCCGGGTAGTTCTCGCCCGGCCCGAGCCCCAGCCACGTGACCTCGCGACCGGTGCCGGGGGCCTCGAAGGTGATGCCGATTCGGGGAATGATGTCGTGGTAGTCGCCATAGGTGCGACCGCTGGCGCTCAGGCTCACGCCGCAGGCCGTCACCGTGTACGTCAGCGTCGCCTCGACCCCGAGATCGAGGGCCGGCGGGGCGATGAGTTGGACGACCTCGACGACCACGCCGTCGTCCTCCTCGCGCCAGGCGACCGAGCGGGTGGAGGTCTGCATGACCTGCAGGTGCCGGCTCGTCCAGAGCTCGTCGCTCTCCTGCTGATGGTTGTCGATCAGCGGCGTCCAGAAGCCGATCGCGGGGGGTCCGGTCAGGACGCGGCGCCCTCGGCGCATCCACAGGCTCAGGGCACCGGTGACGGTGTCGAAGCGCACCTCCTGGTGATCGCTCGTGATCACGAGCTCGTCGCAGTCGATGCGCGCGCGGCAGGGGCGACCCGCTTCAGAAGCGCGCGGCCGCAGCCGGACGGCCGCATCCGGGCCGGTCCGATCGGCGACGAGGAACTGGTAGACGCCCAGCTCGTGGCCCTGGGGCGCCCAGGCGGTCGCCGCCGTCGAGCGAACGCGGACGGTCAGGTGGGTCGGGCCCTCCGCCGCCGGCTCGACGGGGCAGGGCAGGGCCGTCTCCTGCTGCGGGGCGAGCGCGCCGGGCGGCAGCGTCCGGACCGATTCGGTCACGCCGTCGACGACGCGCTCCAGATCGAGGACGACATCCGAGGCGTCGGTGAAGAAGCGGCCGTTGCGCACATGCAGCACTCCGTCCGACCAGGAGACGGAGATCGGGCACAGGACCTGTTTGTACTCGGCCAGCCCGGGACTCGGCTCCTGCCAGGGGAAGACCAGTCCATCGATGCAGAAGTTCGCGTTGTTCGGGTAGTCGCCGTGGTCGCCGCCGTAGGTGTGGTACTCGCGGCCGTCCTCGGTGGCGGCGGCCAGGCCGTGGTCGCACCACTCCCAGACGAACTGCCCCTGGATGGACTCCCAGCGGTCGATGACCCGCTGATACTCGGCCAGGCCGCCGGGGCCATTGCCCATCGCATGGCCGTACTCGCACAGAATGCGCGGCTTGGCGTGAGGGTGCTCGCCGAAGTCGTTCATCTGGGACACGCGCGAGTACATCGTCGAGATCACGTCCACGCACTCGGCGTCACGATCCTCCTCGTAGTGCACGGGCCGCGGGTCGAGCTCCTTGCAGCGTGCGTACATGGCCCGGATGTTGCAGCCGAATCCCGACTCGTTGCCCAGCGACCACAGGACGATGCAGGCGTGGTTGCGCTCCTGGGCGACCAGGCGCTCGATGCGGTCGACGAAGGTGGTCTCCCAGTCCGGGTCGTCGGTGATGCGGGCGATATCGCCGACGTTCTCGAAGCCGTGGGTCTCCAGATCCGTCTCGGCGACCACCATGAGGCCGATCTCGTCGCACATCTCGTAGAAGCGCGGGTCGTTGGGGTAGTGGGAGGTCCGCACCGCGTTGATGTTGTGGAGCTTCATGAGCTCCAGGTCGCGGCGCACCCGCTCCATGTCGACGGCGCGGCCCCGGCGGTCGTCGTGGTCGTGGCGGTTGACGCCGCGCATCTTGATGTAGGCGCCATTGAGCAGGAGGCGACCGTCCTGGATGGTCGCCTCGGCCAGCCCGAGGCGGTGGGGCACCGTCTCGGACACGGCGCCGTCGTCGTCGCGCACCTCCATCAACAGGTCGTAGAGCGCGGGCGACTCCGGGTTCCATGTGATCGCGTCGGGGACGTGCACGGTGGAGGGCGCATCGTCGCTGACGACGCCCTCCGCGTGCGAGCCGTCCGGGCCGGTGAGGGACCACCGGACGTCACGGGCTCCGTGCGTGGTCACCTCCAGGGTGACGTCGGCGCCGCCGTCGGCGGTCAGGCGAGTGCGGGTGCGGAAGTCCTCCAGGCGCACCGCTGGCCGAGTGATGAGGTAGACGTCGCGGAAGATCCCGGAGGCCCACCACATGTCCTGGTCCTCGACGTAGGTGCCGTCGCAGTACTGCAGGACCTTGATGGTCAGGAGGTTCGTCTCCCGGTTCAGGTGCTCGGTGACATCGAGCTCGGCGCTGAGACGCGAGCCCTTCGTCATGCCGACGAAGCCGCCGTTGACGTAGACCTCGGCGTAGGAGTCCACGCCGTCCAGGCGGAGGATGGCCTGCTCGCCGGGGCCGAGTGCGGGCCGGGGCAGTTCCCGCTGGTAGACGCCCGTCGGGTTCGCGGAGGGGACCAGGGGCTGTCTGACCGGGAAGGGGAAGCCCTCGTCGGTGTACTGCAGCCGGCCGTAGTCATCGATCTGCCACAGGTGCGGGACCCGGACCTCGTCCCAGTCGGGGTGGGGCGAGGCGAGGTCGTCCTCGCGGACTCGGCCGGGGGAGTCGAAGAGGCGGAAGGACCACGCGCCGCTGAGGTCGGTGAAGCCCGTGGACAGCCTCCGGTCGCGGGTGGTCGCGGCTTCGGCCGAGGAGTAGCCGAAGAAGTAGGCCCGGGCCGGCAGTCGGTGCCGGTGGGGCAGGCCGGGATTCTCCCAGTCGTTCGAGTTCGCCATTGATCGTGCTCCTAGTGGGACCCAGCTGGGTGGGGAAGCGGGGAACCGGTTCCATGGTGAGGTGGAACCGGTTCCACAAATGTAGGCGGAAGCCGCCCGGAGCGCAAGCAGGATGCGAATCCCCGCCTGTTCGAGCAGGATGGAGCCGTGACATCTCCGGGCAAGCGCGCGACCATCGCCGACGTCGCCCGCGCCGCCGGCGTCGCGCCCTCAACCGTCTCCCGGGTGCTCAACAACTCGCCGAAGAGCTCGCGTAAGGCCCGTGATCGAGTGATGCGCGCCATTAAGGAGACCGGATTCGTCGTCAACCGCCAGGGGCGCGCGCTCGCCGTCGGCAGGTCCGAGGCCATCGCGCTGCTCTTCACCGACCCTCTCGAAGAGCTCTTCACCGACCCGACGTATGCGCGCCTGTGCCATGGGATCGTCTCCCGGCTCGCGGACGGCCCGAACCTCCCCATGATCCTGGAGGCGGCCACCCGGGCCGAGCGCGAGCGCGTCGTCGAGCACATGGGCAGGGGCGCCGTCGATGCCGTCATCGTCATCACGCCCTACGAGGGGGGCGAGCTCCTTGCCCGGCTTCGCGAGCTCGGACTGCCCGTCGTCCTGTGCGGCCAACTCGAGGGCGATCCCTACCGCGGTGTTTTCTCAAGCGTCTACTCCGATGACGTCGAGGGCGCGGCGCTCGCCGCCCAGGCCCTCGTGGACGCGGGCAGGCGCGAGGTCATCTGCGTGATGGGCCCCGCCGGGAACCCGGCGTCAGCGGATCGCCTCCGCGGCTATCGGCGGGTGCTCGGCGAGCGTATGGGCGCCGAGCGGGTCATCCACACCGGCTGGGATCAGCTCAACGGGCACCGGGCGATGCGCGAGCTCCTGGAGGCCGGCATCCGCTTCGACGCCGTCCTGGCCGGCTCGGACCGCATCGCCATCGGCGCTATTGAGGCCCTGCGCGAGGCCGGGAGGGATGTTCCGGGCGACGTCTCGGTCATCGGGTTCGATGATCACGCCCTGGCCGCGCAGTGCAGCCCGGGCCTGACGACCGTTCACCAGCCGCTGCGCGAGGAGGGTGCACGTGCGGCCGAGCTCGTGCTCGCCATGATCGACGGGGCGCCCCCCGAGACGGTCGTCATGGAGATGCGCCTGGTCGAGCGGGCCTCGGTCTGAAGTGAGACTGAGCGGGACTGAGCGGGATCGGCATCTTCCGCCGGCGCCCGCGGCCGGTCGCCGGCCCGCGTCAGTTCCAGAGAACGACGGGGGGCGACGGGGAGCGACAGGGAATGACTCGGCCCGCGGGCCGAGGTATCTCCCCCGGCCCGCGGGCCTGCGTCATCAAGGAGCCCTGCCCCGGAGTTCCCAATCCCCGGGGAGTGCACCTCCTTCGCCGGGACGGTCAGCGATGGGCTCCCTAAGACCCATCCTGACCTCGGCGACGAACCGGTCAATGGGCTCCCCAACCCTCGCGGTCCGCCCCGCCCGGCGGTAACGATTATGTAACAGTACCGGACTGGAAAGTCGCTCCGGTAAGCCTGAGAAATGCCTAGGAAACCGATCTCCCGGGCCGATCCGGGCCGTCGTGGCGCAGTCATTCGTCGTGCATTCATCGTGAATTACAGGGCGAGCGGCTCGTCGCACGAGCGGGGGCGCTCCGCCCTCAGGGACCGGGCCCGCGGCACCGGGTTGTCTCTCCCGGCCCGCGGGCCTGCGGCGTCGAGGGGCTCACCTCCGGGTTCCCTGATATCCGGGGAGCACGTCCTCCTTCGCCGGAGCGAATCCGTCAGGGCTCCCTGTAAACCCTGGCGATTCTCGGTCGGGCCCGTCTGTGGGGAATCCTGTTCCTCACGACCCGCACCGTCCGGCGGCAGTCACTATGCAACCGGCCGCACCTGAACGCTCGCCCCCGCGCAACCTGTGAATGCGCTACGAATCCTGCCGTCCCGCATTCCCGGATCCTCCCCGATCCGCGTGATCCCCCAGATTCCCCGGCGCTCGCTATAACCGGCACTCCCCGGGGACGCCCCGGCGTCGGGCGTGCCCTGGTCCCGGCGTCGGGCGTGCCTCGGCGTCTGCGATTCAGGAACCCGCGTACGACGACACCCGGTGGCCGGTGCGCGATCTCCTGGTGATCCGGGTGGGTCCGGCCGGGGCTGCGGAGGATGCGGAGGCCGTGGAGGATGCGGAGGCTGCAGAGGCCGCGGGGGCGGCTGCGGACGCAGGCGTGGGCCATGCCTGCCAGGCGCCGCGCTCGATGTGCACGGCCGCCCAGGTGCGCAGGTACGGGTTCAGTCCCCACGCCTCCAGGAAGCGCCAGGGGCCGCCATCGCGGTGCCGGGTCTTGACTGAGACGCTGAATCTGACGTGCTCGAGCTCGTCGAGGCGGATCGGCCCCTCCAGGGCGTCCAGCTCGGAGAGCCCGGGCTGGCGCGCCGGCCGTGGGCGCTCCGGAATGGTCTCCAGCTCGCGGACGTAGGCGTAGGCGTAGGCCACATGGCGCACCTCCACGTGCCTGCCCCGCCAGATGGCGCGCACGCGCGCCACCGAGAACGTGCCGTCGAGCTGCGAGGTCGCGATCGGCCGGGTCATCCACCACTTGGAGTAGTTCCGGTCGACGCCGAAGCCCTGCGGGCGCGGGTAGTAGGGGTCGGCCTTCAGCAGCGTCACCGGCTCGGGGTGCACGTGGTCGCGGTCGTGGAACTCGGCCGCCTTGAACGGCACGCCGCCGAGCACCGCGAACATCTGCCCCGACGCCGGTACCGGCCCCACGTACGACGGCGTCCACCCCGCCAGCGGCGCCTCGGGCGCGGCGCCGGGGGCGCCCAGGCCGTTGAAGCCCTGCGGCAGCACCACCCGCCAGTCCATGAAGCGGTCGGGGACCGACGCCGTCAGCTCGCCGTTCGTCGCCGTCAGGGCCCGGGTCTGCTCCACGACCACCCGTGTCAGCCTCGACAGGTCCACCCAATCGCCGAGGGCGTCGCGCTCGTCGGTGCTCACC
>ERZ773077.2855-NODE-2855-length-10885-cov-71.831671_pt1 | contig 10885 bp, 7 predicted proteins | sample MGYA00580612_ERZ773077 | MGnify/ENA primary metagenome ERZ773077 (study PRJEB29015, sample SAMEA2737971) | human oral metagenome | biome: human oral; feature: human-associated habitat; material: dental | place: China | collected 2021 ...
GCAGGATCGGCGCGTTCTTCAGCATCACCCGGGCAATGGCAATGCGCTGGCGCTGCCCGCCCGAGAGCTTCACGCCACGTTCACCCACCTGCACGTCAAAGCCCGTGTGCCCCTGAGGATCTTCCAGCGCCGCAATGAAGGCATCGGCCTGCGCACGCCGGGCGGCGTCCAGCATCTCTTCGTCGGTGGCATCCGGACGGCCATACAGGATGTTGTCGCGCACCGTGCGGTGCAGCAGCGACGTGTCCTGCGTCACCATGCCGATCTGCGCCCGCAGCGAGTTCTGCGTCACGTCGGCGATGTTCTGGCCGTCGATGGTGATGGCCCCTTTCTGCACGTCATAGAAGCGCAGCAGCAGGTTCACGATGGTGGACTTGCCCGCACCCGAGCGTCCCACCAGGCCGATCTTCTCGCCGGGGCGGATGTCCAGGCAGAAGTCCTCCAGCACCGGCCGATGCTCGCGCCGCGCGTTCTCGCTGTACGAGAAGTCCACATGCTCGAAGCGGATGCCACCCTGCTTCACCACCAGCGGCACGGCGTTGGGCTTGTCCAGCACCGTGTGCGGCCGGGTCAGCGTGTTGATGCCGTCGCGGATGGTGCCGATGTTCTCGAAGAGCGAGCCCGACTGCCACATGATCCATTGCGACAGCCCGTTGATGCGCAGCGCCATGGCCGTGGCCGCAGCCACCGCGCCCGGACTGGCCTTGCCATGGTGCCAGAGCCACAGGCCGATGGCGGCCGTGCCGCCGGTCAGCAGCATGTTCACCGTCTGCGACACCACTTCCAGTGTCGTCACCCAGCGCATCTGGGCATGCACCGTGACCATGAAGTCTTCCATGGCCGAGCGCGCGTAGCGGGATTCGCGGTCGCTGTGCGAGAAGAGCTTGACCGTGGCGATGTTGCTGTAGGCATCGGTGATGCGGCCGGTCATCAGCGCGCGGGCATCGGCCTGCGCCGCCGCCAGCTTGCCTAGCTTGGGCATCGTCCAGACAATCGTGGCGGCAAACAGCACGATCCACGTCACGAACGGCAGCAGCAGCCAGGCGTCAAACTTCCACAGCACCACCGAGCTCGTCAGGAAATAGACGACGATGTAGGTGGCCATGTCGGCGAAGGTCATCGCCACCTCGCGCACGGCCAGCGCCGTCTGCATCACCTTGGCCGACACGCGGCCGGCGAACTCGTCCTGATAGAAGCTCAGGCTCTGGGCCAGCATCAGCCGGTGAAAGCGCCAGCGCAGCCGCATCGGCAGCACGCCCTGCAGCGACTGGAAGCGCAGCGATGATGACAGCAGCACCAGCAGCGGGCTCAGCACCAGCACCACACCCATGATCGTCAGCGTGCCGCCTTTCTCGGCCCACAGCGTCTCGGGCGTGTAGCGGCCGATCCAGTCCACCACGAAGCCCATCCACTGGAACAGCAGCGCCTCCAGCACGCCGATGCCCGCCACCGTCAGGAACAGTAGCACCAGCCAGCGCCGCACACCCTGCAGCGAAGAGAGCACGAAGCGCCACAGGCTTCGTTCGGCGATCAGTCGGGTTTCATCCGGATACGGGTCGATCCGGCTTTCGAACCAATGGAAGAAGGATTTCATGCGTGGGGGAGGGATGCAGACTTTTCTGCATTCTATCCGCCACGCTGGGAGGTCAGCGCACTGCCCATGGCAGCCGTCACCGTCAGCGCGATGGCGCACCACTGCGTCAGCGTCAGCAGCTCGCCCAGCACCAGCATGGCCACCACGGAGGTCAGCGCCGGCTCCAGACTCGTCATCACCCCGTAGGTGCCGGCCTGCAGCCCGCGCAGCGCCTTCATCTCCAGGAACATCGGAATGGCGCTGGACACGACGGCCGCCCCCAGTCCGATCAGCAGCACCTTCGGCTCGAACAGCGCCGTGCCGGCATGCACCACGCCGATGGGGAACATCATCAGCGCGCCGATGCTGACCCCCAGCGCCACCGTCGTGCCGGCGTGCAGGTGCTGCGTCTTCTTGCCAAAGATGATGTAGCCCGCCCAGCACACCGCTGCTCCGGCCGCGTACAGCATGCCCAGCGGATCCAGACTGGCCGAGGCCACGCCGGGCACCACCCCCTGCGTGCCTTCGACCATGGCCTGGGCACCGGCCGCGCCTTCGATCACGGCTTGGGCCGCAGCTGCATCGCCGCCGCCATGCCAGATGGGCAACAGCATCAGCAGACCCGCCACCGTGCAGCCGATCCAGACGAAGTCGATGGGCCGGCGCGATGCAAACAGCGCTACCGACAGCGGTCCGCAGAACTCGATGGCCACCGCAATGCCGAACGGAATCGTTTCCAGCGCCAGGTAGAACAGCATGTTCATCATGCCCAGCGTCATGCCGTAACGCGCCACCACCCACCAGTCATGGCGTGGCATGCGGTGCCGCCACGGGCGTCCGAACAGGATCAGCACCAGGGCCGAGAACAGCAGCCGCAGTGCCGTGGTGCCCTGCGCGCCCACAATGGGGAAGATCTGCTTGGCCAGCGAGGTGCCCAGCGCCAGCGACGTCATCGAGCCCAGCAGCCACAGGATGGGCTTCAGAGGAAAGGCAGAAGAGGCATTTGCCGGCGCCTGGGGCGCAGCAGCAGGAGAATCCATGACGGTGAAAGCAGAATCCGGGAAAGGGAGCGTGCGCACGTCTGGGGCGCTGAAGTTGCGGCACAGCCGATGGGAAGCCGCAAGGCCGCGGCCTGCGCGGTACCCCGTGACAGGGGCGCAGGGGGCGTCGCGCGGCGCAGACCCGCACGGTTCAGTGAGAAAGACGCCAGAATGCGCCCGCAACGTGCGCAAGACCCTCCATGATAAGGAGGATGATGTGGATCCCGTCAGGCGCAGCCCGGTGGCCCGACCACCGTCGGGGGAGTGTTGCAGATCTGACGACACGCAGTCTTCTGTCCCGCCGCGCTTCACGGATGGGAACGGCGTCGCCCACAGCCGCCTGTCGGATGTACCGGGGGAGGGCGCGGCCGGCTTGCCACGGAGGCAGGGGCTGCTGGGCAGGCGGGCAAAAATCATCGTACAATGCGCGCTATGCGGGCGTAGCTCAGTTGGTAGAGCGCCGGCTTCCCAAGCCTGAGGTCGCGAGTTCGAGGCTCGTCGCCCGCTCCACATTCCATCATCGGCGGTACCACCTAGTCGGTGGTCATGGCGTACAGGTCCATGGCCAGCACCGCAAAGGTCCGTGGCCGTCGACATCCTGGTCGGTTCCCGGTCGCGGCAGCCAGCGCATTTCAGCGCCTGGCCCCCATCTCATTACTCCCCCTGTTTTTTGGCAATGCCAGCATGAAGCGCGGCATCACGTGCCGACGCAGCCGTGTGCGGGCTGTTCCTGTTGCCGGTCTCCTTGCTGCCGGTCTCGACCCGGCAACACCGGCAGGATCTGTATCACTTCGGAAGCCTGTGCGGGATCTGAATCACTTCCAAAGCCCGGGTAGGCCCGAATGCCTGTCCCGCGCATGTCCTGCCTACCCATGACCTGCCTACCCATGAAGGGTCCCGGCGCAGCCCGCCTTTTCAGGGCCACGTCGGGACCAGGAACCGTCACGGTTTTTCGTGCGGCTCCAGTCGGTCACGCCGGGTGGCGTCATCTTCCATCAGCTCGAACCACATTGCGTTGAGCACGGCAAAGGCGGCTGCCAGGGGCAGGCCCAGGATCCAGGCGAAATACCACATGGTCGGTGTCCTTATCGGTGAACGGTGCAGGGGAGAGTGAGGCAGCAGGGATCAGTACGCATGGCCCTTGCCCTTCCGGATGTCGTCAGCGTCCACCTTGCCGCGCAGCACCGTGAAGACCCAGCTCGTGTAGGTCAGGATGATGGGCATGAAGATGGCCGCGGAAATGAGCATGATGAACAGCGTGAGGTGGCTCGAGGACGAGTCCCACACCGTCAGGCTTGCCGCAGGCATGCTGGACGACGGGAGGATGAACGGGAACATCGATGCCCCCACGCTGCCGATGATGCCGGCAATGCCCAGGCCCCCGGTCAGCAGGGCTGCCAGCGGCCGGCGACCGGCCAGGCACAGCGCCGCCAGCAGCGGACCTGCCAGGCCCACAGCCGGAACCGCCCACAGCAGCGGGTGGGCCGCGTAGTTGGCAAACCAGGCGTCGGCCTGCGTGCTCACGGTCTTGAGCAGCGGGTTCGAGACCCCATCGGTGGGCAGGTTGCTGGTGATGACGTAGCCGTTCACCAGATGGGCCAGAACGACGCCCGCCACCGCGTACAGCACCACGGTCAGGATGGCCGCCACAATGCCGAAACGCCGTGCGCGCTCGGCCACGATGCCCGAGGTCTTGAGCTGCAGCCAGGCCGCACCGTGCATCACCAGCATGGCCAGCGACACCAGCCCGCACAGCAGGCCGAAGGGATTGAGCAGACCGAGGAAAGTGCCTTCATAGAAGATCTGCATGTCTTCCCCGATGCGGAAGGGCACACCCTGCAGCACGTTGCCCACGGCCACCCCGAAGATGATCGAGGGCAGAAGCCCGGCCATGAACAGGACCCAGTCCCAGCGGCTGCGCCAGGCGGGGTCTTCGCGCTTGCTGCGGAACTTGAAGGCCACCGGCCGCAGGATGAATGCGAACAGGATGGCGAACATGGCCAGGTAGAAGCCCGAGAACGACACCGCGTACAGCTGCGGCCAGGCGGCGAAGATGGCGCCGCCGCCCAGGATCAGCCAGACCTGGTTGCCTTCCCAGATGGGGCCGATGGTGTTGATGACGGTACGGCGCTCGATATCGGTGCGTGCGACGAAGGGCAGCAGCGTGCCGATGCCCAGGTCGAAGCCGTCGGTCACCGCATAGCCGATCAGCAGCACGCCCATCAGTGCCCACCAGATCAGGCGCAGCACCTCATAGGAGACGAGTTCGTGGAGGATCATGTTCCTTTTCCTTGCAGTATCACTGTGCGGAAGCCAGGGCGCTGGCTTCACCGGGCTGACTTTCATGTGGGGCCGGGTGGTCTTCCGGACCCTTGCGGATGGCTTTGAACATCAGCTTCATCTCGATGATTAGCAGGACGGTGTAGATCACCACGAAGCCTGCAATCGTGAAGAGCACGGTGGAGGCACCCAGGTTCGAGACGGCCACGGCGGTGGGCAGCACCCCCTCGATGACCCAGGGCTGGCGTCCCAGCTCGGCCACGAGCCAGCCGCTTTCGATGGCGATCCAGGGCAGCGGGATGGCGAACACGGCAATCCGCAGCAGCCACGGGTAGGCATCCAGCCGGCGGCGCGCCGACAGCCAGAAGAATGTGGCGGTCAGCAGGATCAGGAACAGGCCCACGCCGACCATGGCACGGAACGAGAAGAACAGCGGGGCCACCTGCGGCACCGTGTCCCAGGCCGCGCGGTTGATCTGTTCAGGCGTGGCCTGACGGGGATCGTCCACATAGCGCTTGAGCAGCAGTGCATAGCCCAGCGCATGGCCGTGTTCCTCGAAGATGGTGCGCTCTGGCGCGTTGGCGTCGAGATTGCCCTTGGCGGCACGGATCTTCTGCAGGGCGTCATAGGCCTTCAGACCGTCACGGATGTGGTGCTCGGCGCGTTGGACCAGATCCTTGATGCCGGGGATTTCCGTGGTGAGCGAGCGCGTGCCGATCAGGCCCATGACCCAGGGCACGTGCACGGCATAGTGCGTTTCGCGGGCTTCCTGGTCAGGAAAGCCGAAGGCCGTGAACGGGGCAGGGGCCGGCTCGGTATCCCAGATGGCCTCGATGGCCGCCAGTTTCATCTTCTGGTGTTCCGTCGTGAGGTAGCCACTTTCGTCACCCAGTACCGCCACCGACAGCGAGGCGGCCAGACCGAACGATGCGGCCACCGTCATCGAGCGCTTGGCCAGCTGCAGGTGCCGGCCCTTGAGCACGTACCAGGCCGAGATGCCCAGCACGAAGATGGCGGCTGCGACATAACCCGCCGAGACCGTGTGCACGAACTTGGCCTGCGCCACCGGGTTGGTGAGGACGGCAAAGAAGTCCTTCATCTCCATCCGCATGGTCTGCGGGTTGAACTCTGCGCCCACCGGGTTCTGCATCCAGCCGTTGGCGATCAGGATCCAGAGCGCCGAGAAGTTCGAGCCGATGGCCACCGCCCAGGTCACCAGCAGGTGCTTGACCTTGGACAGCCGATCCCAGCCGAAGAAGAAAAGGCCGACCAGAGTCGCTTCCATGAAGAAGGCCATCAGCCCCTCCAGGGCCAGCGGCGCTCCGAAGATGTCGCCGACATAGTGGCTGTAGTAGCTCCAGTTCATGCCGAACTGGAATTCCATCACGATGCCGGTGGCCACGCCCATGGCGAAGTTGATGCCGAAGAGCGTGCCCCAGAACCGGGTCATGTCACGCCAGATGGAACGCCCCGTCATCACGTAGACCGTTTCCATGATGGCGAGCAGGATGGACAGGCCCAGGGTGAGCGGGACGAACAGGAAGTGGTAGAGCGCTGTCAGCGCAAATTGCAGCCTTGACAGGCTGACGATGTCGACATCCATGTGGGGGTTTCCTCTTCTCGGTTTCGGGATAATGTATCAATCGGGTCTCAGCGCAGCCAGCGCGGCCTCGAAGCCCTCGCTGCCGCGCCGGAATTCACCTTCGAGCCTGCCGTTGCGCAGCACCAGCAGGCGATCGGCCAGTGCCGCTTCGCGGCGCAGATGGGCGGCCATCAGCCATGCACGCCCTTGGCCCAGCGTGTCCAGTCGGGCCAGCACATCGGCGGCCGTGGCGGCATCCAGCCCCTCGGTCGGCTCATCCAGCAGCCACAGGGGGCGCTTCTGAAGCAGCAGTCGGGCCAGTGCCAGGCGGCGGGCCTGGCCGGCCGACAGCCCCAGGCCGCCTTCGCCCAGTCGCGTGTCCAGCCCGGCCTGCAGGCGCCGTATGGCGTCCGCCAGACCGGCTGCTTCCAGGGCCTGCCACAGTGCGGCGTCGTCGGCGTCCGGGTCGGCCAGGCACAGGTTGTCGCGCAGGCTGTCCTGGAACAGGTCCGGACGCTGGTTCAGCCAGGCGCCGGGCTGCGTCAGGACGCGCCCGGTGTGCGGATGGCGCTCTCCGGCGATCAGCGCCATCAGTGTCGACTTGCCTGCGCCGCTGGGACCGACCACGGCGACCCGTTCGCCAGCGGCCAGCCTCAGCGACAGTGCGGCCAGTGCATCCACAGGACTGTCCGGATGACGGACCGACACATCATCCACGATGATCGCACAGTCTGCGTCGGGGCGTGGGGCGGGGGGCTGAACGGTCGGCGTGCAGTGGGGGGAAAGCCGACGAGCCGCCAGCCAGGCACGCCCCGATTCAAGCGCTCCCCGGCGCAATGCCGCAAACGGCTCCATGGCCGTCAGCGCAATCAGCAGGGCCAGGGCCGCCTCCGGCGTGTCGATCTGTCCCTGTTCGACCAGCAGGCCCACACCCAGCAGGACCAGGGCCAGCGTGAGGCTGCCGGCCACGCTGTGAATGGCAGCCGCTTTGGCATCCAGTCGCTGCAGGCGACGGTCGCTGTGCGCCAGACGTTCATCCGCGCGGCGCAGGGCCTCACGCTGGGCGGCCAGCCGACCGGCCATGAGCAGTTCCGTCTGGCCTGACACCAGGTCCACGGCCTGGGCACGGAGCCTTTCCGTGAGCAGGGCCCGCCGTGTGGCGGGGCGCCGCGAGTGGCGGGCCAGCACGATGGTCACGGCCAGGCCGATGATCAGCATCCAGCCGCCCAGTGCAAGGCCGAGCCAGGGCGACATCACGCCGACCACGCCCGTGGCCAGCAGCGTCGCACCCAGCGCCGCGGCGGCCGGCACCAGCAGGCGAAGATAGAAGGCGTCCAGCGCATCCAGGTCCGTGGTCAGCCGGAACAGGGCCCGTGCCGGACGGCGCAGCAGGTCCTGGATGCTGGTGCTCTCTGCCCAGCCGCGGAAGAGGCGTTCGCGCAGTTGCGCCAGCGCCGCCAGGGTGGCGTCATGGGTGACGAGCCGCTCGCCATAGCGCGACACGGTGCGCCCCAGCGCCAGCAGCCGGATGCCGGCAGACGGTGCGAAGACATCGAAGGCCAGGGCCGTCGCGGGCTGCAGCCCGGCAATGGCGGTTGCCGTGATGAACCATCCCGACAGGCCCAGCAGCCCCATGCCGGCCAGCACCGTCACGGCGGCCAGCACGGCCCCCCATTTCATGCGCGTCGACGCGCCCTCGCTCATCGCCTTCAGCGCGGGCAGGGCGGAACGACGGGCCATGCCATCCTTCGCCGGGCTGTCCTTCTCGGTCACCGGGTCGTCTTTCCCTGTTAGCGGGTCGTCCTTTCCTGTCATGCTGCGGCCTCCGGATCCGGGGCGGGCAGCTGCACGACACGGTCCATGCGTGCGGCCAGTCGGGGATCGTGGGTGGCCACGATCAGCGTGCGGCCCCGGGCCAGCGTCACCAGGGACTCGGCCACCTGATCGGCGGTTTCGCTGTCCAGGTGGGCCGTGGGCTCGTCGGCCAGCAGCAGGTCGGCTTCAGGTGCAGCCATCAGGCGCGCCAGCGCAAGGCGTGCGGCCTCGCCCCCCGACAGGCCCGTTCCGCCTTCGCCCAGCGAGATGCCCGGATGGGCCTGAGCCACCGCGTCGAGCCGGGCCTTCGCGATCGCCTGGCGCACCCGTTCATCATCGACGGTCGGGCGGCCGAGTGCGATGTTGTCGCGGACGGGGGCGGCAAACACGTGGGCGCGCTGCCCCATCCAGGCCATGCGTTCACGCAGCGCCCGGACCGTGTCCGGAGCCAGTGTCTGGCCGTCGATCTCGATGCGCCCCGCCGTGGGGACCAGCAGCCCGGCCAGCAGCGACATCAGGACGGTCTTGCCCGTGCCGCTGCCGCCCACCAGGGCCACGTGCTCGCCGGGGCGCACCGCCAGCGAGAAACCCTGAAACACCGGTTTTTCGCCGGGAAAGGCGAAGCCCAGGTCCGTGAGCTGCACACCGGGGGCTGGACGCTGGGGGGATGCAGGATCCACCGATGCTGGCTGCACTGATACCGCTTTTTCCGATGCTGCTTTTACCGATGCCGGCTTCACCGCGTCGGGGGCTGGCCGAGCGTGGCGGGCAGACGGAAGCGGAGGAAGGGGGGCCGCAGCCGGCTCTCCGGCGCCAGGCCGTGCGACAGGGGCCTCATCCAGCAGGGGCAGACCGTTCCCGTTCAGCCGCTCCAGGGCGTCCATGGCGGCCACGCCGGCGGCCCGGTCATGCCAGACCGCGGCCAGTTCACGCAGCGGCTCGAAGAACGAGGGGGCCAGCAGCAGGATGAAAAGCCCTTCGCCCAGCGTGAGCCGACCGCCCCAGGCACCGAATTCCAGATAGCCCAGCACATGAAAGCCCACATAGGCCGCCACCATCGCCACGCCCAGTGCCGAGAACAGCTCCAGCACCGCCGAAGACAGGAACGCAATGCGCAGCACCTTCATCGTGCGCTGGCGCAGGTCTTCGGCACTGGCACGCAACCGGCGGGCCGTGGCCTGCACGCTGCCCAGGGCACGCAGCGTCGGCAGTCCCCGCAGTCGATCCAGCAGGAAGGCGTTCATGCTGCTCATCTGCAGCCACTGCGCCTCGCTGGCTGCCCGGGCGCGCCAGCCCACCAGCACCATGAAAAGCGGAATGAGCGGGGCTGCCGTGATCAGCACAGCTGCGGCGGCCCAGCTGTACCACGCCACGGGCAGCAGGATCAGCAGGGGCATGAGGCGAACGCGCCACATGGCGCCGTGGTAGCGTGTCAGCCACGGCAGGATGGACTCGGCCTGTTCGGCCAGCACGCTGGCGGCCGTGCCGGCATGCAGGCGGGAACGATCCAGTGGTGAACGCGCGGACAGGGCGGTGATGGCCTGCTCCCGCCAGAGACTCAGGCGTTCACGCGCCGACTCGAACATCCGGGTGCCGCTCCAGGCATCCAGCCAGGCGCGCAGCAGGCCAGCTGCGACGATGCCGGCCGCCGGCCATGCCACACCGGCCAGACCCGCGCCTGATTGCAGACGCGCGACGCCCAGCGCCAGCAGCGCGGCCTGGGGAATCCACAGCAGCGGACTCAGCGCATGGATCAGGCAGGCCGCATCAAGCCGCATGCCCGGGATGGAACGGGGGGATGCAGGGCGCTGTCGAACGGGGGCGGACTCGGTGTGCCCGGCTGGAGCCTCGCCTTCGCGGTTCCCACGGTCTGGAGAACTCGGGGTCATCATCACGCGATCTTATATGATATGATGGCCGCCGGCATCGTTCATCATGAAAACTTCTTTATCGTATCCATAACGACGACGCCGTCAAAAAGGGCATGGCCGCCTTCGAGGCGCTGTTCTGTCACTTGACCGGATTGCCTCCGGCTGAGCGGGCAAGGCCCTCCCCAACATGCACAGGTGCCCACCTGTTCTGGCTGTGGCCGTTTGCCAAATCCATACATTTTGGCGCTGGGCGTCGAGAGTTTTTACTGTTTTGCGTCGTTGCCGTCTCTAGGATTGATCGGGTCTGTCACCCCAGCATGGAGATCATCGACGCATGACACGTACCCCTACTTCCCGTTCCCCATTTACCCGTACCACCTTGGTCGTGGCACTGGCCAGCCTGCTGTCGCTCGGCGCTTCCCAGGCTCTGGCCCAGACCACGCAGGAAGTGGAGCATCAGCTCCAGCAGGCAGCCCCTTCTGCCGAACAGGCGGCGCAACAGGCAGCACAGATCACCCAGCAGGGCGCACAACAGGTCGGGCAGGCCGTGCAGCAGGCTGCCGGAACGGCCGAGCAGCGGGCGGCCCAGCTATCCGCCATCGTCCAGCGCGCCGCTGCACCGGTCAGTGCCCAGCAGGCCAGCACGGCATTGTCCTCCTCCGGCATGGACGGTCTGCTGCAGGACCTGCTGAAGTTGCCCGACCTGCATTGGGGCTCGCGCTAC
>ERZ773077.2856-NODE-2856-length-10885-cov-8.904801_pt1 | contig 10885 bp, 13 predicted proteins | sample MGYA00580612_ERZ773077 | MGnify/ENA primary metagenome ERZ773077 (study PRJEB29015, sample SAMEA2737971) | human oral metagenome | biome: human oral; feature: human-associated habitat; material: dental | place: China | collected 2021 ...
ATTATAAATTTTTAATTTGTCAAATAAATAATTCTCTAAAAAAGCCCCTCATGAGAAGGACTTTGGTTTCAGAAAAAAGGAAAGATAGCTGTACAATGCTCAACGAGTGAATCGAAAAAATCCTCGTTAAGCGTAATGACTTTGACATTACAATTTCTCAGACGACATATTATCTCTATAGTATGAATATTGTCATCATGTCGTACTTCTGCTGAATGTAGATACATTATTTTTTCGGGGCTAAAATGCTGCCTTGGCGGATTATCCCAAATAGCCGTCAAAATCTCTGTCCTTCCCATTTTCAGAATTATCGTTACACCATCTTCGAAAGTGCAACATAATTTGATGCTTTCTCCAAAAAATTTTTTCCGTCGAAACTTAGCTTCAACTTTAACAACATTTTTAAGAGTGTAAGCATTTTTGTAGTGAATTACATTTTCCATGAGTAACTCCTTTTGCCTTCACAATGAAGGCGTTGTTCATCAAATCACACAAAACTTCGTGTGAACCGAAAAATATTTTATGATAAAAATAATAATTGTCAATAAAATTACGCAAAATTTTTTACGATTTGAATTTTATTTTTGTTATATAAATTTTTTGAAATGATTTGTAAAAATAAAAAACTCCCCATAAATGAGGAGTATACTTTTTGGAATTGGAAAAAATCGAAAATTATGGAGTCTGTGGCTTGACAAAAGAAGAAACGCACGTTGCACCTTTTTCTTCGAGATGCTTGGGAGTTCCGTGATCAAAATAATCAATTATCAGAATCCCGTTTTTAGTGATTCTAAAAGAAGCATTGAGGTTATCCTCGCTGCTGAGCTGTAGAAAAACTTCCCCATCTTCTTTTGAACAGGTTATCTTTCCCTTTGGCATTGCTTTTTCAATGAGGTCTCTCTCTTTTTGTTTTTCTGCTATTTGTTCCTTTCTTTCGTTTTCCGCATTGATGATATCTATTTGTTTTTGATGATTTTTTATCAAGAATATTGCGCCAGCCATAATCAGGATGACCAGTGCCAATGCGATTATTGTCTCGATTTTTTCTTTTGTGAATCTTTGTTTTGACAAAATTCTTCCTTTTCCGAAAAGCTTTCGTTTGCGAAAGCATTGTTAAAAAAACATACAAATCTTTACAAGCCTTCGTATGAACGCAAAGATATATTAATACAAAAATTCGCATTGTCAATATTTTTTGAAAATTTTTACGAGCGTTTTTTGATTTTGAAAAAAGAAAAACCGGAATTTCTATTGCATTTTATCAATTTTTCGTTATTATTGCACAATATTTTTTATCAGAAAAATTTTCAAATGACTGTACGAACGCGTTTTGCACCGTCACCGACGGGTTATATTCATATTGGTGGGCTTCGAACAATGCTCTATTGCTACCTTTGGGCACACAAAAATCACGGAAAATATATCGTGCGTGTGGAAGATACTGACCAGACGCGTTTTGTGGAAGGAGCGATTGAGTCAATGCTGGATTTGCACGATGTTTTGGGGCTAACACCAGACGAAAGTGTGCGTCATGGGGGTGATTTTGGTCCATATCGTCAGTCTGAACGATTGCCGATTTATCAGGAGCGTTTGCATAAATTGTGTGACGAGGGCTCAGCATATTATTGTTTTTGTACACCAGAGCGCCTGGCGGATCTCAAAAAAGAACAGGAAGAGCTCAAATTGCCTCCACGATATGATGGGCATTGTCGTCATATTCCGCTTGAAGAAGCCAAAGAACGTATTGCAAATGGTGAAAAATATACTATTCGTCTCAAAGTTCCAAAAGCAGAAACAATTGTTTTTAATGACTTGATTCGTGGGCGCATTGAATTCAAAACTTCCGAAGTAGATGACCAGGTTTTGCTCAAATCTGACGGATTTCCAACCTATCATGGTGCCATCGTGATTGATGATCATTTGATGGGAATTACGCATGTGATGCGTGGGGAAGAGTGGATTTCTTCCATTCCAAAACAAGTTTTGACGGCTCGTGCGCTTGGCATCGAATTGCCATTTTATGCGCATTTGCCGAATGTTCTCGGCTCTGACGGAAAAAAACTTTCCAAACGAACGGGTGATGTTTCAGTGGATCAGTATATGGCTAAAGGATACCTTCCTGAAGCGCTTTTGAATTTTTTGTCGCTGCTTGGTTGGCATCCAAAACAGGATGAAGAAATCATGAGTATGGACGAAATGATTCAAAAATTTGAAATCACCGATATTCACAAGGCTGGTGCCGTACTTGATCCCATCAAACTCGACTGGATGAATGGTGAATATATCAAAAAACTTCCGCTTGATGATCTGTATGCGCGCTTAGAAAAATTTTTACAAAAATATGAAACTGAATTTTTTGAAAATACTTTTTCCAAATTTCCACGCGAATTTAACGAAAAAATTCTTTCCGAACTCAAAACTCGTTTAAAACGATTTGACGAATTCCGAGAATTAACGACTTTTTTCTATTCTGAGCCAAAAATCGCCAAAGATTTGCTCGTGAATCCAAAAATGAAAATTACCACTGAAGCTGAGGCTATCGAAAATTTGAAATTTATTTTTCCAATTTTGGAAACGCTTGATTATTTCGATTTGGATGCAATGAAAAACACAATTTTACCAAAAATTGCGGAAGCTGAAAAGAAAAATGGTCAGGTTTTATGGCCGCTTCGTGTAGCGCTTTCTGGCGAACAATTTTCTCCGGGCGCGTTCGAAATTGCGTATATTCTCGGAAAAGATGAAACGCTTGCGCGCGTTAAAAAATATTTGTAATTATGAATTATATTCTTCTCAAAGAAATTATTTCTTCCATCGTGACGACTTTTCGTTGCCAACATTGTGGCGAAAAACCCCATGAGAATCGCATTTTCATTAAAAAAGCTGATGGAAAAAGCCTCGAACTTTCCTATCATTGTCCTGCCTGTCAGACAAAGGCTATTTTGTCTGCACAACTTGGTGAAATGCGCCCAGAATTTCTCAAAACAACACAATGACGCGAAATGTTGCAAAAATTTCTGGACTCCAAGCAAAAATCTGCCAAAAATCCAGAACCTACGATTTCATCGGAAGAAATTCTCAATATCGAGAATATTCTTTCCAAAAATACTACCGTAAATGACCTGATCAATGGCGAACAAAATTCTTAAAATCTTATTGCAAATTTTTTCAATAGTAATTATTCTCGTGGTTTTGTATATTTTATCAGTATTTTTCTTTCCAGATTTTTCTGATAAATATGGGGATTCTGATATTAATGCAAAAATTCGCAATATAAAAAATATGGCTTTTAGTATCTCCTCGCCGGATGGCTCTCTTAATTTTCCTTTTTAATATGGCTGATAATTTTACTTCTCGACGAATTGAATCTCGTCGCCAAAATAATACTTCGAACGAATCCAAAAAATTTCCGATTATTGGACTTTTGGCTGGAATTTTTGTGATGTTTATAGGTTTTTACCTCTTTGTAAGCGGAACGGGAAATGTTTCTATTCCGGCGGGCGATTTTACGGTAGCATCTGGTGAAACGGTCGCAACACTCAATAATTCGCAAAAATTTGGAATTTCTGACTGGCGTTACAGATTATATGTGAAATTTTTTGCGCCCGAGGTGACCATCAAGGCGGGGGATTATCGCACGACTGAGGCGATGACACTCGAAAATTTTCTCAAAAATGGCCTCAAACAAACAATTGTAAAGGATAATGAAATTTCGATTACGCTTTTGCCGGGTTGGAATATTTGGGATTTTGACGCGTATTTTTCGGAAAAAGGAATTTTGAATGCGGGAGATTTTACAAAAGCTGCGAAAGAAAATTTAAAAAAATATCAATCAGATTACCAGTTTTTGGCGAACGCAACGAGTCTAGAAGGATTTTTAATGCCGGACACATATCGGATTTATCGTAATTCTTCGGCGGACGCAATTATTCGCAAATTGCTCAATGGATTTCAGTCAAAAATTTCTGAGGATTACCTTGCTCTCAATAAAGAAAAAGCCTATCAAACACTTATTTTAGCCTCAATTGTTGAGCGTGAAGAACGAAACGCGAAAAATCGTCCAATCGTGGCAGGAATTCTAGCAAAACGCGTTCGCGAAGGGATTGCGATGGGGGCTGATGCAACCGTTTGTTATGGATTTCAGAAAACTTTTTCAGAATGTACGCCTTCATTTATCGCGAGTGTTATTAATGATCATTCTAATATTTATAACACGCGAAAAACGCTTGGATATCCACCAACACCGATTTCTGCGATTTCTGTGAGCGCTTGGAATGCAGCGCTCAACCCGGAAAATTCTGCGTATTATTATTATTTACACGACAACGATGGTGTGATTCATTATGCAAAAACAAATGCCGAGCATAATGCCAATGTTCAAAAATATCTTCGATAAAAATAATTTTCCCGTGAGGGATTTTTATTTTGCAATCTATATGAGAAAACAAATTTTTCGTTGCGCAACGCGATTTTTGGATTTTATTTGCAAATAGCGAATTTTTCTGCTACAATGGGACGGATATTTATTTTTCCTTATGAAACTGTTTAACATTACCGATATTTTCAATAATATTGTAACAATGAGTCCTGAGACGCTGGAAGCGTTTCATGATACACTGAAAAAACATTTTAAAAAACTCAAAGCCAATAGAGATCTTGATAATCTGAAAGTTTTGCGTAACCGAATTCTCACGATTTTGGACAATAATGCGCGAAAATTTAGCGATACGGAACTCAAAAAAGTTTCAAAACTTCGAAAATTGCTTCATAAAATGAATGAGGATATCGAGATTATGGAGCAGGAAATTGCGGAACCAATCGAATTGGTGGATGTAGTGCGCGAGGTTCATGACAAATATAAACCAACCGAAAAACTTTCAGACAAAGAAAAAGGGAAATATGTCCTCGTCAAGATGAAAAAAGATACGATTTCGTACGAGGAAGAACTGGTGCGTTTGCAACTGGAATTAGTAAAACTACAGCGATATCTGATACAAACTGGAAAAAAATTATTAATTATTTTCGAGGGGCGCGATGCAGCAGGGAAGGGTGGTACAATCAAACGTTTTACAGAAATGCTTAATCCTCGCCAACACCGCGTGGTAGCACTTCAGAAGCCGAGTGATATTGAGCGTGGGCAGTGGTATTTTCAGCGCTATATTGCACATTTGCCGAATGCTGGCGAAATAGTGTTTTTTGATCGCTCATGGTACAATCGCGCTGGTGTGGAGCCAGTGATGGGTTTCGTGGGAAAGCGAGATTATGAACATTTTATGAATGAAGTTCCTACTTTTGAAAAATTGCTTGTTGGCGCCAATACAAAAATCGTAAAATTTTATTTTTCGGTGAGCAAATATGAGCAAGCCAAGCGATTTGAAGAACGCCGAACCAATCCACTCAAACAATATAAATTGTCGCCCGTGGATCAGTTTTCTCAGCAATTGTGGGACAAATATACGCTCGCAGAATATCATAACTTCACACGCACGCATTCGAGTTATGCGCCGTGGATTATTGTTCACAGTGACGATAAAAAACAGGCTCGTCTCAATGCTATCAAGTATATTCTTTCCCTTTACAAATATCCTGATAAAATTGATGAAAAATATTTGCAAATCGACGAAGGTGAAGTGGAAACAGGCCTTGAACGCGCACGAACACTCAAAAAAGAAATTAACGAAGATAAAACATTGTTTGACTAAAAAATCCCATTTTTGGGATTTTTATTTTTGTATTCGCATTGACTAAAAATTGACTATATTTTCAATTTTTTTCTTATTGCAAAAAATAGTAATTATTTCAAACGTATAATATTTTCCCTTCAATAAGCCAATAATTATTGCAAAAATTTGCAATAGATTAAATTTTTAGAATTTTTTAAAAAATAATCACGAATTCTCATTTGATTTTTCCAGGATTTTCTTTGAAAAAACTTCGAACTTCACTGATCGTTCCACGAGTAAATTCCTCAAATTTTTTGGTGATTTCGCGTGCCACCACAAGAGGCGTTTCGCTACCAAAATATTTCTCAAACTCGGAGAGGGTTTTTTCGATGCGATGAACAGATTCATATACAATCGTCGTGTATTCGCGATTTTGTAATTTTTTGAGCATAGTTTGGCGCCCTTTTTTGATGGGTAAAAAACCGAGATATGTGTATTGGTGCGTATCGAACCCGCTCGCTACAAGTGCAGAAAGCACGGCAGAGGCACCAGGAATCGGCTCAACCGTCAGATTCGCTTCGATAGCTTTTTTGATGAGAATAAAACCAGGATCACTAATTCCAGGCGTTCCAGCATCTGAGACAAGCGCCACATGTTTCCCTTCATGAAGCAAATCGATTACTTTGTCGATTTTGGAAAAACCTGAATGTGAATGGAACGACATGAGGCGGCCACCATTTTCGATTTCGTAGAATTTGAGAAGTTGACCAGTAACGCGAGTATCCTCGCACGCGATAAAATCCGCTTCTTTGAGAATACGAAGCGCGCGGAGCGTGATATCTTCGAGGTTGCCGATGGGCGTGGAAACAATTGAAAGCATAATTTTTTCGATATTGTATGCAGAAAGATTTTTTTGTAAAATAAAAATCCCCGAAAGAAGATTTTTATTTGTTCGAATTTGTAGAAAAAATATTCTGATTGGAAGGATTTTCCGAAGTGCTCTGGGTCTGTGGCACTTGAACATTTGTTCGAGTGTTTTTAAAGGCGCCAAGCGGAAAAGCTACTCCGACAAAAATCAAAAATGCTCCAATCAAAGCGATAGCCACAACCGTTCCATTAGAACCGAGATATTTTTGCGCCCAACCCCATTCGCCAGTAAAATGATAAATCGGATATCGATAGCGAAGCATCGCAACGCCCGTCACAACGATAATAATTCCTACAAGCCAATCCATAATCAAAAATTAGTTTTTCTGATTATATCCTAAATTTCGGTTTTTTGCAAATTTTGAAAACATGATATGAATCGTCGGTAGTTCAAAATTTCGTTGGCGATTTTTTCAGCAAGTTCAAACTTAAAATATTCTCCGCGCCCACTTTTAGCATTTCGCACCAAATACCGCCCTTTACAATTCGCTGGCCGTTTGAGTTTGATATTTTCTGCGAGCGCATATAGACTTCCGTCCTGATGATTACGATACTCTTTTCGCTTAAAAGTTACCGAAAAACGCAATTCTTTATTATTATAACGAAAAGTCAGAGTAGCCTCATTTTCGCCAATATTTTCGGCGCGATGCAAATAAGTAATGTGGCGTTCATCAATCGTCATTGGGAATTCTTCCATTGGGAATTCTTGCACGCCAGAACGAATCGAATTGACTTTTTGACGAGTGGCTTGTTGTACGGAATCTATAGACTTGAAAGTAGTTTGTTCGTTATTTTCCAAAATATTTTGTACTTGTTCGCTTATGGTGATATTTTTTTCTTCAAAAAAATCTGGTTGTTCTGCATCAAAAAGTTCTCATTGTCGAGGTGTTCCTTCATAAAAATTACGTTCAAGAGTAGTCATATTTGATAAAATCTTAAAAAATTGCACTATTGCAAATATTTGTAATAATATTTCCTTTGTAAATGGGAAAACTTCTCAAAAAATTTCTTAATGCAAAATTTTGCAAAAAATAATTTTTCTGAAAATTTTTGCAAAAATTAGAGTTTTTCTGAAAAATTTTGATTAAAAATCCCAACTTCCAGCCATTGATGAACTCTGAGTATAGTTGATAACTGTCGTCTCAAAGAAATTTCCTTTGTCCGCGTTTGGATCCTGAAGGCGCTCCAAATGTTTGTACGGATTTTTCATTGCGTCAGGGTAGAGTGGTGCAATCCCAATCATCGCGAGGCGTTCATTGGCAAGCCAATGTGTATATTCTTCTGTCGTTTGCTCGTTGATTCCAGGAATTTTATTTCCGAGAATATGTTTTGACCATTCAATTTCCTGTTCAACAGCTTTTTTCATCATTTCTTTTACGAGATTTTCATCATAAATTGACGGAAATTCCTTTTTGATTTCGCGCATCATATTAGCAAAAAGTGTCACATGTGTGAGCTCATCGCGGCGAATATACGCAATCATTCGGCCAGTCGCTGGCATTTTCTGATGATCCACGAGCGTATCAAAAAATGCAAACCCATTGTAGAAATAAATTGATTCCAAAAGGAAATTCGCGACAATTCCTCGGAAAAAATTTTCATCACTTGGATCATCGATAAAATCCTGATAAATCTGCCCAATATATTTGTTTCGTTCGAGCAAAATCGGATTATCACGCCAAAAATAATAAATTTCTTCGCGTTCTTCTGCGTTTACGACAGTTTCCAAAATCGTAGCATAACTTTGCGAATGAATGGCTTCCTGATAGGTCTGAATTGACAAAATCAAATTCACTTCGGGTGATGTCACATAATCGCTAAAATTCGGCAAATTCACCGTCTGAATCGAATCCAAAAAAATCAAAAACGACAAAATCCCTTTATAAGCGCGCTGTTCTTCTGGCGACAAAACCGAATGAAAATCTCGCGCATCATCTTTGAGGCCTTTTACTTTTTCTGGTACCCAAAAATTTCCAATCATCACCTGATACATCGCTTTTGCCCACGGATATTTCACATCATTGAGATTAAAAATTCCCGTCGTTGAGCCCTTAATAATCGTACGAACCGAGACATCATCATTTCCTTCTGGATTAAAAATGAGATTTCGTTGCAAATCCTGATTTTCTGACATATTCGAAATTTGAAAAAGAAATAAAGTGTCGTTACTATATTTATTTTTTTTCGTTTGTAAAATTTTTTTATAGAAAAACACAATATGTTGTGATGAAAATATTATTATCATCGCAAAATATCTAGAAAAAATTCTCTATACAAATTTTATTTTTATTTTATTGCAAAATTAAATTCAAAAAATAAAAATCCCCAAAAAAGGAGATTTTATACAAACCCCATGTTGTGTTTCTGATTCGAATTTTTCACTTTTTCAATTGCATCAAAAAAATATTTTTCTGTGATTTCTTCGTTGTAATTCCCGTTGATTTCTTCCATAGCCTTGGTTTGTGCCACGATTCGCACAACTTCTTCCACATCCGCGCCAGAGAGTTTGTCTGATCGCTGAACAATCGCATCAATATCAAGTTTTTCCGTCGCGTTATAGAATTTTTCAGAAATTTTTTTGAGTTTATCAAGATGAATTTGATAAATTTGCTTGAGACCGTCAGCATTTGGCAAATCTACTTTAATTTTTGTTGTAAGTCGCCCAGAACGGATTACTGCCGGATCAATATTTGCTAAAAGATTCGTCGTTCCAATAAAAATCACATTTTCCATCGTGTCAAATCCAGACATTTTTGTCAAAAAAGCATTCACGATTTTGGTATCTTCGCGTGATCCATTGATCTCGTCGCGTTTTCCAAAAAGCGCATCCAGTTCATCCAAAATCACGACAATTTTTTTATTGTTTTGAGCTTTTTGCTCGATAAATTCAAAAAGTTTCTGAACATTGTTCGAGCCCGTGTTGATATACGCATTCGTCGCGATATCTGTCAGTTTGACGTTATAGACCTCCGCATCAACTTCGCTTGCAACCGCTTTGGCAAGCAAAGTTTTTCCCGTTCCGGCTGGTCATTCGAACACGATTCCAGAAGTTGGCTTTGCGCCCCAAGATTTCATGATTTCTGAAAATTTGATAGATTTGATAATTTTTTCAGCTTCCTCTTTAGCTTGAGGATTTCCACCAACATCACCGAGAGAAATTTTTTCATCCATTTTGACGCGAAGATTTTCAAATTGTGCAAAATCTTGCTGTTGAGAAGCGCGCGCGCTGGCATAATAATCATCACCATCTTCTTTCATCGCGTCTAGATCTTCAATCAAAAATTCAACTTCATTCTGTAAGAAAGAATCCCAACCTATCACATAATGTCGATGCTTATGAGGAAATCCAGATTTTTCTGCGATGCGATTTGCCATTTCTTGAATCACTTTCATCACGTCGTTGAGACGATTCAAAATATCCTGATCAGACATAGAATCATTGATTCCTTCCGCTGTTTCTATCAGAATCTCTGAAAGAATTTCTTGTTTCCTAAAAGCATTTCTATTTCCCGTGACTCCCTCAGGATTGATTGTCACTTGAAAATGCGTGCGCCCGACAGTCATCTGGTAGCATCCATCTTTGCTTTTTGTGTTCTTAGTTCTCGCACAAAAATAGTCCATAACAGATTCGACAACATAATTTAATTGTTTTTGAGGAATCACGGGATCTTCACTTTTTTTCTTATTTCCTGATGGTAGAACGTATGCACTCGCAATTCTCACTGGCATATAAATATACATTCCGAACGTTGAATAATTGCTTATTTTAATCGTCTCAAAAACACCACCCAAATCAATGTAGCGATCCTCCATTCGCCCAAAATTTTCAAATTCTGCGCGAATTGCGTCAACATTTGGTAAATGTGCGGTGAAAAAATTGTTGTGATGATTTTTCTCAAAAGTTTGGAGCGCGCGCGTTTTAGTGCGATCAACAATTCCTGCAATTTCATCATAAAGTCCTTCCAGATCGTCTTCATCAATATAATCGGGCAACAAAATGTTTTCCGTCAAAACTGAAAAAAGATTTTGCAGAATACCAACACTTGGATCATTCATCGTGCCGGCGCCACGATACACCAAAATATTGATTCGTTCCAAATCACGCATCGAAATATATTCCTCCGCAATGTATTGCAAAATCAAATCTTCGATGATTTCGGACGGGATATTGCTCATAAAATCTTCGTTCAATTCTTTCGTTGAACGAGTGATTTGATCGCGAGTCATGGCGAGATTTCGAAGTTGAGAAAAACGAGATTTTGTCATAAAATTGTTATAAATTTAAATATTTATAACAA
>ERZ773077.2858-NODE-2858-length-10878-cov-5.852259_pt1 | contig 10878 bp, 11 predicted proteins | sample MGYA00580612_ERZ773077 | MGnify/ENA primary metagenome ERZ773077 (study PRJEB29015, sample SAMEA2737971) | human oral metagenome | biome: human oral; feature: human-associated habitat; material: dental | place: China | collected 2021 ...
CCCGCGAGAACGTATCTCTAGCAGACGTTCTCGCGGGTTAAGTGACGATCTCGTGCGTCGGGGTGAGTTTTCGCGGGCCGAGCGGCGTTCCCACGGGTCCACCTGGTTGTCGGACCTGATTATCAATGCGCCCGTCATGGTCTTCATCCACCCCGCCGCGGGCGAGCCCCTTGGCGTGGACCGATTTCTGCGAGGTTCCTCCGCCGCGGGCGCGGGCACAGCCTCGAATGCTGCTGCGTGCCGCCTCGTTCACCCCACCCGTCTCATTCGTCCCGCCGCAGGCGCGGACGGACCCGTGGTGGGCGGTCCGACGACTCAAAAAGGTGGCTGACGCATATCTTTTACTTCCCGCCCTGCGCCCCTCCCGTTCTGAAGTGGCGCAATGACGCCATTCCCCGGACGCGCGGGAGCCGCCGCGCACCCAAAAGTTAAGCGCCGGCCACCTTTTTCCGCCCCGGCGGCGGCCCCGGACCACGACTACGGGGCCGTCGGGCGGGAGATCACCCCCGCGCGACCCCGCCGGCGGCTCCGGGGCAGTGCGACGAGCCCGGTGCCCGGCCACCGCGACGCGGCGCCCCTACCGGCGGCCCCGCCCTTATCCGCGGGGCCAAATACCTCGGTCGTCTGCGCGACCTACAACCTTCAGCCGACCTCGGCCCTGTGGGTGGTGCTGGTGATGTATCTGCGCCAGCGCCGGCCGGGCGTCTCCGTGCGCCTTACGTGGACGCTCAGGCCGCCGACGGGCCCTTCAAGGGGCGCGGCGGGGGCGGCGTCAGCGTCCGGAGGCCAGCGGTGTCGAGACGCGCCCCGGGCCTGAGCACGGGCGAGATGGCCCGGCGGCTGCGCGGCGCCGTCGTCATGCGCACCCGCGCGCCCGAGGACAGGATGCGCGCGGTGACGAGCCACGCCAAGCTCCTCAGCATCGACCACCGCTTCCTGCTGGTGGGCAGCGCGAACCTCTCCTACAGCGCCGAGGAGCGCAACGTCGAACTCGGCCTGCGCCTCGACGACCCCGCCCTGGCGCACGGCGTGGAGAAAGCTGCGGGACCTCGAGGAAGTGGTCTACGAGCAGGTGCACGGGTGACGGGCCGGACCCTGAAAGGATATCCTGGGGGCGTCCGGGAGCGCCTCTCGAAACAACTTTCAAGGGGAGAGATTTTAAATATGAACGATCTTGACTCGTCTGCGTCAGAGGTTTTTGAAAGAGTGCAATATCATCTGAAGCTGTGGTTGGAGGAGAGCGGCGGTACCCGTTCAGATATCGAGTACACCGGACTTGGATCGAGCGGCATGATTCGTTTCTGGATGACGGTGGACGGTCAGAAGAAACCGGTTAGGATTAGCGAGTGCGTCGGTTCTGCCGTGACTGGTCTTCGTGATGCGCAGGCGCTGCCGGGGCGCGGGGCGTGGTTCTACTCGCACCTGTGGATGGAACTGCCAGAGGGCGTGCTGCATCAGGAGTCGGACTGGATGTGCACGCCAGACATGGAGGATATCGCAGATCTGGGGGCGTACAAGACAGAGCTGGACCGCTATCCGCGCGATCAGGAGTTCATTCCGGACTGGCTGCGGGACAGGGTCGAGCAGTGGCGCCTGGAGCGCGGTCGAATGGTGGCCGAGTACGTGGCGGAGATGGAGGAGGAATATCGGCTCGAGGGTGGGGAGTACCGCTATCCGTGAGGTGCCCTCCGGCCCCTGATCCATGGTCCCGCAGTGAGTCCTCCTCGTCGGGAGCGGTGGTGCGGGGTGGGAATGGCGGATGTGGGGCGAGGGCGGCATGCGCGAGAGCCGCGCCGACCCCGCCCCGTGTCCGCTCTTCCGCGCCGCCGTGCCGATCCCGGTCTCCGGACCGCCGTTCCCGGTGAGAGAGAGGTCCGGTATGGCAAGTACTATTTGCGCTACTGTGGTCGGTGACAGCGAGGAGAGACCGTGACCAGTGAACGGGAGTACGCGGCTCGGGACGGGTTCAACTTTGCGCGGAACGAGATGCAGGCGTGGTTGGAGGAGATAGGGGCGGAGCGGGTCGATGTCCACTATGACGGGGTCGGCTTGCTGGAGCGCATCAGGTTCTGGTTGACCGAGAACGGCGTGAAAAGGCCGCTGGATGAGCCGGATGAGGAGGTCTACGGTTTTGTTCAGGTTCTTCGGAAGGTGCAGGCCGTGCCGGGTCGGGGTGCGTGGTTCTGGTCGCACTTGTGGATGGAGATGCCTGAGGGAGTGCTGCATCAAGAGTCGGACTGGATGCGCGAACCCGAACTCGACATGGACGAGGAGCCCGATCTGTACCATTACAAGGCGGAACTGAATCACTACCCCCGCGATGAGGAGTTCATCCCCGACTGGCTGCGCCGGAGGGTGGAGCGGTGGGAGGTTGAGCGTGCCCCTGCATTCAATCGGCGCGTCGCCGAGCTGGAGGAGGACTTCTATGTGCTGACTCATGGCCCGCGCGGCTCGCAGCAGGAGCGGGAGGCCGCCCGCACGGGGAGGCTCCCCCGGATGAGTGGCGGGGCAGAGTTCGACCTGGCCCGGGAGCGGGTGCTGGCCTGGCTGGGGGACAGCGGTGCTGAGCGCATCGACATCCGCATCGAGGGGCTGGGCTCCTTTCAGCACATCAGGTACTGGTTGACCGCGGATGGGAAGAAGGAGGCTGCCCGGGCCGATGAGGGCGTGGCGGAGGCCGTCGAACAACTCCGTCACGCTCAGGCCCTGCCCCGCCGCGGGGCCTGGCTGCGCTCACACCTGTGGATGGATACTACTATGGATGAGGGCAGGGGCGTGCTGCATCAGGAGTCGAACTGGATGGGCGAACCCGATCTCGGCGACGGTGAATCCAGCGCCGACCGGTGCGCGGAGGAGTTGGAGATGCACTCGCACGAACCCGGAGTCACCTCCCACTGGCTGAGAACCCGGACCGAGCAGTGACGAGCCGGGCCCGGCCGACCGCGCCATTGCGTCGGTCCCGGCTGGCCCTGATCTTCCCGGTGGGAAAAACTCATTATGGAATAAGGAATCGGGAACAGAAAACCAACTCATCGCGTATCGGTGGCCGCGACCGATGATACGTGAGCGGGGCTGGTGTTTGTAAAGTAAGTACACAACGAGTAGCGGACGAGCCTCAATCTCAAGTGCCGCAGAGCGCTGCCGGTGCCAGCTGGGGGCGAGACGCGCTTGATCATGAGACGGTTACGGGAGACTGTCGGCTCATAGGTACCCCCATGGGTGTCGAGATCGCTGGCAAGTGGAGTTCGACGTCGTCGGACATCCGCGTGACGCGGCAGGCACGGCTCCGGCGGGCGGGGAGGGCCGCGGGCGCGGCGACCTCGCCTAGGCTTGCGACCGTGACCGAGACGACCGACGCCGCCGCGCGCGCGCCGCTGGCGGGCCGCACCCTCATCAAGGGGCACGGCGCGCAGAACGACTTCCTGCTGCTCGTCGACCCCGAGCGCGAGGTCGATGTGAGCGCCGCCGAGGTCGCCGCCCTGTGCGACCGCCGCGCCGGTATCGGGGCCGACGGCTTCGTGCGCGTGGTGCGCACCGCCGCCCTGCCCGGAGCGCAGTCCTTCCACGAGGCGGTCCCGGAGGCGGAGTGGTTCATGGACTACTACAACGCCGACGGGTCGGTGGCGGAGATGTGCGGCAACGCCTCCCGGCTCTTCGCCGCCGTCCTGAACGAGGAGGGGCTGGCGAGCATCGCGGACGGGGAGTCGATCACCATCGGCACCCGCGGCGGGGCGCGCACCCTCACCCGCGCCGGCGAGCTGTGGACGGTGGACATGGGCCCGGCCCGGCTCATCCGCCCCGACGGCGCCGTCGCCGACCTCGACGCCGAGGGCTGGGACACGACAGTGGTCGTCCCCGGCCTGGAGGGGGAGCGGGCGGCCCTGAGCGTGGCCATGCCCAACCCGCACACCGTCGTCGCCCTGGCCACCGAGGCCGAGTTGGAGTCCGCCCTCTTCGCGGGCCTGACGGACTCCGACACCCCCGACTACGATCCTCGGCCCCCCTCGGGCACCAACCTCGAGCTCGTCGTCCCCCTGGCGGATGAGCCCGACGGCGAGGGCGGCACCCCCGTGGGCCGGGCCCGGATGCGGGTGCTCGAGCGCGGGGTGGGGGAGACCCGCTCGTGCGGAACGGGCTGCTGCGCCGTCGCCGTCGCCCTGCACGAGTGGAGCGGCGAGGACGCGCCCGAGGACTACCTCATCGACACCCCCGGCGGGCGGGTCGGGGTGCACGTGGGCGCCGACCCGTGGGCGCCGGGCGCCACCGTCCTGCTCACCGGCCCGGCGCAGATCGTCGCCCGACTCACCCTTCCGCCCGAGCGCCCGACCGCCCGACCCGGGCGCGGAGTCGATCGGGAAGAGTCTCCCGCGGTCGCGCCGCTCGAGCGGATCACGGCCCGCATCGCCCCCTTCTCCATTGGAAACAGGGACTTCAGGCCTCGCCCGCTGCTGACCATCGAGGAATTCTTCGACGGGAACGACGTCGACGGAAGCATCTGGTGCAATCTCATTATCGAGACCCCGCAGGGCACGAGCTCGCCCGCACCGGCCATGGCCCGCGAAGTGCTGGAGCAGATCCGCAGCCGCCCGGAGGTCGACGACCTCCGCGTGGCGGTCTCGGACATCGAGAATCCCGACTGGCCGTTCTCGGAGGAGGTCATATTGGTGACCGACGTCGACGCCACCACCGTCCGCAAGTGGTTCTACAGCGATGTCGCTCCCGACGCCATCCGCGGGATCAGCGAGAAGGAGAAGGGCGATTACGAGGACATCGGCGTCCCCGCCAGCCGCATGGTCATGTGCTGGTGGGACTGAGGCCGTGCGGGCGGCGGGCCCCGTTGGGCCCGGCTCGTTGGCGGCGGTGACTCTATTGTGCGCATGCCGACCGGGGGGATCAGGTGCGCATGATGTTCTGGAACATGTACATGTTTCGGGCCGCGTACATGTTCTGGGGCATGTAGGGGGTGAAGGTGTTGTCGGACTGCATGAGGGGCTCTTTCTGCCCCCAGGGGTCGTAGGCGAGGATCCGCATGGCGGTGGCGTACGTCTGCTGTCCGATGTCGCGCGAACTGTGGGGGTAGGAGTTCAGGACGCTGCCGGGAAGAACGATCTGCTCCTGGTCGAAGACCACGAGGATCAGGCTCATCATGGCCGGGGTGGAGGTCCCCGGGACGTACTGGGACACGGTCTTGACCGTGATATGCCCGTGCGCATTCCGCCAGGGAATGAATAGCGTCTGCATTCCGGGCTGCTCAAGCAGGAGGCCATTTTTGTCGACGGTGGTGCGCGTTCCGCTCGCCCTGTATATCCTCCACAATAGATAACCGATGGGGACGAGGGAGAACAGTGTGAAGAAAATGACAGCAGAACGCATTTCCGACAACGATCCTGAACCGTGATAATATGAAGGAGTGGTCGCCCATTCCATGACTGCGAGGAGCAGGATGAATAAGATAATTATGCAGAGGATGCCGCAGGCTGATCTCACGATGTCGTCCTGGGAGCGCACGACGAGCTTGTCGGACAGTTCGGGCAGACCCGTATTCGTGTAGGGGGCACCGGGCTGCGTCATGAGTGGAGTATAGGACGATCTCATTGCCGACGAAACCGATCCCGCTCAACCGCCCAACCGCCCGGCCGCTCGCCCGCCCCGGGCCTCAGGCGGCCCGCATGTCCGGCCGCCCGACCCGCAGGACGCGGAACCCCTTGGAGGAGGCCGCCCTCTCAACGTCGTGCCCCTGGGCGGCCAGCCACTTCATCAGCGAGTCCGCCCCGAGGTTCCTGCTCACGACGAGCCAGGCCTCGCCGTCGTCGCTCAGCAGTCCCAGCCAGGTGAGCAGCATGTCGTGCAGCGCCGCCTTGCCGATGCGCACCGGCGGATTGGACCAGATGAGGTCCACGTACGCGCCCGATCCCTTCAGCTCGGCCGCCAGGGCCGTGGCCTCGGCGGCGTGGATATTGGCGTGCCCGGCCGCGGCGGCATTGCGGGCGGCGAGGTCGACGGCGCGCTCGTTGACGTCCGCGGCCAGGACGGTCGCGCCCGGGGCGGCGTCGGCCAGGGCCAGAGCGATCGGCCCCCACCCGCAGCCCAGGTCCAGCAGGAGGCCGGACTCGGGAGGGTCGGGGACGCGGTCGAGGAGGACCTGCGTGCCCTTGTCCAGACGGTCGGCCGAGAAGACGCCCGACGCCGTCGTCACCGTGTGCCGGGTGCCGCGGATGACGAAGGAGTGCTCGCGCTCCTCGGCGGGGCCGGCGGGAGAGGCGGTGAAGTAGTGCTCGCTCATCGGCTCAGGCTATCGGTTCTCGCGGCTCGTGAGCGGTGGTCCGATCTCCGGCGGGTCCGTTCGCGCCGCGATGGAACAGTCCGCCCGCACCGGCGGACCGGCGCGCCGAGTTGTCCACGGGGCGTGCACTTCCCGCCGGTCTCGCGTGACTTTTCCGCCGGTTCCGCGAGTCACAGCTCGGAGCCGGAGACCGCGAAGGTGTCGCACTGCGCCAGCGAGCCGGAGTCCATGCCCGTGGTGAACCACCGCACCCGCTGCTCCGACGAGCCGTGCGTCCAGGTGTCGGAGTCGACCCCGCTGCCCGAGCGCTGCTGGATGTGGTCGTCGCCCACGGCCGCGGCGGCGTCGAGCGCCGTCTGAACCTCCGCCCGCGTCGGCTCGACGAGGAAGGGCGTGCCCGTGTCGGGGTCCGCCGTCGTCGCGGCGTAGTGGACCCACACCCCGGCGTAGCAGTCCGCCTGCAGCTCCACGCGCACCGAGTCCGAGGTCGCGCCGGCCCCGGCCCGGTCGGCGCGTTTCATGACGCCGAGCAGGTTCTGAATGTGGTGGCCGAACTCGTGGGCGACGATGTACTCCTCGGCCAGCGGGGTGTCCGTCGCCCCCAGGGTCGACTCCATCTGCGAGAAGAAGCTCATGTCCAGGTAGACCGTCGAGTCGCCCGGGCAGTAGAAGGGCCCCACCGCCGAGGAGGCGTTCCCGCAGGCCGTGGACACCCGGGCGCCGTCCCACAGCACGAACCCCGGCTTCTGGTAGGCCGCGCCCCCCTGTGCGGGCAGCTGCTCGCCCCACACGGCGTCCAGCGACTCCGCCACCGCCACCATGCGGCACTGGGTGTACTCATTGGCCGAGGCGCCGTCGTCGCACACGGACATGTCGATATTCGACGACGTCGCGTAGGAGCCCGCCGACCCCGCGCTCGAGCCGAGCAGGCCGCTGAGGTCCAGCCCCGTCAGGCGCGAGACGAGGAGGACGGCGATGACGGCCACGATCGAGCCGCCCCCGATCAGCGCGCCCCGGCCGCCGCGGGTGCTCACCCGCTTGGAATCGATCTTGATATCGCGGTTGAAGGACATGTCGGCCTCATGGGGTCGAAGGGACGTGACGCGCCCAGCGTAGTGCCGCCGGCCCGGTGCGATCGAGCGCGCCGCCCGGCGATGCATTCACGCCGCCGCGGGGCCGTTCAGCGCATCGCCAGATGGGGGGCGCCCGGTGCGCCGTCGGATGCGCCGCGGACGACGCCGCCCAGCGCGCCGCCGCCGGGTGGGGCGACCCGCGACCGAGTACTGTTGGGCGCGTGCTCTACGACCTGATGTACAAGACCGTCTTCACCAGGATCGACCCCGAGGTCATCCACGACATCTGCGTGAAGGCCATCGAAGTCACGAGCAAAGTCCCCCTGGTGCGCGACGCCGTGCGTCAGATGTGGGGCCGTCGCCCCGCCGTCCCGGTGCCCGGCGACGACCGGGGCGGCCCCTTCGCCCGGCCCGTGCCCGGCCTGCTCGGACTGGCGGCCGGCATGGACAAGGAGGGGCAGGCCGTCGAGGGCATGGACATGCTCGGCTTCGGCTTCATCGAGGTCGGCACCTTCACCGCCTGGCCCCAGCCCGGCAACGACAGGCCCCGCATGTGGCGCCACCCCGCCACGCGCGCCCTGCGCAACCGGATGGGCTTCAACAACTCCGGGGCCGACGAGGCCGCCCGCCGCCTGCGCGCCCTGCGCTCCACCGTGCGCGGGCGCAGCATCGTCGTCGGAGCCAATATCGGCAAGACCAAGGCCGTCGCCCTGGACGACGCCGTCGAGGACTACCGCTACTCGGCCTCGCGGGTCGCCCGCTGGGTCGACTACCTCGTCGTCAACGTCTCCAGCCCCAACACCCCCGGCCTGCGCGACCTGCAGAACGTCAAGGCGCTGCGACCCATCCTGGCCGCCGTGCGCGAGGCCGCCGACGCCGCCGCCCACCGCCACGTGCCCCTCCTGGTCAAGATCGCCCCGGACCTGGCCGACGAGGACATCGACGCCGTCGCCGACCTCGTCCTGAAGATGGGGCTGGACGGGGTCGTGGCCACCAACACGACCGTCGACCACGACCTGGGGGAGGGCGGCCTGTCCGGCGCCCCGCTGCTGCCGCGCTCGCTGGAGGTGGTCCGCCGCCTGCGCTCGCGGCTGGGGGAGGGGCCCACCATTATCGGCGTGGGCGGCATCTCCTCCATTATGGACGCCGAGCTCATGCTCGACGCCGGGGCCGACCTCCTCCAGGCCTACACCGCCTTCATCTACAACGGGCCCGCCTGGCCGGGGCGCATCAACCGCGCCCTGGCGACGATCCAGCGCCCCCGGTGAGCCGCCGCCCCCGGTGAACGGGGGCGCCGAGATCCCCGGCATTGCCTGTGTCCAATGTCACGGGTATAGTCTGATCCGTCAACTTGATTCAGTCCCTGCCGGTATAGGAGTGGATCATGAATAGGAAAGCGGCGACCGCGGGCGGGGTCTGCGGACTGATCGGCATCCCCGTTCTGTGGATCGCCGGGTCCCCCATGTTCGCGGGGATCTCCGCCCTCGTCTCCCTCGTGTGCTGGGCGTCGGTCTACCTGCCGAGCGGTCAGAGGTGAGGGCCTCCGGCCGCGCAGTCGCCCTGTGCGAGGGCCTGAAGAAGTCATATCCGGGTTTCGTCCTCGGACCCTTGTCGCTGGGGGTGGAGCACGGCTCGGTGGTGGGGCTGTTCGGGCCCAACGGGTCGGGGAAGACGACCCTGCTGCTCATGCTGCTCGGGCTCGTGCGCCCCACCGAGGGCCGCGCCCTGTTCCCCCTGGCCAATGTGAGCGCCTCCATGGAGGGCGCGGGGCTCCTGGGCGACGTCACCGTGGGCGACTACCTGTCCGCCACGGCGGGGGTCGTCGCCAGGAGCGGCGTCGAGCGCGACGTTGCGCGCACCTGCGGCATCGACTCCTACATGAGCACGCGGGTCAGGCACCTGTCGATGGGGAATCGGCAGCGGTTGATGATCGCGCTCATGCTCGTGGAGGACGCCGACCTCATGGTCTTCGACGAGCCCCTCAATGGGCTCGACCCCGAGGGGATCCGCTGGTTCTCGACGGTCCTGCGGGGTCTGAAGGAGCGGGGCAAGACCGTCATCCTGTCCTCGCACCTCCTCCAGGAGGTCGAGCCGTTCATCGACGCGTGCATATTCCTGCGGGAGGGGCGGCTGCTCTACGACGGGGAGTTCTCGCGGCTGCGGGAGCTGCTGGCCCAGCGCCTGCGCGCACTGGCACCCGGCCCCTCCGGCGCGGCCGGCGGCGCCTCGCCCCCGCAGGAGTACCGCTTCGCCCATGACGACGGGCGCCGGATCGTCGTCGACCCCGCAACCAGGACGGATTCCGGCGCGTCCGGCGCCGAGCCGGGTCTCGAGCCGGTCGACGGCGCGACCCTGTCCCTGCAGACGGCGTACGCGTGGCTGTCCCACCGGTTCGAGACGAGCGGGGCCGAGGGATGGGAGCCGCCGCGATGATGAGGTCGATCGTCTATCAGGCGCGGCTCCACTACCGGGATCGGCGGCTCCGCCTCGCCGTCTGCGCGCTCGTCGTCGTCCTCCTCGGGCTCGACTGCGTGATCACTCACCTGGTGGCGAGCGGGTACGCCGGGACCGAGGTCGAGGACGTCTCGTACGGCTACGTGTACTCCTTCGGAGGCCGCGTCGGGTACATCGTTCCCCTCGCGGTCGCGTCCCTGATCGTCACCTCCGAGTACCGGTCGGGGCAGATCGCCAGGTCCATCGTCATTCTGCGCGGGCGCGACCGGGCCTTCGCGGCCGACGTCGTGACGGCGGCCCTCGCCGGCAGCGTCCTGGGCGCGGTCTTCGCGACTCTGGCCCACCTCGCCTCAGGCGCCGTATTCGCCCTCAACGGCCAGGAGTCGAGGTTCGCGACGCCGCGGCATCTCGCGATGTACGGCGGCATCCTGGCGCTCGGGGTTCTGTGGTCCGCCATCGGCGCGGGGCTGGCGTGGCTCGTGCGCAATCAGACGGCGGTTATCGGCGGCGTCCTCGCCTTCGCCATCTTCATCGAGCCGACGATCAGCGCCGCCGGCAACGCCGACCCGTCGGTCATGAGGATCGTCAAGTGGCTGCCGGGGCCGTTGAACTGGGCGGTCTCCTGGCCCGCCGGGGTCGGCCAGGAGACGACCCGTCGGGCGATCGGGCTCGCCCCGTGCGCGGCGCTCGTCGTCCTCGCGGTGTACGCCGGCCTCCTCCTCGTCCTGTCCTGGGTCCTCATGAGGAGCCGCCTGAGCTTCTCGCGCGGCTCCACCACCGCCCGGTAACGGTGAACGGGGGCGCCGCTCACCCCGCCGCCGCGGCCCTGGCCGCGCGCCGGGCCGTCTCCAGCGCCCCCGGCAGCGCGCTCAGCAGACGCTCGACGTCGGCCGACGTCGTCTCGCGCCCCATGGAGCAGCGCAGGGTCGAGCGCGCCGCCGACTCGGCGAAGCCCATGGCGAGCAGGACCCCGCTGGGTCGGGACACCCCCGCGTGGCAGGCCGAGCCCGCCGAGGCGTCGATGCCGGCCAGGTCCAGCGCCATGAGCAGCGCCTGGTGGGCAACCGT
>ERZ773077.2861-NODE-2861-length-10869-cov-14.450897_pt1 | contig 10869 bp, 7 predicted proteins | sample MGYA00580612_ERZ773077 | MGnify/ENA primary metagenome ERZ773077 (study PRJEB29015, sample SAMEA2737971) | human oral metagenome | biome: human oral; feature: human-associated habitat; material: dental | place: China | collected 2021 ...
AGCAGCTATTCCGAGAATTCGGTAGGGGACGTGCGTTCAGGAAGGCGTCGACTGTAACGAGAAGGGGCTGGGAGTACATAGGGTTGTCGAGATGCGCGATGATATCGTTCGATGATGGCGATCCAGGTGGCTCGGTGAATGATTTGTAGGCTGCTTCAAATAGGTCCTCTCGTTCATTTCCGGACAGTTCTTCGTTGTTGAGAACGATCGTTGAGGCTTCGTCGAGAAGACGATTGAGCCCTTCATTCTGGGATTCCTGTGGGCGAAGAGCGTCAAGCCACTTGTTGGAGCTTTGACGGGTGGCGGAGAGTGGTGCTGGCCGCCGGACCAGGAAGACGATCCGTACTCGTCGCCTCTTGGGATCCTCGGCTGCGCGGAGAGCAATGTTGATGACCTCCTTGACTGTATCCGGCCGTCCCTCGGCGTAGTCGATCACGAGCAACAGCGACGAAGCATCGTCGCTGGATGAAGCGTTGTCGGACTGCTCGATGTTCTGAAGGAATCCGGCCTTCCAGACCTCAGCACCTCGACGGGGAGTGTTCGGATCGGTGAGGCATCGGCAGAGTTCCACGCCGAGGCGGGTCTTTCCGGATCCGCCGTCCCCGCCCAGAACGTGGATCGCAAGTGGCTCCTTGCTTCGCGCCCACGTCTCCAAGCGGGTGAGTGCCTCTGCACGGTCGAGGAAGGGAACCGGGGTCGACTTAGCGCTCAGAAGTCGGACAATGCTCATGCCTTCTGGCACACTTTCATGTTGAGGCTGGGCGGGCTCCAGGATTAACCGCCTGCCTCTGGATTCCACCGTGAACGGAGGGAGAGCTGGTGGAAGCTGTTGCCGGCGCCTGGTAATGCGCTGCTTGTGCTGCTTGTTTCGCCATTTTCTCCATACCTGGATGCGCGCCCAACCGATCTTCGCAAGAACTGCGGTGATGAGGACTCCGAGGACGAACGCGACGAAGGGATGATTCGCCCACAGGTCGTCCAGCGGGCCGAGCGAGTCGAGCCATGACTGACTTGAGAACGTCGTCGGTATGGGTGAAGGGGACGGCTCTGTCACGGTACGGACCTCGGGGAGAAGAGGAAGGCTGTTGCGGGGCAGTCTACCGAGCAGCCACTCGGTTTCTCACGGAAGACTGGCACTGCGGAAGGTCTACGGTCGCTATGCGTGGGGCGGTTGCGCAGGTCAGTCGCGGTCGTTCCCCTCAGCCTCGATCTGGCTGGCCACGGCGTCGAGCTCCTGGCGAATGCGGGCCGCCTGCTCCGGCTGCCCGCACCAGTCGAGGATCGCCGCGCAGACGTCCAGGGAACGGGCGAGGTCGATGGTGAAGGAGCCCGGGTTGCGGTGTGCCAGCTCCCGCCGGATCTCGGTGGCCTCCCGGATCGTTGCCAGCGCCTCGGGCCGGTTGCCGGTCGGCGGCAGGTAAGTGGCGAGGTCATGCAGGGACTCGGCTAGATCCGGTAAGTAGTCTCCGTCCGTGCGGGCCAGGTACCGATAGATGCTCACGACCTCCCGCGCCGCGGAGACCGCCTCAGCATCTCGTTTGAGGTCGTTCATGCCGACGGACAGGGCGCGCAGGGCCATCGCGAGCTCGGATGCGTACCTGGAGGGATCGTCGTCGGCCAGCGGGCGGTACAGGCCGATGGCCTCCTGCGCGGTGGCCAGGACCTCGTGTTGCCTCCCGGTCTCCCCGAGCTCGACGGCGAGGACACCCAAGGACTTCGCCAACCCGGGTGTGAAGACATCCGGGTTCATCCGGGCGAGATAGCGGTACACCTCGGTGGCCTCCCGAGTGGCGGTCAGAGCCTCATCCGAGCGTCCGGCCGCGTTCAGACGGATGGCCAGGTTGCTCAAGGATTTGGCCAACCCCGGTGCGAAGGCGTCGGGCTCGCGGTGAACGAGCTTCCGGTCGATGTCCACGGCCTGGAACGCGGCGGCAATGGCCTCATCCCGGCGCCCGGCGGCCGACAGGTGAATAGCGAGGTTGTGCAGGGCTACGGCGAGGTTGTGCAGATCGGCCGTGGAATCGCTCTGCGCCAGCTTGCGACGCACCCGGACCACCTCCTGCACGACATTCGCCGCCTCATCGCGTTGTCCGACCGCATACAAGCGCGAGGAGAGGTTGACGAGAGAGCCGATAAGATCGGAGTAGTGAGCATCGGGGTCCTCGTCGGCCAGCCTGTGAAACAGGCCGACAGCCTCCTCGCTCATGGCCAGGGCGTCGTAGCTGCGCCCCTCGTGGGACAGACAGCTGGAGAGCGTGTCCAGGCAGCCCGCAAGACGGGAGGTGTAGGAGGCCGGATCCTCCCGGGTCAGCTCCCGGTAGAGGCCGGCGGCCTCCTGCGCGTTCGCCAGGGCCTCACCGCCCTGCCCGACGTCGATCAGACTGAGGGTGAGGGTCATCAGGGCCCAGCCGAACCAGGGACGGTAGGCGGCGGGATCCTTCTGCATCATCCGCCTGAGGATGTCGGTCCCCTCGCGGGCGGCATCCAGAGCCTCCTGCGGTTTCCCCGACTTCTGCAGAGCCCCGCTCAGGTCCAGTAGTTGAGAGGCGCGGTCCAACTGGGCGTCGTCGTCGGATACAGGGGGAGCGGAGCCGGACATGCCATCGGTCCTTCAGGGAGGGGATCGGGTGTGCTTATAAGTTTAGCGAGGCTCGTCGGCTCGGATACGGGTGGTGCCTGCTAGCTCGGGGAGGGGACGGCACGCGGGGGCCGTCGCAGCGGGCTGGCTCTGATCGGGAACGTACCTTTCCCGCGAGAACTACGTTGTCCCGCAGACGACTGGGGTCGGGCTCCAGTCGTCTGCGGGAGAAGTACGTTCTGGATGGAGAACGCAGTTCCCGATCCGCTCGGTTTCGCGTTCCATACCTGCGCCCTCGCCGCAGGGCCGGCAGCGCCCCTCAGAAGCTCCCGCCGGAGGCCTCTATCTCCATCTGCAGGGTCACGTCCTTGATCTCCTGGCGGATGCGGGCGGCCTCGGCCTCCTTACCGCTCCACTGGAGTATTGAGGCGTAGGTGCCGAGGGTGTCGGCGAGGCCCTGATTGAAAGTCTCCGGCCGTTTGCGAGCCAGGCTCCGGTAGAGGCTCGCGGCCTCCCGTGCGGTCTCCAGGGCCTCATTGCGATGACCGGCCTCCGCCAGGCGCTTGGCGAGCCGGTGCAGACACGGCGCCAGCGCCGGGGCGTGAGTCGCGGGATCCCGCCCGGCCAGCTCCCGGCGGATCGTCGCCGTCTCCCGGATCGCGGCCAGAGCGGCGGAGCGATGCCCGGTATCTCCCAGGCACTTGGCGACGTTGTGCAGGGAGGCCGCCAGGTCCGGTTTGTAGGCGGCCGGATCGATCTGCACCAGGCTACGGTAGATGGTGACCGCCTCCTGGACGGCGGCCAGGGCCTCGTGCGTGCGCCCGGCCCGGTTGAGGTTCAGGGTGAGGATGTTGAGGGACCGCGCCAGGTCGGCGGTGTAGGAGGCCGGATTGGCCCGGACCAGGCGCCGGTAGATGTCGATGGACTCCCGGGCCGCCGTGAAGGACTCGTGCAGCTGCCTGGCCGTGTACAGGCCGACGGCGAGGATGTACAGGGACCCGGCGAGATCCGGTGTGTAGGTGGTGGGGCTGCTCTGGACCAGGGTGCGGCGGATGCTGACCACCTCGCGGGCCGCCGCCAGGGCGCCGTCCAAACGGTCGGCGTCGCGCAGGCAGGCGGCATGCGCCTCGAGGGCGCCTGCCAGATCGGGCAGATGGGTGTCGGGGGCGCTGTGCGCCAGGGCTCTGCCGACACTGACCGCCTCCTGAGTTGCAGCGAGTGCTTCATGATGCCGTCCCACGTCGCTCAGTCTCCGAGCCAGGGTCCCCAAGGAGCCGATGACCTCGGGGGAGTAGATGGCGGGCGTGCGGCGGGCCAGCCCCCGGTAGAGCGCGGCGGCCTCCTCGGCCGCTTCCAGGGCCTCCTCGCGTCGCCCGACGGCGGCCCCGCAGGAGGCCAGGACATCCAGTGCCCTGGCGAGCTCACTGGTGCAGGAACCGGGCTCGTCCTTATCGAGGCGGCGGTAGAGGCTGACGGCCTCCAGGGCCTGGTCGAGGCCCTCATCGACGTAGCCGACCGCGCGCAGGCGCGGCGCCAGACTGCTCAGGGCCGCGGCCAGCTCGGGGATCTGCCCGGCCGGATCGGACTGGGCCAGGCGCCGTCGCACACTGATGGCCTGCTGAGCGGTGACGAAGGTGCTGCTCTGCCGCCCGGACTCGCTCAGGCGGCAAGCGAGCGTGGTCAGGGCCTCAGCCAGTCCGGTGTTGTAGGCGGAGGGCTGATCCTCGCTCAGGCTCCGGTAGAGGTCGACCGACTCCTGGGCGGTGGCCAGGGCGTCGCGCAGCTCGCCCGCCGCACTCAGGTCGACGGCGAGCCGGCGCAGGGAGTCGGCCAGGCCGGGAGCATGGGGGGTGTAGTCCTGCTGGGTCAGGCGCCGTCGGATCCGCACCGTCTCCCGCGAGACGGCGAGTCCCTCACGGGGCCGGCGGGCCTCGCTCAGGCGGACGGCCAGAACCGACAGGCCCTTGGCGAGGTCGGACAGGTAGAGATCCGGGTTGACCCGGGCCAGGTTCCGGAGGACTTCACTGGCCTCCCGCGCGGCGTCCAGGGCTTCGCCGCGGCGCCCCGAGGCAGCTAGGCGCTTACTGAGCTTCAGCAGCCGGGCGGCGTGGCCGACTCCTTCAGGGCTGACATAGGGAGGGAGCGTCACGTCTGAAGGCCTCGTGATCGGGGAATCGCTGGTGAGTACACGTTAGTCGCTACGGGCGGGCGTCGCGATGGGGAATCATCACCGGTGACGCGCCCCGGTAGCCCCTCCTTTAGAATCGGTGGGAGGACCGGTACCGGGGTCGCCGAGGAAGGGAGCCGGTGTGGGCGCACTATTCAGCCTGAACCACGTGGGGGCCCAGGTCGTCGCGATGACGGCGACCTTCATCCTGTGCCTGACCCTGGGCGCCGAGCGCCATGTGCGCCACAAGGACGCCGGTGTCAAGACGCACGTCCTGGTGGGACTGGGTTCGTGCTTGTTCACCCTCGTGTCCGCCTACGGGTTCGCCCCGGTCACCGGCGCCGACGTCTCCGTGGACCCCAGCCGTGTGGCCGCGCAGATCGTCTCCGGTATCGGCTTCCTGGGTGCCGGGGTCATCTTCGTCAACAACGACACCGTCCGCGGCCTGACCACCGCCGCCACCGTCTGGCTCAGTGCCGCCATCGGCATGGCCTGCGGGGCGGGCATGATTCCACTGGCGGCCACCGCCGTCGCGCTCGACTACGTCGTCGTGCTGCTGCTGGGGCCCCTTACCTCGCGCCTGCAGCGCCGCCGCGGCGAGGTGACCGTGCGCATCGACTACCAGGTCGGCCGCGCCATCATGCCCGAGATCCTCCAGGCCGCCACGGCCTCCGGCTTCACCGCCACTTTGGAGGAGACCGAGATGACCCGCGGCGAGCACGGGCGCATCATGAACGCCGTCATGCGCTTCCACGGCAAGCGGCCCACCGCCCACCTCATCGAGGCCCTCTCGGGGCTCGACGGCGTTGACGGCGTCGAGTGCCTCGAGGGCGGTCGGCTCGACTGAGCCCGGCCGGGCCTCGGCCCCTCCTTACTCCAGGGCCCGGATGATGTCCTCGACGGTGTCCTTGGCATCGCCGAAGAGCATCGAGGTGTTTTCCCGGAAGAACAACGGGTTGTCCACCCCGGCGTAGCCGGTGGCCATGGACCGCTTGAAGACGATGACCCGACTCGCCTCCCACACGTGCAGCACCGGCATGCCCGCGATCGGCGAGCCCGGCTCCTGGGCCGCCGGGTTGACGGTGTCATTGGCGCCGATGATGAGGACGACGTCGACGTCGTCGAAGGAGTCGTTGACCTCGTCCATCTCTAGGACGATGTCGTAGGGGACCTTCGCCTCGGCCAGCAGCACGTTCATGTGCCCGGGCAGGCGGCCCGCCACCGGGTGGATGCCGAAGGTGACCTCCACGCCCTCCGAGCGCAGCATCTCGGTGAGGGTGGCCACCGGGTACTGGGCCTGGGCGACGGCCATCCCGTAGCCGGGGGTGATGACCACTCGCCGGGCGGACTGCAGCAGGTGAGCCACCTGGCCAGCGCTGGTCTCGTCCACCGATCCCTCCTGCCCGGACCCGCCCGAGGCCGCAGAGGTGGAGTCGGTTCCATAGCCGCCCAGCAGCACCGAGGCGAAGGAGCGGTTCATGGCCTGGCACATGAGGTAAGACAGGTACGCCCCCGAGGAGCCCACCAGCGCTCCGGTGATGATGAGCAGGTCGTTGTCCACCATGAAACCGGTGAAGGCCGATGCCCAACCCGAGTAGGAGTTCATGATCGAGACGACCACCGGCATGTCGCCGCCGCCGATCGCCAACACCAGGTGAGCTCCCAGCACCAGGGAGATGAGCGTCATCACCGCCAGAAAGGCCCAGCCGGTGCCCGAGCCGGCCGGTACGCTCATGAACCCCACCATGAGGAGCAGGGAGGCGACGAGGGCTGCCAGGTTGAGCAGGTTGCGGCCCGGCAGCGTCAGGGGGCGCCCCGGCACACGACCAGCCAGCTTGAGGGCCGCCAGGATCGAGCCGGTGAAGGTCACCCCGCCGACGAACACGCCCAGAAAGACCTCGCCCAGGTGAAAGGCCCCCAGCGAGGCGGACAGGGCGTCGGGGGAGACATAGGAGTTGTATCCCACCAGGACGGCCGCCAGCCCCACCAGGCCGTTGAGCACGGCGATGAGCTGGGGCATCCCGGTCATCGCCACGCGCCTGGCCACCACCAGCCCGATGACCGCGCCCAGGGCCAGGCCCATGGCGATGAGCAGTAGGGTGGGCAGCACACCCCGCGCGGGCTGGTCGCTCAAGGTCAGGCCGATGGCCGCGAGCACCGCCACCCCCATGCCGACGGCGCCCGCCACATTGCCGGCCACCGCAGTCTCGTGGCGGGACAGGCCGGCCGCCGCCAGGATGAACAGGATCGCAGCCGCTATGTAGGCCAGGACCACCGGCGAGGGCAGCGATGGCACGGCGGCGATCAGCGTGTCCGACGACGCAGTCGGCATCAGAGTCGGCATGTGAGTCATCATCTGCTCCCCACCTCAGTCCTTCGTGAACATGGCGAGCATGCGGTGGGTGACCGCGAAGCCGCCGACGATGTTGATCGTGGCCAGGACCACCGCCGCCAGGCTGATGGCGCTGATGAGCGGATGGGGGTGACCCACCTGCGAGATCGCCCCGACCAGGATGATTCCCGAGATCGCGTTGGTCACCGACATGAGCGGTGTGTGCAGGGCGGGGGTCACGTTGGAGATGACGTGGAAGCCCAGGATCACCGAGAGCATGAGCACGATGTAGTGGCTCGTCGCGGCCGACGGCGTCACCAGGACCAGGGCTGCGGCCACCAGGCTCGCCGCGGCCAGCCCCAGCCACTGCCGGGAGCGGGAGCGCGCCTGCGCCGCCCGGGCGGCCTCCCGGGAGGCCTCGTCGTCGGCCGCCTTCGCTGGGCTTCCCGGGGCGGGAGAGGCCGAGACCCGGATCGGGGGCGGGGGCCACAGCAGATCGCCGTTGTGGGTCACCGTGATGGTCCGGACCACCTCATCGTCCAGGTCTAGGGCGAGTTCCCCGTCCTTGGCGGGGGTGAGAAGAGCCAGCAGATTGACGATGTTGCGCCCGTAGAGCTGGGAGGCCTGCGAGGGCAGCAGCCCGGCCAGGTCCGTGTGCCCCACGATGGTGACGCCGCCCTCGGTGGTGATCACCTCGCCGGGCACCGTCAGCTCAGTGTTGCCGCCGGTGGCTGCCGCCATGTCGATGATGACCGAGCCGGGGCGCATGGCCTCGATCGCGGCCCGGTCCAGGAGCACCGGTGCGCGGCGGCCGGGGATGCTCGCGGTGGTGATGACGACGTCGGACTCGGCGGCCTGCCGGGCGTAGAGCGCGTTGGCCTCTGCCGCCTGATCGGCGCTCATCTCCTTGGCGTAGCCGTCGGAGGAGACCTCCTGGGCACTGGGCAGCGGCACGAACTGCGCCCCCATGGAGCGGACCTGGTCGGCGACCTCAGGACGCACGTCGGAGCCGCGCACCAGCGCGCCCAGGGAGCAGGCGGTGCCGATCGCGGAGAGGCCCGCCACGCCCGCGCCGATGACGTAGACGGCCGCCGGCGGGAACTTCCCGGCAGCGGTCACCTGCCCGCTGAACAGCCTTCCGAAGTGCGAGGCCGCCTCGATGACGGCCCGGTAGCCGGCGAGGTTCGCCTGAGAGGAGAGCACGTCCAGGGACTGCGCCCGCGAGATCCTCGGGACCACGTCCAGGGCCAGGCAGGTGATGCCCCGCTCCCGCAGCGTCTCGAGGAGCTCTGGCTGGCGCGTCGGGTCCAGCCGGCAGATGAGGACCGCGCCCCGGCTCATGAGCGCCAGCTGCTCCTCGGCCGGGGACGAGGCGCTCACCACGACCTCGCAGCCCCAGACCCGGGCTCCGCCTGCGGTCTGGGCCCCCGCGGCCTCGTAGGCGTCATCGGGGAACTGCGCCCGCCCGCCGGCGCCGTGCTCGATCAGGACCTCGTAGCCCAGACGGATCATCCGCTCCACCGTCTGCGGACTCGCAGCGGCGCGCGGCTGATCCACAGGCTCCCGCGGGACTCCGATGCGCATAGTGCCTCCTCGCACGATACGGCTGCCGTCGTCGGCAGGTCGCAAGAAACTATCGGCAAGATAGAAGGTTCCGCAGTCTACGGCAAGGGGGCGTCGGTGTCGCCCCGGCGACCGACGATGCTGTCGGAAGGCCGGGGCAGGGAGCTCAGGGACGGGCCATGTCCCAGCAGCGGGCGCCGCCGGTCATACCTGCCTCGTTGGGGACTACGACGACGTCGTCGCCGATCCTGGCCAGCTGGGCCGCCGTGATCCGGCGCGAATTGCCACCGCCCAGGTAGAGGCGGTCCCACAGGTACATGGGGCGCAGCGCGTCGACGACGCGGCGCACCCGGCGTGACCAGTGGGCGTCGCCCAGGCGCAGGCGCTCATGCTCGCCGATGTAGTCGTCGTAGGTCAGGCCCCAGCGCACCGGCCCCTGGGAGACCTCCACGTGCGGGGCCAGGCCCCCGTTGTCGAAGACGGCGTTGCCCAGACCCGTACCCAGCGTCACGATCATCTCCAGGCCGCGGCCGGTGACGACGCCGGCGCCGGCGACCTCAGCGTCGTTGAGAACCAGGGAAGGGATGCCCAGGGCGCGCGAAACGCTGGTGCCCATGTTGAAACGGGCCCAAGCCTCCACCAGGTCGGGCAGCACTTTGGAACGGGGGCCGTCCTTGGTGATGTAGTGGGGCGTGGCGATGACGACCCCGTGGCGGATCATGCCCGGCATCCCCACCGTCACCCGATCCGCGCCCGGCAGCTGTGAGGCCAGCGAGGCGATGGTATCCACCAGCTTCATCGGTGGCAGCGGGTAAGGGGTCGGGGTGCGCACGGCGCGGGAGATGATGTTGCCCTCGGCGTCCAGCACCGAGGCCTTGATGCCGCCGCCGCCGCAGTCCACGGACAGAGTCGTTGTGCTCACGGCTGCGAGCCTAGTGGAAGCGTGAGGCCGGTGCGGTTCAATGGGGTCATGCCACGCATTCGCCTCGACCTGGCCTACGACGGCACCTTCTTCTCCGGGTGGGCCGCCCAGCCCGGGCTTCGCACCGTCGAGGGGGTCCTGGCCGCGGCCCTGGCCACCGTTCTGCGCGAGCCCGTCCGCCTCACGGTGGCCGGCCGTACCGACGCCGGCGTCCACGCCGCCGCACAGGTGGTCCACCTCGATGTGAGTCCCGAGGCCTGGATCGCGCTGCCCGGGCGCTCCGAGCGCCGTCCCGAGGCCGCCCTGCTCACCAGGCTCGCCGGCGTTCTGGCGCGCGAGGCGCAGGGGAGCCTGCCGCTGACCCCGCGCGGAGCCGGCGACGTCGTCGTCTCCGGGGCGCGCATCGTGCCGGACGCCTTCGACGCCCGTTTCGGTGCGCTCAGTCGCCGCTACACCTACCGGATCGCCGACGCCGACGCCCCGCGTGACCCCCTCCGGCGCACCACCGTCCTGTGGCTGCCGGGCCGGCTCGACGTCGAGGCCATGGCCGCTTCGACCGAGCCCCTGCTGGGCGAGCACGACTTCCTGTCCTACTGCAAGCCCCGCCAGGGCGCCACGACCATCCGCACCCTGCGCACCCTGACGTGGCGACGAGCTGCCGGCGGGCCGGATGCCGGGCTCGTCGTCCTGTCCGTCGTCGCCGACGCCTTCTGCCACTCCATGGTCCGTTCCCTGGTGGGAGCCGGTCTCGCCGTCGGACAGGGGCGAAAGCCGGTCTCCTGGCCGGGCGAGCTCCTGGGGGCCCGCACGCGCGATGGCGCCGCCCCCGTCGCCCCGCCGCATGGGCTGACCCTGGAGGAGGTCGTCTACCCGGATGACGATGATCTCGCCGCCCGGGCCGAGCGTGCCCGCGCCACCCGACGCCTGACCTGCTGACCGCATTACCGCCCCGACTCCCACCGCCCCGGAACCGTCCGCGCCGCGCTCCCCGATCCGCCTCTGCGGGCCGCGTGGTGCGATTCACGGAACTGGAAAGCCGCACCTTTTGACCCTCCCGCAGGGCGGCCGGTACTGTTGGCAATCGTCGTGCAGCACGCGTGCGCGTGTCCGCGGTGCCGTCCCACTCGCCCCGGATCGCCTGTGCTCCGACCACTCACCTGACCATGGTGGTCTCGCCGAACGCGAACGCTTCACCGCGCTTCGGCGTGCCCACTCGCCAAGAGAAACGAAGGCAACGCCCGTGCGCACGTATACACCGAAGCCCGGCGACGTCGAGAAGAACTGGTACGTCATTGACGCCACCGACG
>ERZ773077.2863-NODE-2863-length-10867-cov-5.862375_pt1 | contig 10867 bp, 12 predicted proteins | sample MGYA00580612_ERZ773077 | MGnify/ENA primary metagenome ERZ773077 (study PRJEB29015, sample SAMEA2737971) | human oral metagenome | biome: human oral; feature: human-associated habitat; material: dental | place: China | collected 2021 ...
GAGCCGTTTGAATTCCCTGTCGCTTCTTTGGATTAGGTTTTCGTATTTCATTTGGGAATTATAAATCTTCAGGATACTTTCGCAAAAGGGCTATAATTGCATCCTCAGGCTGGCTGAAACTTTAAAGGAGGCGATATGGATTCGGAAGTGTTGTGGTCTGCCCGTGCGGCGCGGAAGCCGGATATGCGCGGGTTTTTCGGGGCGGTGGCGGTGCAGGCGCTGTGTTTCGGCGCGGCTTGGTGGTTTGGACTCAATCCGTATTTTATGGGCGGGCTGTGCGTGTATGCTGTGTTGGGTTGGGTATGGCGCTGGCGGATAGAATGGCTGGCGCGGCCTCTGGCGGTTCAGTTGAGTGAACGGGCTGTGCGCGTGGTGCGACGGCGGTTTTGGGGCGGGGAACGGGTGGAGAATTACGCGCTGGCGGAATTTTTCGGCGTGGCCAGCTATATGGGCGTCAGCATATTCGGCGGCACGGACGAGCTGCGCACGGTGCTGCTGCGTGCGGATTCGGATGAGGCGCTGACGCTGGATTGGCAGCCGGCACGGCGGCAGGGACGGAAGTTTTGCTGGCTGCAACGCCGCGCGCCTGCCGCCGACAGCCCGGAAGCTGCCGCGCTGCGTGCCGAAATTTCGGAGGCAAGCGGTTTGCCTGACTGTGGTTTTATCGATATGGATGAACTGAAAAAGCAGGGAAAGGCTACCTGAAAACTGCTGTTCTTGGTTTTCAGGTAGCCCGTTATTTGAAATTTATCTAATAAAATAAGGAGTAATCATCATGGTTTCAAACGCTTGGCTCTATTGGGCTTTGGCTTCGGCCTTTTTCGCGGCGCTCACGGCGATTTTTGCCAAACTGGGCTTGCAGGGCATCGATTCGGATTTCGCCACCTTTATCCGCACATTGGTGATCATTGCGGCTTTGGCGGCGTTTTTGAGCTACACCGGCAAATGGCAGGGGGTGGGCGGTTTTTCGGGGCGCAACTGGGCGTTTCTAATTCTTTCCGGCCTGGCCACGGGGGCTTCTTGGCTGGCTTATTTCAAGGCTTTGCAGATGGGCGAGGCTTCCAAGGTGGCTCCGGTGGATAAATTCAGCATCGTGCTGGTGGCGCTGATGGCGGTGGTGTTCCTTAAAGAGCGGCCGGGGGCGCAGGAATGGCTGGGGATTGCGATGATTGCCGGCGGGGTGTTGGTGTTGGCTTTGAAGCGATAGTGGATGTAAAGCAAAAGGCTACCTAAACATGAGCTTCGCAGCAATGCGTGGAGCTTGTTTCAGGTAGCCTTTATGATGTGCTAACCAATTTATTTCGTCAGGTAATCCATCGGATTAACGGCTCGGTTGTTTACGCGTACTTCGAAGTGCAGTTTCACGCGGTCGGTGCCGCTGCTGCCCATGGTGGCGATGGTTTGCCCGGCGGATACCTGCTGGCCTTCGCGCACGCTGATTTGGCTGTTGTGCGCGTAGGCGGTGAGCATGCCGCCGGTGTGGGTGATGAGGACGAGTTTACCGTAGCCGCGGATGCCTTCGCCCACATAGCTCACGCGGCCGGGGGCGGCGGCTTTCACCGGGGTGCCGGCGCTGCCGGCGATGTCGATGCCTTTGCTGGAGGAGCCGTTAAACGGGGTGATTATTTCACCCCGCACCGGCCATTGCAGGCTGCTGGGTGCGGCGCTGGTACGCTCGGCCGGGGTGCGCGTTACTGTGCGGTTGGGCGTATTGCTGACGGATGTACTGCGGTTGGTGCCGCTGCCCACGCGCAATCGTTGACCCACTTCGAGCTGGGAGGAGTTTTTCAGGTTGTTCCAGGCCATTAGGCGGGAGACGGGTTGGTTGAAGCGTCGGCTGATGCGGTAGAGCGTGTCGCCGCGCTGCACGCGGTAGTATTGATCGCCGGAGGAGGTGCCGGCGCAGGCGGCCATGAGGGCGGTGCATAAGAGGGCGGTGCAGGCGGAAGAGAATTTCATGAAGCGCTCCGTGTGATGGGGCAGCTGGGCTACCTGAAAAATGAAAGATACAGCGGGTGTGAGCTAAGCAAATTTGCCATGTGCTCAAGTGTGCTGTAAAGAAGTGCTTCTATCATACTATAGGAAACGGCAGCTAAACAAACCGGCTGGTCGGCGTTGGTGCGAACAGGGTATGATGTGGCTGTTTGCAAAATATAGCGCGAGGAGAGGGCTATGCCTTCTGCATTCAATCCGCAGGCCGCAACCAATATTTATTGCTTGCTATTTGAGCAATACGAAACGTTAGATTTAATGGGCCCGGTGGAGTTTTTGTTCCGCTTGCCGCAAACTAGATTGAAGCTGACTCTTTCAGGTAGCCTTTGAATGTAGTGGGCTTGGGAAAACTTTGCAAAATACCCGCTTGATTTTATGTATGGCGGGCAGATATAGGGATGGCCGTTGTGCCCTAAAGGTTCAAGCCTTGGATAGCGCCGATTGAATCAGCATCTGTGTGCCGAACCAGCCCCAGTAGATGCGGTGGCGCCAGATGAGGCCGTCTTTGAGCTGCATCAGCTCTAAAATGTCGATTTGCTCGCCATCGGGCGTTTGGCGCGGGTATTCCCACACGAGGAGGTCGCCGCTGGCAAGGTATTGGCCGCTGCGATACCAGCGCACCCATTCGTTGGGGCGGCGGCGGGTGCCTTCTTCGAGGAAGCGGCCGATTTCGGCTTTGCCGTTCAGCACGCCGCTGTTTTGATTAAGTATGATGGGCACCAGCGGCGATTCGAGCTCGGCTGCTTCATGATACAGTGCGAGCAGGGCGGCGGTGTTGCGGCTTTTGGCGGCTTCGTGCCATTGCCGGTAGATTTGTTCGGCGGTCATGATGTTTCCCAGTGTTAGATGCAAAAACCGAATGCTACGCTTGCTGAAGCTTGTAGGCTACCTGAAAAAGAGTGGAGCGAATTTCGCTAAAATAAGCGGAACGAATTTCGTTAAAACGATGCTTTGGTGTTGAGTTTCTGCGAAGCTAAAATCATTTCTTTGTTTGAAAAGGAAAAAAACGATGCGTTACCTTGGAATTTGGCTCTTGCTGTTGGCGGGGGCGGAAGCGGCTTCGATTGTGATGGTGGCCGAGCGGCTTGGCGGGATGCCCACGCTTTTGCTGATGGTGTTGTCGTTTATGGCCGGCATGGTGATGCTGCGCAACCTCGGTTTTTCTTCGGTGATGCTGGCCGGATCGCTGTTTAATAGCCGGGGCGAGGTGTCGTTTTACCAATTGCTGTGGCCGCTGCGCTATATTGTGGCGGCGCTGCTGTTGATGTCGCCCGGTTTTGTGTCCACTGCTTTGGCCTTGGTGCTGATGCTGCCGATTAAGGGCGGTCCGGCGGCGGTGCGGCCCAACCAGATGGGGCAGAACTACCGATCTTCCGGCTACGGTGGGGACGGCGACATCATCGATGGCGAGTTTGAAACCGTGCGCCCGCAAGAGGAGCGTGAAGAAACCCGCTTGCTGGAACAGCACGATTACAAGCCGCCGCAATAAGCCTGATTAACCTCAAAAGGCTACCTGAAAATCAAGACAAAGATTTCAGGTAGCCTTTCCCTTATTCGCCGCGCGTGTACAATACGCCTTTTCCCGCAACAGCAAACCAGCAACATGAAACCGAACAGCCTCACGCAGCGCCCCATCGGCGTATTCGATTCCGGCGTCGGCGGGCTCACCGTGGTGCGCGCGCTGATGGAGCGGCTGCCCAACGAAAACATCGTTTATTTCGGCGACACCGCCCGCGTGCCCTACGGCGTGAAATCGCGCAGCACCATCGAAACCTACACCGCGCAAATCGTTGAATTCTTAATGCAGCACGACGTGAAAGCGCTGGTGATTGCCTGCAACACCATCGCCGCCGTGGCCGGTGCCAAAGTGCGGCAAACTGCCGGCGGTATGCCCGTGCTCGACGTGATTGCCGCCGGTGCGCAAGCCGCGCTGGCCACCAGCCGCAACGGCCGCGTCGGCATCATCGCCACTTCCACCACCGTCAATTCCAACGCCTACGCCCGCGCCATCCACGCGCAAAACCCGCAGGCGCGCGTGCCTTCCCAAGCCTGCCCGCTGCTGGTGCCGCTGGTGGAAGAAGGCTGGCTTGAGCACGAAGTTACCCGCCTCACCGTGCGCGAATACCTCAAGCCGCTGCTCGCCGAAGACATCGACACTCTCGTGCTCGGCTGCACCCACTATCCCCTGCTCAAACCCCTGCTGCAAAGCGAAGCCCCGCATCTGGCACTGGTAGATTCCGCGCTCACCACCGCCGAAGCCACTGCTGCCGCCTTGGCCGAATCCGGTCTGCTCAACCCCAGCCAAACTCCCGCCGACTACCACTTCTATGTGAGCGATATCCCCCTGCGCTTCCAAACCATCGGCGAGCGCTTTCTCGGCCGCAGCCTCGAGCAGATTGAAATGATGCGGCTGGGCTGATTGCCTCTAAGATTTTCAGGTAGTCTTGCTTGTCATCGCACAGGCTACCTGAAACATATCTCAACCACTTTTCCAACTACTCCGCCATGACCAAAACCGTCATCCTCATTTCCGGCCGCGGCAGCAATATGCAGGCCGTGGTGCAAGCCAATATCCCCAATCTGCACATCGCTGCCGTACTCTCCGACAATCCCCAAGCCCCCGGTCTGGCCTGGGCGGCAGAGCAGGGCATCCATACCGCCGCCCTCAATCCCAAAGACTACCCTAGCCGTGCCGATTTCAACCAAGCCATGCTCGAACTCGTGGCCAGCCACGCGCCCGACCTCGTGCTGCTTGCCGGCTATATGCGCATTCTCCCGCCCGAGTTTTGCAGCCGCTTCGCCAATCAAACCATCAACATCCATCCCTCCCTGCTGCCCGCCTTCCCCGGTCTGCACACCCACCAACGCGCCATCGACGAAGGCTGCCGCCTCGCCGGCTGCACCGTGCACTTCGTTACCGCCGAGCTCGATTGCGGCCCCATCATCGCCCAAGGCGCCGTGCCCGTATATGATACCGACACTGCCGATACCTTGGCCGCGCGCGTGCTGAAAATCGAACACCAACTGCTGCCGCAAGCCGTGGCCGACTTCGCCGCCGGCAATCTGAGCATCCACGGCAAACGCGTGCACAACCGGCGCACTGCGGGCGAAGCCGGGCAAAATTAACGGGGCAAGTCCATGAGTTATCTCGTTTACCTGATGAACGACCAAGCCACCGGCCAACCCAAAATCCTTGACAGTTTCAGCGATACCGCCCGCTTGTTGAAAGAACAGTTCCAGCTTGAAGCCTGCCACGATGCCGAGGGCAATTTCACCTGCTTCGCCCCGCCCGCAAACGCCGACAGGCTACCTGAAAACGAGTCAGAAGAAGATACCGCTATTTTCTACAGGCACAACGAGCAGGAAGGCGGCAGCCTGTGGCTGAAAAATCCAAACGAAAGCCAGCTGCAATTGTTGTTAGACATCATGCTGGCGCTCAACGACGGCAGCTATGTGCTCGGCGATGCGGGCGAAAGCTACCGTGTAAAAGAAGGCGCGATTGTCTACACCGAACCACCTGCAACTGAAACACCTTCTGGCTGGCGGAGTAAAGCCCTCCAATTTCGGTATTCTTGGGGTCTCAAAATTACTTTGGTCATCCTGCTTGTGTTACTGCAAGTTATCTTGCATCGCATCGGTTGGTTGTAACGGCAGGCAGGGTTGGTGCTGCAATTGGTATATAGCAAGCTGCCCGCCGTTTATCTTTTCAGGTAGCCTTCCCGCAAGAGGCTACCTGAAAATTTTTGGACGGCCATTTTGCCTCATTCCCCGCCGCCATCAGATACCGCTATAATCCATCCAAGCAAACAATCTAATCCAACTATTCTGGCGAAACCCGCTGTGTTCGCTTTCAGGTAGCCTGCGGGCTGCCTGCCCAAACGAGGTGTGATATGGCTTTTGTAGTTACCTTATTGCTGCTGATGTTCGGTGCTTTTGTGGTGATGCTGTTCCAAACGAGGATGCAGCAGCAGGAGATGGCCGAACAGCTATCGCGCTTGCAGAAAGAAGTGGAGCAGCTGCGCCGCCGCCAGCCCCTGCGGGAGCAAAGGCTGGCTGAAAGTGAGGGCGGCGGGCAGCGCACAAGCGGGCAGGCCGAACCTCAACACCTTGGGCAGGCCGGGCTGCAGCCCAATGCGCCCAGTGCGCCGCAGCCTGATTTCAGCGGCTGGCCGTACAACCCGAACGTGCCCACTTCCGCTGCTTCGGGCGCGCCGCAGCCGAGTGTTGCCGCGTTTGATGCCATTCCTTCTGCGGCAGCCGGCCCGGCCCAATCGGCCCATCTGGCTGCCCATTCCCAACCGGCAGAAGCGGCGGTGCATCCGCTGCCTGCCCAATCTGGCCAATCTAACCCATCCACATTAGAGCAACCTGCCGCGCCTGCGTTTTCAGGTAGCCTCACGGCGGCTGCCTCGGCAGTGGGGGAAAATGTGCCGCCCGCTCCGGCAGCGCAGCCTGCTCCTGCCGCACGGCAGCCTGAAGCGGCTGTTGAGAAACATGGCGTGATGCCGGGCAGCCGCCCGGGCACGGTGAGAATCCGCAAACGGGGGGCGGCGCAAACCGCTGCCCAAATGCCTGCCCGCGCTCCGGCTCAAGCAGCGATGGCGGCGCAAAACCAAGCTCACACGACTGCCCAATCATCAGCCGATCAATCCGCCCAGCGGCGCCGCGTTGCCCGCCCGGCCGAGCGGGAGGCGGAAAGTGCATTTGCCCCGCTGATCGATTGGCTGATGCACGGCAACCTGCTGCTGAAAACCGGCGTGGTGGTGCTGTTTTTGGGGCTGGTGTTCCTGCTGCGCTTCGCTTCGGAGCGGATTCATGTGCCGATTGAAATGCGCTATCTGGGCGTGATGGGCTCGGGTTTGGCGGCTGCCGTGGCGGGCTGGTTTTTGCAACGCCGCCGCCGCGAATACGGCCTGATTTTGCAGGGCTTCGGCATGGCGGTGATGTATCTGACCACGCTGGCGGCGGTGAAGCTGCACCCGCTTCTGCCTGCGGGCACGGCTTTTATGCTGATGGTGGGGCTGGTGTGTGCGATGGCGGCGCTGGCGGTGCGGCAAGATGCGAAAATCATGGCGCAAGTGGCGCTTATCGGCGGTTTGGCCGCACCGATTCTGGTGAGCGACGGCAGCGGCAGCCATGTGACGCTGTTCACTTATCTGGCGCTGCTCAACACCGGTGTGGCGGCGATTGCCCGCTTCAAAACCTGGCGCAGCCTGAACCTGATCGGCTTTATCGGCAGCCTGTTTATTGCCGTGATGTGGGGCGCTTCGGAATACAGGGGCGAATATTTCGCCAGCACCGAGCCGTTCCTGGTTTTCCATTGGCTGCTCTATACGCTCTTGGCCTGCCTCTACGCGCTGCACCGGCGCGATGAGGCCGATGAGGCAGCCGTGCCGGATAACGCTGGGTTGGACGAACTGATCGACAGCCTGGTGCGCCACGGCATGACCATCGGCGCGATAGACGGCACGCTGCTGTTCGGCTCGGCCGTGTCGGCATTTGTGCTGCAATACCATATGCTGCCCGAGGGCGGCCATTGGGCGGCCGGTGCGGCGCTGGGTTTTGCCGCGGTGTATGCCCTGCTGGCCGGGGTGTTCACCGGCAGCCGAGATTTCCCGCTGTTGCGCCAGGCTTTGGCGGCGCTTTCGCTCGTGTTCGCCACCCTGGCCGTGCCGCTGGCCTTCGAGCAGGCGGCCACAGTGGCGCTGTGGTCGCTGGAGGCGGGGCTGGTGTATGTGTTTGCCCTGCGCCAGCAGCGGCCGCACACGCGGTTTTTGGCGGTGGCGGTGTATGCGCTGTCGCTGGGCGCATTGCTGTTTGGCGGTGAGTTGAGCTGGCAGATTGTGAGCGAAGAAGGTGTGCCGCTGCTTGCCGGCCCGCTGGTGCCGACAGTGGCGGCGGCCTCGGCCGGTTTGGCCATGTATGCCGCCTGGCTGCGTTGGCGCTGCCGCGGTTCGGCCTATTGGGAAAGCTGTGCCCAGCGCGGCACTTTGGGCGCAGGTCTGCTGCTGGCGGGGCTGCTGCACCCGGCTCGCCGACGTGGGCTGCTGTTGGGGAGAGGGAGTCCGCGCGTCCGGCCGGTAGGAGGAGTACGGCTGCGGGGACGGCGGGTAGGGCTTGTAGGGCTGCGGGCTCTGCTGCGGGTCGATTCCGCTTCCCGCAGACGTGTCGGAGTCCGACGGCGGGTAAGGGTTGCTGCTGGAGCGCGGTGCCTGGTGCGGAGGGAGCGCCTCAGTCATGCCGTCATGGTACGGGCGCGGCCCCTGCCGTGGCAGGGCTCTGGTCGATGGGGTCCGGCCGGCTCGGTCGATTCGGCACGGGGGCCTCAGGCGGGCTTGTAGGTGGTGAGGGTGCCGTCCTTGGGCGAGTAGCCGACTGCCATGCTGGGGTTGGCGAAGACGAGGTGGTCGCCCCTGGTCGGGTCGAGGCCGGGGAAGTCGATGTTCTTCCCGGTCTTCGCGTTGACCAAGGCATAGACGTGCCAGAACTGCCCGCCGTCTTCGGCGTCGTAGAACCACACCACTCGGCTCCCGTTCGAAGGGCTCACCTGCGGCAGCTCGCAGTCGCTATCCACTTTGCCATAGCGATACTCGTGGATCTCGGGGGAGTCGAATGATGCCCCGTTGTCCATGGTGACGCTTATGGTGCATTTCTTGCTGTTCGCGGTGTACTCGCCCACGCGCTTGTCCTTCGGGCCGTCCTCATCCTCTCCGCTGAGCCAGGCCGAGATCTCGCTCAGCGAGAGCAGGGTTTTCGGGGGCAGCAGAATGTAGGTGCTCCTGGCCAAGCCGCTCTCGATGGCGGTGTCGCCGACCCTCTTGCCGTCGGGCTTGAAGGTGTACAGGTGCCCGTCTTGGAAGTCGTCGTCGTAGGTCTGCACGGCCCAGCCGTCCTGGGCGACCATGCCATGGGTGCGCGGGGCGTCGGGCACATCGAGCGTGAAGGAGTCGCCGTCGTCGATATTGATGACTGTTGTGCCGGTGATGACGTAGTGCTTGCCGCCGCGCACAATAGCGTTTTCAGGCGTCTGCGCGTCCTTGTCGACGTCGACGCTCCAGGCCTTGCTGCCGTCCTTCTTCCAGGCGGTGCACGATCCGTCCTCGCAGCTGAGGGCGAGGTCCTTGACAATGGATGCCACTCCCGAGTCCCATGGCGCGTCGTGATGGTTGCCGGTGGCGACGTCGTAGAGCGTGCTGCCGAGGACAATGGTGTCGTCGCCCCAGAACCTGATGGTGGTGCTCGAGGTGTCGGTGAGGGTGACGTGCCAGGACTCGCTGGTCTGGCCGTCGGCCAGGGAATAGCCTTTGAGATTCTTCTCCCTGCTGCCCGACCGGCCGGTGCCTGAGGAGCTGCTCTCGCTCAGGGCAGCGAGGAACGACCCGTCTGGGGACGCCGCGATGGTGGCGTCCCTCATGATCGTGGAGGAGCCCATCTGCCTCGCCCCGTCTGCCCACTCATCGGCGGGTACAGCGGTGGAGGGCTCATAGGTGGTGCCGCGGTTGCGCAGCACGAACCACCAGGCGGCGGTGCCGCCTCCGGCCACGAGCACGACGACGAGGGCGACGACCAGGACGACGAGGCCCCTGCGCCGTCGTCGGGGCGGCCGTGCGGGCACGGCGCCGGGCACCGGCTGCTGGTAGGCCTGGGTCTGCGCGGGCATGGGCTGCTGGTAGCCGAGCTCTGCTACGGCACGGCAGATAGGGGCACTGACCCCTAGTTCTTCGAATGTCATCTAATGTACTTTGCTCTCCTCACCCCAGCCCTTGGTGAGGGTGGGTAGTGAGGGATGTATACTCCGCTGAAGTCCATCAGACCGACCTCCTGGGGGCATACCATGAATAATGAAAAGGATGAGTCCCCCGCTCTACGCCTCTCCCGAGACGCACCGAGGATACTCTTTATGAGAGACTAAGCAGGACCAGCTACTTCGCCTCGGGAGTGACGAGCTCACGGCTCTTGTCTCCGAGGTAGCCTCCGTGGTGACGGAGGGAATAGTCCTGATAGGTGAAGCCGATGCGCTGCATCACACTCACCACGAGGAGGTCACCCAGCACCGTCATCACGGTCGTGCTGGTCGTCGGGGTAAGCCCTAGCGGGCAGACTTCGGGAGGATTGCCCGTGGAGAGGGTGACCTCTACAAGCTCTGAGAGTGGGCTCCCTGTGTTGCCTGTGATCAGGATGAAGGGGAGCGTAGGATACATGCGACGCGTCAGAGCGACGAGCTCGAGCACCTCACGTGTCTTGCCCGAATTGCTGATCAGGAGCATCAGGTCATCGGCACAGACCATCCCCAGATCACCGTGCTGCGCTTCGCTGGGGTGCAGGAAGTAAGCGGGCGTCCCCGTGGAGCTGAAGGTCGTAGCGATATTGTGGGCGATCTGTCCAGCCTTGCCCATCCCCGAGGTGATGAGACGCCCCCCCTTCTGATGGACGCGATCCAGAATCAAGGAGATAGCTGCTTCGTAGTCGTTGGTAGCGGGGATAGAGCGGAGTGCATCGACCTCGGCGGCGAGGATCTCCGGGATAGTATATTGCTTAGACATGTCGCTTGAGGGCAAAACGTTTTCTCATAGACAAAGATACACTATTCCGACGAGAGCATCTCTGGCGAACTTCTTAGCCGAGGGATAAGGCGCTCGTCCGTCGGTGATCGGCCTTCCCCACCGAGGGGCAAAAAGAGGGAATCTGTCGGGGAAGAAAAGCCCCGGCGAAGGGTGACTTCTCAAGGGATGTTTCCACGGGAGAACGAGGCATTTCTCCAGCCCACCTTTACCCTCGCCACAAGAGGGGGCAAAAACGACCTACCGTAGGTCGTCGATGCGACCCACGGTAGGTCGCAAGTGAAACCTACTGTAGGTTTTTTCGACGACCTACC
>ERZ773077.2866-NODE-2866-length-10852-cov-4.640548_pt1 | contig 10852 bp, 9 predicted proteins | sample MGYA00580612_ERZ773077 | MGnify/ENA primary metagenome ERZ773077 (study PRJEB29015, sample SAMEA2737971) | human oral metagenome | biome: human oral; feature: human-associated habitat; material: dental | place: China | collected 2021 ...
TCCAGATCCCCTGCATCGAGCGCAACGCGGTGGCCGCCGTCAAGGCCATCAACGCCGCCCGCATGGCCCTGTGGGGCGAGGGCCGGCACGCCGTCAGCCTCGACACCGTCATTGAGACGATGCGTCAGACCGGCGAGGACATGCTCGCCAAGTACAAGGAGACCTCCCGCGGCGGCCTGGCCGTCAACGTCGTGGAGTGCTGAGGGGCGGGCGGCGGAGGCCGCGGCCGTGACTCACGGTTGTACGGTCGCTGTTCACATCGGCCCTGTCCTCTGGGTCCTCTGGGTCCTCTGGGTCGGCCGTCGGCGCCGTAGCGCCGATAGCGGTCGGTCGTGCCTTAGGAGTGTCCATCGATCGTGTCGCTAGTACACGGTGTTACACGGTGGTACACGGTAAGGCTCGGTAATACTCGAATACTCGGTAAGACGGGCATAATCGGTATATGGACGAACCGCAGGCACTCTCGACCAGTCAGAGCTACAGCATCGCGGGATTGCGGGCACTTGTAAAGGCTGGGCAGCTGCGAGTGCCGCAGTTCCAGCGATCGTTTCGATGGGAGAGGCGGGACGTTCTCAATCTTGTTGACTCGGTACTTCGCGGGTATCCAATTGGCAGTCTGCTCCTCTGGAAGCGTGAAGCCGGGGCCGCGCGCCTGAGGATCGGGACGTTGGACATCGAGGCGGGGCAGATGCCGGATGCTCTGTGGGTTGTGGATGGCCAGCAGCGGATTACGAGCCTCGTCAATGTTGTTGATCCTGAAGGCGTGCGCGACCCTCGATTCGCTCTCGGCTACTCCCTCAGGGAGCAGAAGGTCGTGCCGCTCCGTGAGCCCGACCCGCCCCTCGTTATTCCCTTGCCCGATTTGTTCGATCTCGGGCGGGCGCTGGCGTGGCTGGGGGATAATCCTGATGGGGCTGGGTTCGCCCCTCATATCCAGAAGGTCACGGGTCGACTCGCAGGCGTCTCAGTACCCGCCACGATTATGGAGGACGCCGACGAGCAGGTTCTCCGCGAGGTCTTCGATAGGATAAATAATCGCGGTAAGAAGCTCAATGCCGCAGAAATATTCGACGCCATTCATGGCGGTCCGGATGCGGCTTTGACGATGTCGGGGATCGCTGCGCACGTGGATGAGCAGACCCATTTCGGCGCACTCGCGGACAAGGTCGTCGTACAAGCGCTCTTGGTGCGTCGCCATACGGATATTAGTCGAGATGTTCATGGGGAATTCTCTCCTAGCCGCAGTCTTGTGAGTGATTTCCCCGGTGAGAGCGAGAAGGAGGCCTATATGGCCACAGAGCGGGCGCTCGTGGCCGCCGTGCGCTTCCTTCAGCAGCAGTGCGGCGTTCCGCACATGACCTTCCTGCCCTTCCGCTTCCAGCTGCTCGTCCTGGCGAGACTCTTCGCTTTCTTCCCCGAGCCTCATGACCGTAATCTCGAGCTGCTTCGCCGCTGGTTCTGGCGTACGAGTATCGGTGCTGACGAGCTCGGCATCAATGGGTCTCAGACCGATCTGCGCGATATGGCGGCACGCATCGTCCCCGGTGAGGAGTCGGAGTCGGTCCAAAGGCTTCTCAGCGAGGCGACCTTGACACACGGGCCGCAGGTGCCCGACCTCAGTGTGTTCAGAGCGACGCGCTCGGACAGTAAGGTTATTCTCACCGCGATGTGGAACCGGAAGCCGGTCGATCCCGATACGGGGGAGCCGATGACGGTGGAGGCGCTGGCCGCGCAGCTGGAGGGGGAGACGACTCCACGAGCCGTGGCCGCCGATCTTGTCCCGCCCACTGCGCTGGGTGCGGATGCCTTCGTCGCTGCGAACAAAGTGATCTCCGTTCTGGATCGGCGCCAGCTGCTCCCGCTTCTGGATGACGACTTCGACCTCGACTCCCTGCTTCTGAACCGGGAGATCCTGAGCCTTCTGCAGGGCAATCGTTACGACGAGGCGATTGAACTCAGGGCCGAGGTGCTGCGCCACTACCTCATCGACTTCATTAAGGCTCGCACCGCCTGCGGACATGAGGACTCTCCCCCGCTTGATGATTGGATCTTCGATGGTGGCGATGTAGAGACGCTAAAAGGTGTCTGACCATGATCGAGGCGGTCTATGCGGTTCTACTCTACGGCGAGCACGTCGGCGCTATCCATCGTCGAGACGCCTTCACAAAATTCATCTTCGACAGTGACTACTGGGATCGTCCTGACAGGGCCGTTCTCGGCAGGTGGTTCGAGGATCATCCGCGCAGGCAGCCACATGCGACGAATCATGTGCCCGCCTGGTTCTCCAATCTGCTTCCCGAGGGGCGGCTACGGGACCTTATTGCTCGCGAGCAAGGAGTGAGCATATACCGGGAGATCGAGCTTCTCGTGCGAATAGGAAATGATCTACCCGGGGCGGTTGAGGTCGTTCCGGATCAGCACGCACATGTTGAGGCGGATTTCAGTGCCTCAGTCGAAGCGTCGGCACCCGTGTCGAGAGCGGCTGGTCGCATGCGCTTCTCCCTGGCCGGAATGGGAATGAAATTCTCTATGCGGCAGGATGGGGACAGGATCGTGCTCCCCGCGCACGGTGAGGGCGGTGACTGGATTGTCAAGATTCCCGACGCCGCTTTCCCGGGGCTGCCGGCCAACGAGCTCGCCGTGATGAGACTGGCGCATGAGGTCGGCATTGAGGTGCCTGAAACTCGGATGGTGCAGCGCGATCAGGTAGGTGATCTCGGAGAAGGCGCCTGGCCCTCCGATGAGACCGAGGCCTACATGGTGCGACGCTTTGACCGGACGGCGGGAGGTCAAGCGAGAGGCCGGGTACACATTGAGGACTTCGCGCAGGTCCTCGGGCGCTTCGGCTCTGGGGGCGGCAAGTACAAGTCCACGGTCAAGACCCTCGCGGCCCTCGCCTACCGTGGACAGGACCACGACTCCCTGCGGGAGATGGTGAGGCGCACCGTCTTCAACCTGCTTGTCGGAAATGGCGACGCCCATCTCAAGAATTGGTCGTTCATCTACCCCGACCGTATGCGGGCCCGGCTCTCGCCCGCATACGATCTCGTATGCACCGCCGTATATCTGCCTCATTCAGACAACCTTGAACTCGGGCTGCCCTTCCTTGGTGCCACGAGGCTCTCCGAGGTTTCGCGCGAGCATTTCGCACGACTCCAGGACCTGCTTCGCGTTGGAGACGAGGATGTTCTCGACGTTGTCGATGAGGTCCTTGAACGTTTTGGCGATGCCTGGGTCGATGGTGCGGGGGATCGCATGCCGTCACCTATCGCTGAGTGGATCGGGACGCATGTGGACGGGACACGACGGCAGCTCCAGCCTTCCGCCTGAGTGAGGAGGGCGGCAGCCGGTGCGGCTGCCGCGCCCGCAGGGCGCCCTGGCGCCGTGAACTCGTTCCGGGACTTGTTTTCAGCCGTGATCGGTGTCGGCATGGTGGGGGAGGGATGAGTGAGGCGCCGTCGCGGGAACCGGTCGAGAGTTCGTGAACGGCATCTGGCGGATGTTGCACACTCGTATGCGATCAGCTCCGCGTATAACCTTGGAATCATGCGGAAATAAGATCTCGGTGCTGAGGGGAACGTTGCTCCCATGCGCATACCCTGCACCGGCACGCACCGTCCCGCGTCGTGGCGCTCTCGGAGGTCTACTCCTATGCCTGGGGCGGTGGTGGGTGGGGGTGGTTGCGTTGGCTGCGGGCGACGGCGGTGCGTAGGAGGGTTTCGAAGGGACCGGCGTGCCCGCCGTGTTCGAGGGTGATGCAGAAGGCGGCGGCGAGGGTCCACACTCCGACGGCGATGGCGGCTGCTGGGGCTTCGTTGACTGCGAGGGCGGTGCCGAGGAGTCCGGGGACGACGGTGAAGGTGAGTCCGAAGAGGATGGTTTGGCTGAGATAGGCGGTCATGGAGCGGCGTCCGACGGCGGAGGCGAGGCGGCGCAGCCCGGTGAGTTGTCCGTCTGGTGCGGGTCCGCCGGCGTAGAGGGCGAGGAGTGCCAGCCAGCCGCAGCCGGCCGCTAGACCGGTCACTTCAGTCGCGGCCGGGTCCAGGGAGGACATGGGGACTCCCCATCCGGCATATGCGAGTCCGGCGTGGAGTCCGCCCAGGATGCCGATTCCCAGTCCGGCCACGGCGACGGGTATCAGGAGGCGGCGGTGCTGCTCGGGGTGGGCCAGTAGGTCGGTGTCGGCCAGACGAGCCCCGATGAACATGGCGGGGATGACCATTGAGAGCAGCGTGATCATGAGGGTGAATACCCAGCCGGTCAGGTTGCCGATGAACCAGGGCAGACTGCCTGAGGTGGACGAGTCCGCCCCTGGAGTACGACTCATTGCGCCGGTTTGCCACAGGCCGAATGAGTACATGAAGAGCGTGGCCAGGATTGCGAAGGTGATGCCTGCGGCGAGAATGCGTTTGCGGTGCTTGCGGGCCAACCAGCCCGCGAAGACGACCGCGACCACTCCGTAGGCGCCGATGATGTCACCGGGGAAGAAGATGCCGTGCACGGCGCCGAACAGGATCATCCACCAGCCGCGACGGCGCACCAGGCGGCGGGCGTCGACCGTGGCCTGCTCGCGTGCCCAGGCCAGTTCTGCCGGCGTCGGTTCGCGCCCCTCCGCGGTGCCCGGCAGCGTTTGCAGATATGTCTGCGTGCCGGTTTTGATGCGCCGGTTGATCATGGTGGCCAGACCGAAGCCGAAGAGCATGGCGAACAGCGGAATGGCTCGCTCGTCCACCAGGAGGGTGCGGATGAAGATCCATACGGAGTCCGCCGTCGACAGGTGCGCGGACAGCGCCTGGAGACCGCCCTGGGTCAAGCGCCCGTCTGCTCCGGTCCAGGCGGGCACGTTCGCCACCGCGACGAGCAGCAGCATGAAGCCGCGGGACACATCCGGCGCCGGGTAGCGCACGCCGCGGGTGAAGGATGTCGTCATTGGCATTCGACTAGATTAAGGGGAATCGTCTCCTCGAAAGTCCGTCTGAGGAAGGAGAAGGAGTTTCACAGATCATCCTCGGGAGGGAGGCCAAGATCCGGGTTCTCCTCCGCTCCTCTCCTTCCGCCGAGATCGGTCGCAACCCGCGCCGAGATCGGTCCGGTTCCGCCTCGAGATCGGTCGCAACGTGGGGTGAAGATGCCCTTGACCGCCTTGTCGCGAGTACCGCCCGTGATGCGCGATAGCGGTACTCGCGACGATGGCGTGCCGGGCCTCCTGAGGTGCTCCGGCGTCGGCGCTTCTTATCGACTCACTGCCGACTCACGCCGCCACCAGATGGCCGACCTTCTGGAGGTGGCCGGTGCGGCGCCGGTCGCCGGCCTCGCCGTCCTGGCTCACTTGGCCGAAGTTGACCCAGCGACGCCCCTGTATGCCCAGTTGCTTGGCGGTTGCGCCCAGGAATACCGAGCCCATCGCATTGCCTGCCAGGTAGCGCATGTACCAGGTCGGTGAGGTCGAGGTGGTGAGCACCAGCATCTGCTCGATGTGGGTCAGGCGCCCCTTCACGCCCGAGGGGGTGGGGTCGTAGGCCCATTTCTGCTTCATGACCTTGTCGAAGAAGCCCTTGAGCATGCCCGGCAGGTCATTCCACCAGATCGGTGTGACGACGATGAGGCGGGCGGCGCCCTTGATCAGCTCCTGGTAGCGGGTGACCAGCGGGTCCAGGGTGCCTCCCTCGCCGAACAGGGCCAGTTCCTCGACGGTGTAGCGGGGGTCGAAGCCGTCGGCGTAGAGGTCGATGACGTCGTAGGGGCGGTTCGCCTTGTCCAGGGCGGTGGTGGTGGCCTCCAGGACCGCGTGGTTGAAGGAGCCGGTGTAGGGGTGGGCGTAGATGACGAGGGTTCGGTCGCTGTTCTTGCTGTGGTTGCTGCGGGTCATGAGTGGTCTCCTATCGTGATGACGGTGTGCAGTGCGGCGCGTATGAAGTCGGGGTCGGCACTGGCGGCGCCGACGGCGATGAGTCGGGTGTAGCCCTGAAGGCAGGACCAGATGATGAGCTGGAGGCGCTCGGGGTCCGCCCTTTCGCGTGCGGCCAGGCGCTCGACCTCGTGGCGGGTGGTGGCCAGCAGGGGGTGCTCCTCGACCGGGTCGTCCAGGGCGGCGACGGCCTCGGGGCTGAGCTGGTTGAACTCGAAGAGGTGGGGGTGATCCGCGGCGAGGTTGATCAGGATCATCCCGATGGCCAGGAGCGATTCGACGGGATCGTCCTGGAGCTGCTGCTCGGCCTGCTCGCCCAGGTTGCTGGAGAGCTGACGTACGGCGGCGTTGAAGAGGCTGGTTTTGGACGGGAAGTGCTTGTAGCAGGCGGGCGTGGTGACCCCGCAGGCGCGGGCGACGCCGGTCAGCGTCACCTCCTGCCGTCCATGGGCGTCGATGAGTTCCAGGGTCGTGTCGATGAGGCGCTGCCGGGTGTCGGTGACGCGGCGGTCCGGTCGGTCTGTGGGGGGCGTCATGGAAAATAGGTTAATCTCATTTACCTATGTGTCAAGAGGTACTGCGGATCGGTGGGGCGCTGTGCGGAGGCGGCGGACCGGTTCTCGGCCGGGCTATCATTGTCAGATGACTGATACGCGGCCTGCCGCCATTCCGCGACCATGCCCGCCCCGTCGGGGGGAGGACGCGCTTGTGGAGGATGTGCATGCCCGCCTGGGCACCTATGTGAAGCAGGCGGAGCAGGCGCTGATGGCTGCGAAGTCGGAGGCGCTGCGGCCCTTCGACCTCACCGTGGCGCAGTACGCGGCGATGCTGGTCCTCTACTACTCGCCGGGGCAGTCCTCGGCGCAGTTGGCGCGGAACGCGGCGGTGACGCCGCAGACGATGACGACGATCCTGGCCAGGCTTGAGGGCAAGAAGCTGATCGAGCGCACGCCGTCGAAGGTGCACCGCAAGGTGCTGGTCACTGAGCTGACGCAGGCCGGCGAGGCGTTATTGCTGCGCGCCGACGAGTGCGCACGCGCGGTCGAGGAGCGCCTGGCCGGTGCGTTCACCGCGGAGGAGCACGCTGTGGCTCGCGACCTGCTGAGCCGAATCGCGGCGGTGCTGCGCGGTGGCGACGGCGCTGATGACGCCGATGCCGACGACGATGCTGTCGCCGGTGCCGGCACTGCATCGGTGTCGTCGGCTGGGGCGGAGCTCAGTAGCGAGCCCCTGAGGGGGCGGGCAGCCCGTCGAGAGTCCGCATCTCGTCGTCGGTGAGGGCGAGCTGTGTTGCGCGGAGGTTCTGTGACAGGTGAGTACTGCTGCGGGTGCCGGGAATCGGGATGATGTTCTCCGATAGACCGAGCAGCCATGCCAGACAGACCTGTGCGGATGTCGCATCGTGGGCGCTGGCGACCCGCGAGATCTCGTCGGTGATGTCCCGGTTGCGGGCGAATGCCTCCGGTGTGAAGCGCGGGTTCGTGGCGCGGAAGTCGCCGTCCTCGAATCCGTCCGGCGTGAGCGTGCCGGTCAGATAGCCCCGCCCCAGCGGTGCGAACGGTACGAACGAGACTCCGTGGTCTCGTGTCCAGGCGAGCAGGTCGCCGTTGGAGGTGTTGTTCGAGGCGCCGTCGGAGGTTCCGTCCGAGCTGCCGCGGCCCGTGGGCTCGGCCTGCTCCCGGCCCGTGCCCTGTTCGGCGCCGTGTCCGAGAGGGTCGCGCGTCCATAGCGAGAGTTCGGACTGAATCGCCGTCACCGGGTGAATCGCATGTGCGCTCTTGGCCTGGGCGATGGTGACTTCGGACAGCCCGAGCCAGCGCACTTTGCCGGCGTCGACGACGGCCGACAGGGCCTCCCAGCTCTCGCCGATAGGCACTGCCGGGTCGACCCGGTGGAGGTAGAACAAGTCGATCTGCTCGACGTCGAGGCGCCGCAGGCTCTCGTCGACCTGTCGCCTCAGGGTCTCGGGCCGTCCGTCGCGGTGCACCCGCCTCGCCGCGAGGTCGTCGACCACCAGTCCGCCCTTCGTGGCGATGACAACGTCGTCGCGCTGCCCGCGCAGCGCGCGGCCGACGAGCTCCTCGTTATGGCCGTCGCCGTACAGGCCCGCGGTGTCGATCAGCTGCACGCCGGCGTCCCGGGCCTGTCGGATGACGGCGATGGAGTGCTCGTCATCGCGGCGGCTCTCCGCATAGATCCAGCTCATGCCCATGCAGCCGAGGCCCAATGGGAACACCTTCCGCCCTGTACGTCCAAGTTCGCGCTGCATCGTGGCTCACCTCTCGCTTCCGATCTGTGTCAGGTGTCTGATACTGTCATATCTATCAGGTTCCTGATTCTGTTCAGCTTACTGACACTATATGAGGAGAGTCGAGATGAAAGCCATCCAGATCACCAGCTACGACGGTCCTCGCGGGCTGACCTACGACACGCTCCCGGAGCCCGAGCCCACCTCGGAGCAAGTGGCGCTGACTGTGGAGTTCGCGGGGGCGAACTATGTTGAAGCCCTGTTCGCGGGCGGGTTCGTGCCCAAACCGCTGCCGTGGGTGCCCGGCATCGAGGCCGCGGGCAGGATTCGGGCACTCGGCGAGCGAGTGGAGGGCCTCGCGGTCGGCGATCGGGTTGCCGCGCTGACGATCAATGCGGGCGGCGCCTACGGGCAGGTCGCTGTCACGCACGCCCAGCTCGTCGCCCCGATCCCTGCGGGCATGGATCCCTCCCTGGCGTCGGTGGTGCCGTCGAATACGACCACCGCGCTGATCTCGCTCGAGCGGGTTGCGCATCTTCGGCCGGGAGAGCGTGTGCTCGTGCATGCCGCCGCGGGTGGGCTGGGTTCCCAGTTCGGGCAGATCGCTCGCACGCTCGGAGCCGGCCGTGTTGTCGGCGTCGTCGGCGGCGAGGAGAAGAAGCAGGCCGCGCTCGATCTCGGATACGACGAGGTATGGCTGCGTGCTGATCTTGAGAATGCGGAACCGGGACAGTTCGATGTGATCGCTGATCCGGTGGCCGGGCCCGGCAGGATCACCAGCCTCGAGCTGCTCCGACTCGGCGGCCGTCTGCTCGCCGTCGGCGATGCCTCTCAGGCCGGTGACCAGGTGGTCAGCAGCAATACGCTCTGGTTAAAGGGGATCGGTGTTCACGGCTTCAATCTCGGGGCCATGTCCGCTGCGTATCCGCGCATCGTCGGCACTTATCTGCGCCGGGCGCTGGCGCTGGTGGCTTCTGGTGAGGTGACTGTGCAGATTGCGGAGCGGGCTCCGATTCAGGACGCGCCCCGCGTGCTGACCGCGCTGCGCGACGGCAGGACCATCGGCAAGATCGTCTTCGTTCACGAGCGCTCCATCGGATCGCAGCCGTGATGAGAGAATCCGGTGCGATTACGGCGCGGGAATCGATGCCCGACGCGAAAGAATTCCCGCCCGCTGGGCGGGCCGCTATTCTGCTGGCTGCTGTTCTGACGTCGATCGATTCATTCATCGTGAACGTATCGCTTCCGTCCATCCAGTCCTCTCTGGGGGGCAGACGCCGTCGAGTCGCAGTTCGTCATCAGCGGATACTCGATCGTCTACGCCCTGCTTCTGGTCTTCAGTGGGCGTTCTGGGGATAGATACGGGCGCAGGCGAGTTCTCGTATTCGGCACACTGGGATTCACTGCGGCGTCGCTGTTCTGCGGAGTGGCCGCCTCAATGGAAATGCTGATCGCGGCCAGGGTGGTTCAAGGGGCTTTCGCCGCCTTGCTGCTCCCTCACGTCATGTCCACTATTCAAGCCGCCCTGAAAGAGCCCGCCAAGACGCGTCTGCTCAGTTATTACACCGCTATTGGTGGCCTGTCCGCGGCAGTGGGTCAATTGCTGGGAGGGGTCATTGTATGGGCCGACCTGGGCGGCCTGGGGTGGCGGCTCATATTCCTGATCAATCTTCCTCTGGGGGTCGTGGCGGCCCTGGGGATCAGGGCCTGGGTTCCGGAGACGAGGGCGGATGACCCTGATTCCACGGATATCGGCGGAACTCTCCTCTTCGGGGCGGCGATTCTCGGCCTGCTCATTCCCCTCAGCGTGGGCAGGCAGGCGGGCTGGCCGGCGTGGGCGTGGGCGTGGGCCCTCTGCGTCGGCAGCGCCGCCGCGTTCGTCGCGCTGCGGTTCTACGAATCGCGCATCGAGATCTCAGGGCGGGCTCCCCTCATCCCGCCCTCTTTTCTGGCTATTTCGACGATGCGGCGAGGACTGCTGGTGCTGGGGAGTGGATTCCTGGTGTTCGGCGGCTACTTGTTCGCCTTTGCGCTGGCCATGCAGGAGGGGAATTCCATGAGTGCGCTTGAATCCGGGATGTCCATGGCTCCGATGGCGCTGGGGCAGTTCTTATCGGCCATGCGGGCGCCACAAATAATTAAGCGATATGGGATTCGATCCATCCAGATCGGCGGTTTGGCGCAGGCGGTGGGAGTGGCCGCTCTGGGGGCAGTGTTCATGGGGATCTCCGCCAGCGTCAGCATGGGCACCGGATTCCTAGGGGCGGGGACGATCTTCCTCGCCGTCGCATTGAGCTACACCGTGCTCGGCGCTCGTGTGGCGGACAGGCGAGGAAGGACTGAGGGGCTCGGCGCGAGAATCTGACAGGATTGACGGAATTGAAAGAATGCAGCCGTGACCGCAGCCCAGCAAGACCGCCAAGCCCGCCCAGCCCATCAAGCCCACCGAGACCACCGCCCCAGCGCGCCCGCCCCGGTCCGCCAGTGGTGGAAGGACGCCGTCGTCTACCAGATCTACCCGCGCTCCTTCGCCGACTCCGACGGCAACGGCATCGGCGATCTCGCCGGCATCATCAGCCGCGTCCCCTACCTCGCGGCCCTCGGCGTGGACGCCGTCTGGCTCTCCCCGTTCTACCCCTCGGCCCTGGCCGACGGCGGCTACGACGTCGACGACTACCGCGACGTCGCCCCCGAGA